>Ga0105048_10007351_pt1 | contig 17709 bp, 5 predicted proteins | sample MAT05_FD_78382 | JGI IMG/M metagenome (GOLD analysis project Ga0105048, IMG submission 78382) | Freshwater microbial communities from Lake Fryxell liftoff mats and glacier meltwater in Antarctica - MAT-05 | ecosystem: Environmental > Aquatic > Freshwater > Ice > Liftoff microbial mat | place...
AATTATTGTATTCTGTTACCGGTATGTATCATGATGATATCAATCATGAGTTCCTGTTTATGATACCTGATTATGAAATCCTTTTGTATGCAGATAAAAGTCAGATCATGAGGGTCTTCACCAATATCATTCAGAATGCGATTCAATCAATACCCGAAGACCGTAAAGGAAATATTGCGTTGACAATTTCTAAGGTTAAGAATAATCATGTTCGGGTTTCGATCTCAGATAACGGAGAAGGAATTTCTGATGAACGTTCTGCTAAATTATTCCAGCCATATTTCACCACTAAAACATCTGGTACGGGTTTAGGTCTTGCGATGTGTAAGGATATTATTGAAGAGTCGGATGGGAAGATCACTTTTGAAAGTGTTATTGATGAGGGAACTACCTTCCATGTCGATCTGCCGATTCATATGGAGGCAATCTAAACTAAGATATTTAATAGGCAAGAACTAACATTGTGGTGAGGTTATTCTGGGCGGCAGATACGCTTTATGTTGCAATCTTTGCCTACAAACGTAACATGGTGATCAGTCCAAATCGACGGCAAAGGATTCCAGTCTGAAGTCTTTTCGTGAAGGCATCCGAGAGATAGTATTGAAATAATTGCGGATTTTACGATTAGGGATGCTCTGATTTATAAAGTCGTCTCTGAAAGCTCAAGAATATGAGTAAATTCTTCAGGTGTCACGACACTTACAGAGAGGCGGGAAAGTTTGACGAGTTGTATCTCGGAGAGGCGTTTATCTTTCTTTATCTGCGAAAGTGTCACACTTTTTTTAAGCGATTTTTTAGGCTTGATATCAACCGATACCCATGCCGGATCAGGCGTTGTAGGGTCTTGGTAAAATTCCTTCACCACTTCAGCTATACCAACAATATCCAGACCTTCATTGCTATGATAAAAAAAAAGCAGGTCGCCCTTCTTCATCGCTTTCAGATTATTTCGTGCGGCATAATTACGGACGCCATCCCAGCATGTTTTTTTATCTTGTCTGAATTGTTCCCAGCTATACTTCAGAGGCTCTGATTTTACCAACCAATAATTCATGCGTTTACTTTGGACAAATGTAGCTATTATAAATTCAAAGACTGTTAATTTGACTAAATTTGTCCGATATGCTAAAACCGGTGATTGTTATTGTGGCGTCATGTAGTTTGTTCGTAAGTGCCTGCGTGTCGATTGGAACTATGGGACGCCGACAGCCGGCAAAAAAGAACGAGACTATCGTCCTGAATGAAGTTAAGATCATACCCAAACGAACCGATCAATTCAGGACTGTTCCAGTTAAACTGATAGATATTCTTCATACAGATATTGAGGTTAGTTTTAATTGGGGTAAACACGAATGTACAGGTAAGGAGACCTTACTCGTGAAACCTTATTTTTATGAGACCGATTCTATCATTCTCGATGCTAAGAATATGATCTTTAGTGAGATCGTAATCACAGATGAAAAAAATGCGCCGGTTCAGTATCAACTCGTCTATGATAAAGTAAGTCTGCGATTAAAACTTGAGCGTACATTCGCCACAGAAGATTCATTGAAAATTGTCATACGGTATACTGCAAAACCAGATGAGATTGACTCTAAAAAAGGCATGGCGATACGCGACGATAAGGGATTGTATTTTATCAATACAGATCATAAGGAGCCAAATGTGCCGGTTCAACTCTGGACACAGGGAGAATCAGAATCCAGTTCCTGCTGGTTTCCCACAGTGGATAATCCGAATGAGAAATTCACCATGAAACTGGCCATGGTGGTTAATAAAGAACTCACTACATTATCAAACGGCAAACTGGTCTCTTCCGTGCTAAATGGTGAGACGCGAACAGATACCTGGATTTCAGAAAAGCCAATACCTGCATATCTGGTCATGATGACTGCCGGAAATTTTGTGGTTACAAAAGATTTTCTGACAAACGTCTCAAAGGAATCTTACGTTACGATCACCTATGATACCCTTCATATTCCAACAGGCGATACATTAATGCCATTCAAAGATTCTGTGATTTCTACATCGAGAACAAATTCCAGAAATGTGACCAATGATTTACTTAATGGGGTAGAAGTAAGCTATTATCTGGAAGCTGCCTATGCACCGTACGCAAAAAATATTTTCCGTCATACCCCGGAGATGATCAGATTTTTTTCGGAGAAACTGGGTGTTCCTTATCCATGGAATAAATATTCGCAAATCGTAGTGCGCGATTTTGTGTCGGGCGCCATGGAAAATACAAGTGCTACGGTACATAATGAATCAGTCCAGAAGAATAACCGCGAATTACTGAACGCACCAAACGATGATATCATCTCGCATGAACTATTTCATCAATGGTTTGGCGATTTGGCTACTTGTAGATCGTGGAGCCATCTGATCTTGAACGAAGGTTTTGCAACCTATGGCGAGCAGCTATGGCTTGAGTATAAGTATGGAGACGATGCGGCTTTAGCAAAGGCAAATAGTCATATTGAACATTACTTGAATTATGCGGATAATATCAATGATGACCCGATTATCCAGTTTAATTATAAGCATCCTGATGATATGTTCAGTCCCTTGACGTATCAGAAAGGTTCCGCTGTGCTAAATTTATTACGTGCTGAGTTAGGTGATCAGGCATTCTTTCTGGCGTTAAAGAATTACCTGAACAAGTATGCATATCAGAATGCGGAGATCGATGATCTTCGAAAGGAGTTTGAGAATGTCTCAGGAAAGGATCTTCGTAATTTTTTCAGTCAATGGTTTTACAAAGGCGGGCATCCTGTGCTTGAACTTCGCTATGATTATAATGATACGACAAAACTATTGGCTGTGACGGTTGAGCAAAAGCAGGCCCGAGATGTTGGGCTATTTAGTTTCCCGTTAGTATTTAAAGTTACCCAGGCAGGTGAGAGTAAGCTTTTTTCGTTTGATATCTCAAAGCGATCTGAAACCTTTTTTGTCAAGAAATTTGATAATTCAGATCCGGAGTATCCAAATGTGTTTGTAGATCCTGAGGCAACCTTTATTGGGTCGATCAAAGACAATAAACCATTTATTAATTACATCAAGACGTATACTGCAGGTGGAAATTATATAGAGAAAGTACGTTCATTAAAAGGTCTCAATCAGATTAAGGCCACAGTCGATACTGCTAGAGCCGTGATCCTTTCTGCATTGAATGATACAAATCCGGAGATTCGTGGTAAGGCAATTGATTTCACAGACTGGACCGATGCTAAAAATCTTGCTAAGGCCAAATCTCAGTTAGTGCGTATGGCAAGTGCTGATACATCTGTTCTTGTTAGAACTAAAGCCACAGCGGCTTTGGCGAAAATAAAAGATCCTATTTTGCTGCCAACCTTAATGGCATTGTCACATGATTCATCCTATTCAATCGCATCGAGAGCATTGGATGGAATTTATAAACTGAATCCTATGACTGCGTTGAGTCTGGCGGCTGACCTTAAGAAAGATGCGCGACGAGATTTGTTTGCGCAGGTTTCGACCGTGTATGCAAATGCAGGAATGGCCTCCGATGCTGACTTTTTTGAAGAGAATTTGATGAAGGTATTCAATAGAGCAAGGGCCGGCCTTGTAGAGGATTATACAGATTTTGCGTTGCGACTGAACAAGAGTGATATTTATAAACAAACATTGACCACCTTGCAAAGCAGGGCAGAGAATGATAGAAATGCGCAGGTACGGGTTACTGCTATTGTCTCTATGAATGCGATCCTTCAAAGACAGCTTTACTTAAATGAAACGACTAAAAATCCAGACGCACAAAAGGGAATGGATACATTGAAAACCACTATACAAGGTATCATAGACCAGGAACAGAATGAGGATGTGATTAATCTGCTGAATCTAAAAGGATTAACACAGACACATGATTTGAATGAGGATCGTTAACCTTGTGTCTAAAATGCTGATGTGGTAATGTGATGATATGCTGATGTAGAGCCGATTTGAAGATGAGACACGGCGGCAATTCAGCAATTCGACAATGAGACGATTGGGAGAGTTAGACTAAAACAGGTTGGTTCGCATTGCTGTAGGAATTATGTAAAGGGATAAATGATATTAATGATTTTATTACAGCTATGATGGCGTTACCATTTTTCATAGTGTTTTTATTTATTCTCATGATCATTTAGTGTCTTATTTTTTTTGTCGGCTTTAATATTTTTCAACCCACGTTAAATCCGAAACATCCAAAATACATTCCTTGGTATTGGATACTAGTTATTCCTATTGTAGTTATGATCGTAATCATCGTTTATATAAGCACACACGATGATATCTTCAGGGTAACGTAGAAGTAGGATTAAGTTCTTATGATCCATCTCCGTCTTACGCCACTATCTCATATCTCTCATCTAACATCTCTTATCTGTTATCTCTTATCTAAAACAAAGAAGCAAGGCCTGAACCTTGCTTCTTTACTATAATCACTAATTAATTATCTTTTATTTTTTTGCTTTTGCCGCATCAGTTGCTTCCTGTTTCAACGCACGGGTTGTAACAACAGCCGCCACCGGAATCCTTTTGTTATGTAGGATCTCAGCACCTTCATAGGAGATATCTTCAATTCGTAAATTTTTCCCGATCTCCAGATTGGTAATATCTACATCAACAGCAGAACGGAGATTTTCAGGTTTTGTTCTCACTTTCACAGTACTCATTTTAACCTCAAAACGACCACCCTCTTTCACTCCTTTAGATGTACCTATAAACTTCAACGGTACGCTTGCATTCACAGACTTCCCAGTTACAAGTTCAAGAAAATCGACATGTGTTACTTCGTCTGTCGTTTTATTATACTGCAGATCCTTTAGGATGCACGTATACTTTTTTCCATCAATATTGATTTCCGCCTGATTAAATTCTGCGGTATAAATAATTGATTTCAACGCTTTTGGCGTGGCTGTAAAATGGACGTTGGCTGAACCTCCATAAATTACACCAGGCACTTTCCCCTCAGAACGAACGTGGCCAGTAGCCTTCTTGCCAAACTCGCTTCTGAGTTGTCCTTCGATTGTAATTAATTTCATAGTATATGCTGTTTTATAGACTCTGTGTGTCTTTTTAATTGTAGTTTTCCCTGTAAGGGGCCGCAAAGTAACTACTTTTGATTCTAAAAAAAGATTTTTTGATTCGGAAATTCAAGGTGACACTGAAAAATTTTCCCCGCCTCTGACATATTTCAAATAAAAGTACTACATTCGCACCCTGTTTTTCTGTGGCTACATTAAAATTTATTCCTTTTATTTCAGATTATCGCATCAACTGATGGGCTCAGTTGCACTTATTATGTGTTTAAATGCGTACTCCGAAACATTCAAATAAAAATTAATCAAGCCTTTTAGTGAACATCCACACTGTGCATACTATCTATGTAGCCATCTTGTTAAGTCACAGTCGTTTGATACTCACTAAACAGTGAACCGAATTGCATTATTGCGAGCTAAATTTTAAACGAAAAAATTAGTATGAACACAAAAAGAGATCGTAAATCCACATCAACGACATTCAACAAGATCACGATCACATTGGCTTCTCCGGATTCTATTCTGGACAGAAGTTTTGGTGAGGTCTTAAAACCTGAAACTATTAACTACCGGACGTATAAGCCTGAACGTGACGGTCTTTTCTGTGAAAAGATCTTCGGACCGATGAAGGATTATGAATGCTATTGCGGTAAATACAAACGTATCCGTTATAAGGGTATTGTGTGCGACCGTTGTGGTGTAGAAGTTACAGAAAAGAAAGTGCGAAGAGAACGCATGGGACATATCAAACTGGTAGTTCCTGTTGTGCATATATGGTACTTTAAATCATTACCGAATAAGATCGGTTATATTTTAGGTACAGGTTCCAAGAAACTAGAAATGATCGTTTACTACGAGCGGTATTGTGTCATCCAGGGTGGTGAGGCAGATGCCATGATCCGTTCTGCACTAACCATGAAAGAAACCGAGAACACCGAACTGGCTCTCATCTCTGAAGATGAGTATCTTGATATCCTGGATAAATTACCAAAGGAAAACCAAATGCTGAGTGATGATGATCCCAATAAGTTCATCGCCAAAATGGGTGCCGAAGCGATCTCAGCACTATTAGGTCGTATCGATTTGGATAAATTATCCTATGAATTACGAAATGCCGCGGCCTTCGAAACATCGCAACAACGTAAAGCAGAGGCTTTAAAAAGATTAAGTATCGTAGAAGCCTTCCGTGAGGCTAATTCACATATAGAAAATAAACCGGAATGGATGGTGATGCAGTATATTCCTGTTATACCACCAGAATTACGCCCCTTAGTTCCTTTGGATGGTGGTCGTTTTGCATCATCAGATTTGAACGATTTGTATCGTCGTGTAATTATCCGTAACAATCGTTTGAAGCGTTTGTTGGAGATCAAAGCACCAGAGGTTATCCTTCGTAATGAAAAACGTATGCTTCAGGAAGCGGTGGATAGTTTAATGGATAACTCGCGTAAATCAAATGCGGTAAAAGCAGAAGGTGGACGGGCGTTGAAATCATTATCAGATGTACTGAAAGGTAAGCAGGGACGTTTCCGTCAGAATTTGCTAGGAAAACGTGTCGATTATTCAGGTCGTTCTGTTATTGTCGTCGGACCGGAATTGAAATTGCATGAGTGCGGTCTTCCAAAAGATATGGCAGCGGAATTATTTAAGCCGTTTGTCATCCGTAAATTAATTGAAAGAGGAATCGTGAAAACTGTGAAAAGCGCCAAGAAATTGGTAGAGCGAAAAGAAGCAGTGATCTGGGATATCCTTGAAAATATATTAAAAGGTCATCCGATCTTATTGAATCGTGCCCCTACACTTCACCGTTTGTCGATACAGGCGTTTCAGCCAAAACTAATCGAAGGAAAAGCGATACAGCTTCATCCATTGGTCTGTTCGTCGTTCAATGCGGATTTTGATGGTGATCAAATGGCGGTTCACGTTCCATTGAGTAATGCTGCCATTCTGGAAGCACAGTTATTGATGCTGGCCTCGCATAATATCCTGAATCCTCAGAATGGAACACCGATTACCCTTCCTTCTCAGGATATGGTTCTTGGTCTTTATTATCTGACCAAAGGAAAGCGAAATATTCCGACTGAAGCCGTGAAAGGAGAAGGAATGCGTTTCTATAATGCAGATGAGGTGATCATTGCATTAAATGAAGGCGTGGTGGATCTGCATGCATGGATCAAAGTAAAATCAAATGTTCGTGAAGATGATGGTACGATTGTAACAAAAACGATCGAGACTACAGTGGGACGTGTGATGTTTAACTTACATACACCCGAAAAAGTAGGATTCATTAATGAATTACTGACAAAGAAATCTTTACGTACCATTATCGGTGAGATCATAAAATTCACTGATATCCCTACCACTGTTCGATTCCTTGATGATATCAAAGGACTTGGATTCAGAACGGCCTTCAGAGGCGGTTTGTCGTTCAACCCTGAGGATCTGATCGTGCCTGAGATCAAGCAGCAAATGCTGAATGCAGCCAGTTCGGAAGTAGATGAGGTTTGGGAAAATTATAATATGGGACTGATCACGAACAATGAGCGTTACAACCAGATCATTGACGTGTGGAGCCGTGTGGATACCAAGGTAACGGAAACGCTGATCCGTGAGATGGCAGCAGATAAACAAGGATTCAATTCCGTGTATATGATGCTTGACAGTGGAGCGCGTGGTAGCAAACAACAAATTAAACAGCTTTCCGGTATCAGGGGATTGATGGCTAAACCTCGTAAGAGTGGAAGTTCAGGCTCTGAAATTATTGAAAACCCGATCTTGTCCAACTTCAAAGACGGACTGAATGTATTGGAGTACTTTATCTCTACCCATGGTGCCCGTAAAGGTCTTGCGGATACGGCCCTTAAAACGGCAGATGCGGGTTACCTTACCCGTCGTCTTGTGGATGTGGCTCAGGATGTGATTGTTCGTGAAGAAGATTGCGGCACGCTACGAGGTATTGCAATTTCTGCATTGAAAGAGAATGATGATATCGTTGAACCATTATTAGACAGAATCGTAGGTCGTACTTCATTACACGAAGTGTATGATACGAAAGGAAATATGCTTATAGGAGCGGGCGAGGAGATCTCTCATTTCCATGGTGAAGCCGTGGAGAATGCAGGTATTGAAACCGTAGAAATTCGATCTGTACTAACCTGCGAAAGTAAACGAGGAACATGTGCCAAATGTTATGGTATCAATCTCGCTACCGGTAAGATGGCGCAGTCGGGTGATGCTGTTGGTATCATTGCAGCACAGTCTATTGGAGAGCCTGGAACACAGCTTACACTTCGTACCTTCCACGTGGGCGGTGCGGCAAGTTCATCGGCGATCGAATCGCAAATGCTTGCGAAGTTTGATGGTAAGATAGAATTCGATAGTGTTCGAACAACGAAATATGCCAATAAAGAAGGTGAAGAACAAGTCATTGTAATCACACGTATGGGTGAAATGAGGATCGTGGATGAAGATGGTGTGGTGTTAGTAACCAGCGAAATTCCTTATGGTTCTACACTGAAAGTGAAGAACGGTCAGAAATTGAAGAAAGGTGATGAAATCTGTTCATGGGATCCGTTCAATGCAGTGATCATATCTGAGATTTCAGGTACCATCCGTTTTGAAAGTGTGATTGATGGTATTACCTATCGTGAAGAAGCGGATGAGCAATCTGGTCTTCGTGAAAAAGTGATCATCGAAACAAAAGATAAAACAAAGATTCCTGCGATCTTGGTGGAAGGAAAAGATATCAAAAATTATAACGTACCGGTTGGATCTCATCTTATCATTAATGATGGCGACACAATTCAAAGTGGTCAGATCCTTGTCAAGATACCCCGTATCATGGGTCGTTCAAGAGATATCACGGGAGGTCTTCCGCGTGTAACCGAATTGTTCGAAGCAAGGAATCCATCGAACCCGGCTGTTGTGGCTGAGATTGATGGTGTGGTATCATTCGGTGGTGTGAAACGTGGTAACAGAGAAATTAATATCGAAAGTAAAGATGGTATTATTAAGAAATATCTGGTGCCTCTTACCAAGCATATCATTGTTCAGGAAGGAGATTATATCAAAGCCGGAACGCCATTGAGTGATGGTTCTATAACACCATCTGATATTCTTGCAATCAAAGGTCCGTTTGCCGTTCAGGAATACTTGGTGAATGAGATTCAGGAAGTATATCGTTTACAGGGTGTAAAGATTAATGATAAACACGTCGAGGTAATTGTTCGCCAGATGATGCGTAAAGTAACCATCGAAGATCAAGGAGATACAAAATTCCTTGAAGGTGATGTGGTTGATAAATTAGAATTCCAGGAAGAGAACGATTGGATGTTTGATAAGGTTGTAGTAACTGATGCAGGTAGTTCCGAAAAACTATTACCTGGACAAATAGCAACGTTACGTGAGATCAGGGAAGAAAATTCTACGTTGCGTAGAGCCGATAAGACCCTACTTCAGTATAGAAATGCACAACCTGCTACTTCAAGTCCTAATTTGTTGGGAATCACCAAAGCGTCTCTTGGTACCTTTTCATGGATCTCAGCGGCTTCGTTCCAGGAAACTACGAAAGTACTTTCTCAGGCAGCGATTGCAGGTAAATCTGATTACATGTGGGGATTAAAAGAGAACGTCATCACAGGTAACTTGATCCCGGCTGGAACAGGAATGAAAGAATTTGATAACTTCATCGTTGGTAGCAAGGATGAATATGAAATCCTTCAGAACTCTAAAGAAATGTTACAATTCGACGACGAGGAATAGGACAATAATTAGGAATTAATAAAAATGGCTCAACGGAAATGTTGGGCCATTTTTTTGCTACCTGCCTTTAACCTGACCCCCTCAGATAGCTTTGAGGTCACCCTCCGTACCTCAAAGCTGCGATGCGGCAACCTTACCCTTCGCCTGCTCAAATGTTAGCAGGAAATTACCCAGCGCAGAGATAAGGGGAGCCATCAAAAAGCTCCGATGCTCTACCTTTTAGCTCCTCAGGCTCAGGTTTAAGGTTCTTCCGTTCGGTTTGAAGGTAGGTGGGGCTACTTCCAAAGTAGCTGCCAAGCCAATAGGGTACACCTTCCCACTTTTTTAAATAGAATTTACACCTGAACCCTTTTATAATTAATAGAATTACTTTCGATCATCAGTTGACTAAATGAACAAGATTAATTATTTTAAGAAAAAACAGTTAATTAGAAAACAAAATTTCTCTTATCTTCTTTTGTTGAAAATTTGAAAAGTAGAAATTTTTGTTTAACCTTTAGATACATAAACTAAAAAAATAAATAGCCATGAAAAAACTTAACAGGGTTTTACCCCCCACACACACAACACACACAAACAAAACTATTCTTAATTCTCCTCTTTCAGCTATTCTCCATTTTGGTGTTCGCTAAGGATGCGGTGCAGATGCCAAAAACCGATAAGCAGTTCTTTATTGAAAATAAAGGACAATGGCCGCTAGATGTGTTGTTCCTGCTCAGAAAGGGTGGAAATAATGTATGGATTACCAACGATGGCTTGGTAAGCGATTATTACAAAATTGAAGTAAACGAGCAAAAGCTGGAAAATAAGAGAAGTGATCAGTTTAAATTAAAGCCAGATCTTGTTAAAAGATCGGGCCATGTGATAAAAATGAAATTCAGCGGATGCAATCCGTCAATCGAAGCAATCGGGAATCAAAAAAGTAATGGTTATTACAATTATTTTCTTGGAAATGATCAAACGAAATGGGCCACTAATGTTGGCTTGTTTAAAGAAAGCCTGATTAATAATATGTATGACAAAATTGATGTTAGATATTATTTTGAAGAAGGAAATTTAAGATATGATTTTATTGTGCGACAGGGAGGAGAAACAAAAAATATTGAACTTGAATTTGAAGGCACTGATCATCTGTATATTGATAGAATTGGTGAATTGGTTTATTCTACAAGCTTCGGGGAGGTAAAGCAGGGTAAACTAAGGGCGTATCAAAATGTGAATAGTAAGGAAGTAATTGTGGAGAGTAAATTTGTAATGGGGAAATCGGGAAAAGTACATGTTGAGATAGGAACGTATAACAAGGATCTGCCTCTCATCATTGATCCTTTGGTCTATTCTACTTTTATCGGGGAACCTGCATTCGACCAGGCCTTTGATATGGTGATTGATGCGAATGAGGATGCCTATTTAACTGGAATGACATGTTCGGATTTGTTTCCTACAACAGTTGGTTCTTACAACTGGAACAACTTTAATTTGGGAGTCGCTAATCCTCCTATTGCTAATGGCTGGCGGGATATATTTGTAACTAAAATTACTCCAACCGGTTTGGGTTTAGGTATCGGACTGGTATATTCTACTTTTATTGGTGGAACAGATAATGATTGGGGTGAATCAATTGCGTTAGACGCTGCTCATAATGTATATATTGCGGGTGGAACATACTCGGGAGGAGGTATTGCAACTTCTTACCCTACATGGCCACAAACCACGGGAATAGGTCTCCCTCCTTTGCCATTTCAGCCCTTTTATATTGGTGTTCCCGGAAGTGCATCAGGAACTAGGAACGCTATAGTGACCAAGTTGAACCCAGCAGGAACAAATTTAGTATATTCGACATTTTTAGGTGGAAATGGAGAAGATTATGCATTAGGAATTGTCGTAAATCCTACTAATGAACATGCTTTTGTAACCGGAATGGCGGAGGCTGGATTCCCAACTGGCCCAACAATAGGACCGCTCACGGTATTTCAACCTGTTTGCAATGGATCTCTTGATGTCTTTGTTGTCCAGTTGGATTTTGATGGTGCAAATGAAGTTTACTCAACATTTATTGGCGGTAACATGGGAGATGTTGGTTATGATATTGCCTTGGATAATTTAGGAAATTCGTATATCACAGGTGCTACAGGATCCACAATGGGCCAACCTATTCCGTATCCCCATAATATCGGTACATTTAATTCATTTTCTGACGATGTATTTATTACAAAGCTAAATAGCAATGGAACCGCTCTTGATTATTCAACCGTAATTGGAACCCTTGATCTAGACAGGTCTCAATCAATTGTTGTGGGCTTGCCACCTGCATATAATGCATACATAACAGGATACACCTATTCCCAGGATTTTCCTCATGATATTTCAACTCCGGGATTCGCCGGTGGTGGTGAAGATGCTTTCGTTACACAAATTGATGGGAATGGAAATTTAGTACATTCCCTCTATTTAGGAGGTAATAATTTTGATGAAGCACACGCCATAACATTAAATCCTGTGAACCAGAATGTGTATGTCACAGGAACTACTGCATCTTCAAATTTCCCCAACCAACATCCCGAAGGTCCAACAATAACTTTTAATTCTTTCCTTTCTCATATCTTTTTTGTTATTCTAAATCCGAATTTGGGGTTCCCTCCTCTTTATTCCACAGTGATGGGTGGTAGCAATTTTGAGATTGGTTTCGCCATTCAGGTTGATAACGACCAAAGTGTATATGTAGCCGGCATGTCAGGTTCGTGGGATTATCCTACTTTCCCGACTGGTCCTGTAGGACAACTTCCATTTGATAACACTAATGCTTTAGGCATTTCAGATGTTATACTAACAAAGCTATGCACAGAACCTCCTTTTGTTCCTGCGATTACAAGTAATAGTCCTGTTTGTTCTGGTGGAACATTAAATCTTTCAACGCCTTCAGTAGTAGGATCTATGTATAGCTGGACGGGGCCCAATAGTTTTTCAAGTACTATTCACAATCCAAGTATTACAAATGTGACAACTTTACAAACAGGAGTATATACGGTGGTTGTTACAGATGCTGCAGGTTGTACCGGAGATAATACTGTTTCTGTAATGACCGGATGGAACGCGTCGATTACTTCGCCCACCATTTGTTTGCTAACAACTGGGACATTATTAACAGCGCTTCCACAAAATACAGTATCTACACCTTACCTCTATCAGTGGAGCCTGCCAGTTGGGGCTACTTCTGCTACTCTGATAGGGCAGCAACTTCTTGCAAACGCTCCGGGAATATACACGGTTACTGTGACAGATTATAATAATTGCAGCCACACAGCAACTTTTCAGGTATTCGGAGGACCAACCTTCTCAATTTCTGCACAACAGGTTAGTACAATATGTATTGATAACCCACAGATCACACTTACGGTTACTCCCATGACAGGGCCGCTTCCTTTTGCGTATGTATGGTCTCCTGCTGTAGCATTATCCACAAGCAATACTATTAATCCCGTTACCACTACGAATCTGTCTGCAAATCAAATTTATACCGTTACAGTTACCGATGCCAATGGTTGTTCCAGTACCGGAACAATAAATGCGCAACCAACATTAGGATCAAGTAAATATTGCTGCTCACAGGAAGGAACCGGTGTTGCTTTAGACCCACTGACTTTAATCCTTAATTCTACAAATGTGATCACAAGTATACCTGGTGGAAGTGTCGCCGGTGTGTTTCCTATCATGAAGAGAGTATATATTAATGGTACTTTTGTCGTCGATCAGGATATGACCTTCGACTACTGTCATATTTATTTTACTGAAAATTCAAAGATTGTGCTGACTTCCAATATTACCAATCCCAATGTCACCCTAACCTTAAACAACTGTACTTTGCAAACCCCTGGCGGTTGTCCTATGTGGGAAGGGATTTATGCAGATAATTCTATGGAACAAGTTTTTATAAATAATTCGACTTTAATGGATATGATGACAGGGGTAAATATCTCAAGCAATGCCAGATTGAGTTCCACTAATTCCTGGTATCATGATAATTATGCAGGTATTCAATTAAAGAACAATACTGTAACCACGTCCTGCATAGTAACCAATAATGAATTTAAGAAGCAGAATGTTTTAAAACCACCTTATGCTTCTGAGGTAAAACCACGCTTTGGTATAAAAATAATTAATTGCAATGACCTGAATATTGGTGCCCCCTTGAATGTAGCTTCTACAAATACTTTTGAAAAAGTATGGACCGGTATTTATATTGAGGCTATACCCTCGGCATTAGTACCTAGCAATATTTATCTGAACCATAATAGATTTTATGATATAAAAAGTAATACCTGGGGAAGTACTATGAATACTGATAGCCGTGGTTGGGGAGTATATGCAACTGCCAGTAAGCTTTTAAAAAGTAACGGCTATTTGTATGTGATGGAAACACCCTCCGCTACAACCCTTAATTTTGAGGATTGTGATAAAGGAATCTTACTACAGAGAACAAGCTGCCTGATTTATAATCAGAAAATGGATAAAACCGTAGTCGGGGTGTCCATGATTGAGGGAGCTGGGAAATCGTTTAAAGTAAACAGTAATAGCATTTTAAATACAGAATTGGGTATTTCAAAGGTGGGGGATGAAAGCTCAAGCGGGTTTTATGCGTACAATAACAGAATAACACTTAGCAATCCCATCCCACCCGCCTTGCTTAATTTAACTGCTCCAGCGGTTCCTACAGGCATTTATAGTGCTTACAGCAGTTTAATTCATGATGGCGTATCTAAAATTTATGGCAATCTAAGTATATCCTCACCATTGCCGGATAAGGGAGTAGGGATTTCACTGGCAAATGGTATGAGAGATTTTATTTGTAATAATAATATTCACTTTACTGCAAACACCAGCACTGCAACTAGCATTGGCATTCCTGAAATGGTAGGGATTTATACGAATAAGAGTCAAGGAACCTGGATACAGAGTAATATTATTGATAATAATTTTAGTGTCTCTGGAAATATAGCCTACGTTCCAGGTAATAATGCAGGTATCTATGTCAATGAAAATTTGAATGCAGTGATCCGCTGCAATACAATCAATTATAATATGTACGGGATTTTTGCATTGGGTAAAAACGGAAATAGCACATGGCCTACCTATGTAGCAGGGAATTTTATGAGGGCATTTTTGGCCGACTTTATGTTGTGGCCTCTGGTAAATGAAGGTAGTTTAGGGCAAGTTGGGAAAATATTTAGCCCTTTAGACAATTATAATGACAACAATACTTATTTAGTAAGTTCGGCCCCATTAAATAATGTGTTTAGAGTTACAGCCTGCCCAGGTACTGCTTCATTTATAGATCAACTAGTTACTACTTTAACGCAATTGGCTCAAACTCAAAGTTCTGCATTGGGTGGCGCTACATGTAAGGTGGAGGTGCAAAATCCATCTTCTTTTACTCAAACATTTGATTGTAACTCATTGCTTCCCCAAGAGGAAGGAACCGGTATGGGCAATATTGATTTTAACCTATCCCTATTGGTAGCGCAGGATCAAATAGATTTTGAGGATTATGATGAAGGGGCAAGACGCGATTATGAAGAAATGATCTATGAGAGGCTTAGCAAGAATGACAGTATACGTTTGAGCAGTCCTATTTTAGATAGCTTCTATCTTAATCGTTATTCCGGGATCGTAGGAAACCTGAACAGACTTGATAATGAAATTGCGATGCTGAGCGACAGCACCCTGATGGCAGACAGCGCGGCATGGAATTCTCATTGGCAGTTGGCCATGCTTCATAACGAAGCACTTGGTACTGGTCAGGTATTTGAGGCCAATGCCAAATGGATTAATGGCTTATACCTGTTGTCTTTGAAAGAGGGAATCGATAGCCTGACTGGCGACCTTGAAGGGATAGAATTGCTGGCCAATACCTGTCCCTATCTCGGTGGTAATGCCGTCTATAGAGCAAGAGCATTGTTTGGGATGTTCAACTCGGGCATACATTACGATGATTTGGTGTTATGTAACGGACAAGGTGTTTATAAAAATGGGGTAAGCAAGTTACAAAGCCAATTGAATCAATTGAATGATACAAAAAAGTTTCATCAATTTGAAACGAATGATGTAATTTTATATCCCAATCCTGCTAGTACGCATGTAGATGTGTTGTATAGCTTAGGTGCAAATGAAGAGGCACATATACGGATACTGGATATGTTTGGTAACACATTAAAAGTAATTCGTATAGAGAAAAATACTAACAGAACTACTATTGATGTAAAGGAATTTGCGAATGGCATTTATATGTACGAATTCAAGAAATCTTCAGGCAAGAATTATTTTGGAAAACTTATTATTGAGTAATCAGAACCTATTTATGAAATTTATAAAATTTGTAATATTAGTTGCACCTATTCTCGGTTTATTTACAATAAGTACATATAGCCAGGAATCGAAAAGGAATAATAATTGGGTTACAGGATTTGGACCTTCTGTTAAAATGAGCATTAATTATAATCCTTCATATCAAGCATTTTCAAGCATTTACAATACTCATTGCAGCTCCACAATTTCAGATACTTTAGGAGATTATCAATTTTATTGTACTGGATTTTATGTGATGGATAAATTGGGCGAAATAATGCAGGATGGGGCGCAAGTTAATTGCCCTTATGGAACTGAATTATCCAATTATTACGGCGGAAGCAGTCTTTTTACTCAGACCTCCATCATACTCCCCAAAAAGGGAAATACGTATTATGTATTTAGCACAGGAATGAGCGACAGTTCTGCGAATATTTACCTGAATCATATCGATACCAAATTTGATGTACTGAATTACAGTATCGTAGATATGGACAGCAATGCAGGAAAGGGGAAGGTGACTGCAAAGAATAAGATCTTAATGGACCACCAGGAATATGCCAACTGTGCCTTAACCGCAGTGAAACATGGTAATGGTAAAGACTGGTGGCTGGTAAAGGCAGATTGTATAAACAACCGGTATCAGCTATTTCTTGTTGAGGAAGATACAATCTTGGGACCTTACTATCAATACAGAACGGACACAGCAGACTCCTATTGTTACTTTTGGGGGCAACTTTATTTTAGCCACGATGGTAGTAAAATGGTAAGCGGTGTATATGGCAATCGGTATTATACTTCAAGTAATCCCAACCCCTTTCCTACAGGCTATGGCTATCAAGATATCAGCAGCGGGGATACCTACCTTCCTAATAGGGTAGACTTGTATGAATTTGATAGATGTAATGGGACACTCACATATAAAAACCATTATATGGTGCCGTTAGACACTTTTTCTTATCCTAACTATGATATTAAAAATGGCTTATGTTTTTCGCCCAATGACAGCCTGCTTTACATGAGTAATTTGTACAGTATTTATCAAATAGATCTATATGATACAAATGTGACGAATGGATTGTTTATAACTGGCCCGGATACAGTAATTACTAAATTTCCATGGTATTATGAGATGGCGGTTGCACCTAATGGCAAATTGTATATTGGTAATGAAAGCGCTATCCGGCATTATATGAGCTATATAGATAACCCGAATATAAAGGGCATAGGGTGTACATTTATTCCAAATGGTGTATGGCAGCCTTATACTAATTTAAAGAGTATCCCAAATATGGCCAATTACGGACTTGGTGCGGCACCTGTGGGCGGGAATTGCTGGCCGTTGGGAATGTCTCCCGTTTTGGAAGAAGAGCGGGGCATTTCAGTTTACCCTAACCCAGCAAGCAACAAGATAGAAATTCAATATATGTTAGAAGAACATGAACAGGCAGACCTCATCTTTTATGATGTGTTGGGTAATAAAGTAAAGGTTATTATATTACATGGAAATGAGTACACAAAAACTATTGATGTAAGTAACTTCGCAAGTGGATTATATGTTTAT
>Ga0105048_10007352_pt1 | contig 17706 bp, 15 predicted proteins | sample MAT05_FD_78382 | JGI IMG/M metagenome (GOLD analysis project Ga0105048, IMG submission 78382) | Freshwater microbial communities from Lake Fryxell liftoff mats and glacier meltwater in Antarctica - MAT-05 | ecosystem: Environmental > Aquatic > Freshwater > Ice > Liftoff microbial mat | place...
GGACAAGCTCTCTTTCAACGATTTCCGAACCGATGGTCACTGTGTGGTTTTCCTTTTGTAAGTACCTACATCATATATACGCAGGCCGACCTGCTTTTATTCGAAACCCGGGAAAACTGGTGGGGATGGAGAAGAAGTAATCAGTGGTCAGTAGTCAGTAAACAGAAACTCCGTCTCGTTTAAGACGGAGTTTCGTAAGACTTCCGAAGTCTTAAAGACTTCGGAAGTCTGGGGGCCGCAAGTAGAGGATGAAAGTGTTGGTTGATGGTATAGAATTTGGAAGTCTTGCAGGCTTCCAAATTCTGATTCTGGAGATAAACCTATGCCACGCAGAGCAATTCCCTTTCTCACCGACCAGTATTATCACTTTTACAATCGCGGTAATAATCGTCAAGCCGTTTTCTTTGAACGCGATAATTACCTGTATTTTTTGAAAGGTCTCAAGAAATATGTCCGCGCGTATGTGGATATTCCCGTCTATTGCCTGATGCCCACGCATTATCATATTGTGGTGCGGGTAAAACCCCAGACCCAGACTTCCGAAGCGCCAAAGAACGGCGAAACTTCGGAAGTCTCCAAACAGGTCTCCCTCGCCATGCAAAAATTTGGCATTTCCTACACCAAAGCCATCAACAAACGCCTTAGCCGCGTTGGCGCGTTGTTTCAGGGACAATTTCAAGGCAAGCCAATCAAGAACTACGAGCATTTACTCAACCTGTGTATTTACATTCACGCGAACCCTGTCAAAGATGGCTTGGTCGGTTTGCCTGAAAATGGGAATATTCAAACTATCTCGAATGGATGGGTCTGCGCGAAGGAACGCTGGTAAACCATGAATTTATTACAGAAAATTTTGGGACGCCCGAAGAATACAAAAAGTTGGTGATGGAGTACATCAAGACGCGCAATCTCCCAGATGATATCCGCAAGTATTTACAGAAGTTGAATGATTAGTGAAACGCAGACTTCGGAAGTCTTTTATCCAAAAGTCCCCACCAACTGACGGGGACTTTTAGATAGGCATTGCTTCCATCTTATTTAATTTTATTATCTCTTATAAAGCCATCTCCAAAATCTCTCTCAACTCCCCTTCACTCAACGCAATCGGATTCCCCTTATAGCTATTCGCACTCAAAGTCTTCTGCACGGCTTCGGGGATATGCGACTCGTTCATTCCATGTGTTGAGAGCGGTGGGATATTTAACTCACGTACCAATTCACTCACCCATTTCACGCCATCTTGCGCGGAAACATTTTTATTTCCAGTCACAATTTGTGCGATCTCAACATATCTTTGAATGCCAACATTCTCATGCCCGCGAGTCTCCAACACCTTGATATTCGCTTCCATCACAGACGGCAATAAACGCGCACAAAGTTCCCCGTGCGGTGCGGTAAGCATCCCACCCAGCGCACCTGCGAATCCATGCACGGCGCCGAGTGCGGCATTGGCTAATGCCATGCCGCCAAATAAACTTGCCAGCGCCATGCCTTCGCGCGCAGTTGCATCTACTCCATTGTGATATGCCTGCCTTAACGATTTTGCCGCATGATGAATTCCTTCGCGGCAAAGCGCATCGGTCATTGGATTCGCTTTCACTGAAACGAACGGTTCGATTAATTGCGTCAGCGCATCCAAACCAGAACTGGCAGTGATCGCGGGCGGCAAAGAATATGTCAACTCGGGGTCAACGAGCGCGATACTTGGCAGCATCCTTGGGCTGCGCAGGCTGACCTTCACTCCATGTGCAGGCGAGCCAAGCACCGCGTTGCGCGTCACCTCTGAGCCTGTCCCAGCGGTGGTGGGGATGGCGATATACGGCAGCGGCGCATTCGTCAACGGTTGTCCCTTGCCGATCACTTCGAGATAATCAAAGACATCGCCGTGGTTGGTTGACAATACCGCAATCGCTTTGCCTGCATCCAGCACACTGCCGCCGCCGAGGCCGATGACCACGTCCGCGCCATGCGTCAGCGCAAAATCAACTCCTTCGGAAGCCGTGGCAACTGTCGGTTCGCCATGAACGTGAAATTCATCAAATGGGATTTCCTGTGCAGAGAGAATCTCCCTCACGCGCTGAATCGCATCTGATGAATTTCCTCTTACCAATAACACGCGCTTCATACTTACTGAAAGTTGATTCTTCAACTCGTTCAGTTTTCCCGCCCCGAAAATGATTCGATTGGCCGTTGCGAATTCAAATGCAGGCATGCTTGTTACCAGGCTTTATCGTCGGGAAAAATGTTTGTATATTTGATTCCCTGTCTTGGTTCCGCCATCATTCCTTCAACCGCATCGCGCCATTTTGCATAATGCGGAGTTTCCTTATGTGCGAAGGGTGCCTTGGGCGTGTTATAGACTTCGATCAGGATAAAGCGCGTCGGGTCATCTTCCTGTTGGACGAGATCGAAGCGCTCAATGCCCGCTTCTTTGACACTACTGGACGCATTCTCGATGGTCGCATTTTTGAAGGCTTCGACAAATTCCGATTTAACATGGATATGAACCTGAATAATAAGCATTTGATTCTCCTTGTGATGCAATCTGTTATTCAAAAATAAACTTGGTGGGGTTCTCGAAAAACTTTGTCCATGCCAGGCATTGGCGCGGCGTGAACACGTACAAACCGCCTGCATCCCATTGATCTGGTTTGGGAGCATATCCATCCGATTCGTATTTTGCGCAGTAAGCTGCTGATAGTCTTTGAGCCAACTCCAAATTGGGTTTGGATGCGGGGTTAGACATCCCCTCCATAATAACCACGTCATTGCCGCTTTCGAGATGCAAGGTCACACGCGGATTCTTTTCAATGTTTCTTGCATGGCGTGTTTCAGCGCTGCCATCGTAATAAAGTTTACCATCCAGAAATGCGCCCCAACGCGGAACCACATGCGGACGTCCATCGGGATAAACGGAACACATCCAGTAATTAATTGATTCAGTTAATCGTTGTTCCACATGTTCCCACGGAACTTCGGAGATGGGGTTATCGACATAGCCTTTGGGAAGTTTGGGGCGCGAGATAGTTGGCATGGTTATTTCCCCAGCAAATAGGTATCAAAGAACGCAGTCACTCTATTTTCGTATTCGTAGGCGCGCTGCGTATCAAATTCTACATGACCGAGTTTGGGATCAAACCATAATTCTTTGGGTTCACCCGCGGCATCGTACAGACGCTGTCCGCTGGTGGGAGAGATAACGGTATCCTTGCCGCCTTGCATCAAAAAGACTGGGCGCGGGCTAATGAGTGGAATCCATTTCGTGGCATCAATCTCTTCCATTTTGATACCTGTCTCTTTTTCTGCCCAGAAGATGATCAGGGGCACAAATGGGAATTCAGGCAGACCCGTAAAATGCTGAACACTGGTTGCAACCGTATCGGTCATCGAAGAGAAAGCAGAATTGGCAACTATAGCTTTGATATTTTTGTTTTGTGCGGCAAATTGAATCGATAACATGCCGCCATAGGAATTTCCGAGAAGGCTGATTTTTTCGGGATCAATATCCTCACGCACGAGCAGATATTGATACCAGGCTTCCATATCCTGCACTTCATATTTACCAAGTGTGATGAGTTCACCTTCGCTCTCGTCGTGTGCGCGAATGGAGGTGACCAATACATTGTAGCCATGGCGGTGCATCATCTCGGCTTCGTTCAGCAATTCGGAGCGCGTGGATTTGTATCCGTGCTGCATGATGATAACCGCATCATTCTCACCGGGGATGAACCAGCCCGCGAGTTTCATTCCGTCAGGGTTGGTGACGGTCACATCTTCAAACTTGAGATGGAAATCATCAGGCGTATCATTCGGCAATTCGCGGGTTGCCATGGGCGAGTGAAGCAAATTGTATGCTTCACTGCGCGTTCTTAATAACAACCCTGCAACCAGAAGGATAAGAATACTTACAAGAACGCTCGCTATAATTTTTGTTTTTCTTCTCATGCTTTCTCCTGTTATTTTTTTATTTTTCCAAAGCCTTCTTCACAGCCGCATACACATCTACAACGCCATAGCCATAGGCATTGCTCGGCTTATTGCCAGTAAAACAACTGCCATCAGAAGTTGTGCCAGTATAAGGTTGCGCGGTATCCATGATGAGTTGTTCAGTCGCATCAATATCGCCGATCAAATTGGGTTGAGCCGACCAGATCAAGGCCACCACGCCGACCAAATGCGGGCCCGCCATGGATGTGCCGCTGAAGCTAGCATACGTCCCTTCAGGGGTTGACGAGATAATATCCACGCCGGGCGCAACGATATCGGGTTTGATTCGTCCTGAGCCATCGGCTGTGACAGGTCCACGGCTGCTGAAATCAGCCATGTCGCCAAATTGGTTGATCGCGCCAACTGAAAACGCAGAGTCATATAAAGAAAGCGGCGATTCGACCGTTTCACAGTTTGGCCCGTCATTGCCAGTCGAGGCTACTACAAAGATACCTGCGTAGCGTAAATTATCCACCGCGTATAACAACGCATTCGGGTCACAGCCTTCCAATGTTGGGCAGCCCCATGAATTATTCAAAACATGCGCGGCTTGGGTTGGGTCGCCACCTGTCAGCGGGTCGCCGCCTTGTGGGAATGGCGCGAGCATGAATTGCATACAATCCAAATACAAAGCTGGGTTGGCAAGGTTTCTATCCAAATTTACACAACCGATCCATTGCGCTTTGGGAGCAACGCCGATTCCATTTGCGCCCAGGATGATGCCTGTCGTATGCGTGCCATGCCCACCTTCATCATTCGGCGAGGTTGTGCCATCCCATGGGTCGAACCAGTTGTAATCGTCACCTTGAGTCACGCCGCGATATTGATCATGAAGGGCGGGATGATTTCCGTCAACGCCTGAATCTGAGTTACCGATCACGATCCCTGCACCCTGCACATTGAACTCATCCCAGACTTTATCCGCGCCGATCATGGAGATATTCCACTGCACACTGTCGTTCACTTCAGATAAATTCCCGGGGGCAGGAGAATCTTCAGGAGCAGCACGCAGGCGCGGGCTGGGAATGACGCGCTCCACTTCGGGGCGGGTCATCAAATAGAGTCGGAGCAAAGTCCCGCCGTGTACTTCCATCGCGTTTTCCAAATAATAAGGTGTGTATTCAACGCCGACCTTGTCAAAAAAATTACGCAGGTCAGCTTGCGTTGTATTCGCGTGTTTGGTTAATTTCTCATACGCGGCGCTCAATCTTTCGTCACGATCCTGGATGCTTGCAACATCAGCTATATCCGCTTGATCTTTCAGAATGACAAAAAGGCGGTCACTGTAATTTCCTGGATTGCCAAACATAAAAAATAACGCGATGACGAAAATCCACGTGATGCCAGCGCCCGCCCAACCCACTACGCGCTTCATCTGTGACGTTGAACCTGCTTCTGTTACGAATCGCAGGGTCAGCGCGATAAGGCTTGTGACCAACCCAATGCCGATCACAATGCCAACTGTTTTTAACGCGATGCCAGCAATATCACCCAAAACAATCGTCAACTCGGTTGGGTCAAACATTGCCAGCGCTGCAAATGCAAGCAATGACGTTGCCGCGCCCGCTGCGAGTTTGGATGGCATGATGGCAGAGATCGCAAATGCAAACGCTGGAAGAATCGCAAGCAGAAGTAACTGCGAGCCGTCATAACCAATTGCGGAGCCCAGCAATGCAAGCACTGCGCCGATGCCTACGCCATCCAAAAGCAAATTGTCCGTTGTGGATTCGATCAACGTGGCGGTGAGCAAACCAAAAGCCAGACTAGCCAGCAGACTCAAGAACGCATCGCCGAATGAACCGAACGAGCCATACATTGCAAACGGTGCAAATCCGATACCTGCCACAACAAGACCAAACGGTAAGGAAGCGCGGTCCCATTCAAATTTATTTTTGCGCAGCCAAATGACAAGACTTGCGCCCATTGCACAAAGCAGAAATTGTGCAATGGAACCAAGCTGGTCATTATTTGGGCCGAGTACGCGAAGGATTAGCGCGGGGAACGCCATGATCGCCGCGCCAAATAAACCCGCATACACTGGCTTGAAACGATCATCTTTGGTGAAGCGCCATAATGCGGCGGTAAGGCCTGTCATGACAACGGCTTGAATGACCAAACCGATCAGCCCAGCTGTTTCAAGGGATTTAAAGCTCAAAGATGTAATTGCAGTTTGTTCAGTTGACCACACAATGAAATGATAGATCAACAAACAGAGCGGCATGGGCAAAGCAACGACCAAAAATAAAATTAACGCACTCGTGGATCGGTTTTGCGGCTCAAGAGCTGATGTATCGGAAATGGATTCGTTCATGAATTTCTCCTTTGATATCAAGCGGAGTACAGACTTCAGTCTGCTTCTTTCCAAATTGCGGAACAAATTACGGACTGAAGTCCGCGCTCCGTTTAATCTTCGGGTGCCTGAGGAATCAGCGCTTGCGGGCCATGCGGTTGGACATGAAACAGCTTGAAGCCCCACTGCACAGACGGGCCTACCAATAAGGCGTAGACCAGAGTGCCAATGCCCACAGGGCCGCCAAGTAACCAGCCGATGGTTACTACTGTCACTTCGATCATGGCACGCGCTGTGCGAATACTAATGCCCGTGGTGCGTTTGATAGCCAGCATCATGCTGTCGCGCGGACCTGCGCCCGCATCCACGCCGATGTAGATGGCGCTGGCGAGTCCCATTAAAAAGATGGCAAACAATAACATTCCACTTTGAAGGAGCAGGTTATCTTTTACAGAGGGAATGATCGAGAGCCAAAAATCTTCCCACGGCCCAATGGATAGAATATTCGCCAAAGTGCCCCAGCCTAATTGCTCACGCATCAGTAACGCGCCGGAAAGCACAATGAACCCCATCAAAACTGTCATGGTGCCAATTGAGATTCCAAGTTTGTGCGCCAGAGCCACTTCCAATACAGCCCAGGCGCTGGTTCCTAAATTACCGCGAATCATCAATGTGATTGCAAAGCCAAACAATAGAAAACCGATTTCGATCCGAATAAAATCACGAATAAAAGTGTTCCAACGAACAGGTTTGAACATAGTTCTCCTTTGATTAAGAAACTATCCTAAAAACCAAGGAGCGCGGGCGCTTGTGCTGAGCCTGTCGAAGTATCAATCCGCAAAATAAGGCAGACTGAAGTCTGCACTCCTTGATTCGGATAGACTTTAAGCGATGATACCATGATGTGATACACTGGCCGCATGACGCAAATCATAGAGACTCAGCGTGATTTATTCACAATCAGTAACGATCCTACGCGGCTGGATATGGATGCCATCCTCGATTTTTTCACACGCGCCTACTGGACCAAGGGACGTCCGCCGGAGCGCACGAAACGCGCGCTGGAAAATTCGCTGGTCTTCGGCGTGTATGAAGGGACAAAACAGATCGGCCTTGCGCGTGTAATTAGTGACTATTCGATCTTTGCTTATATTTGTGATGTCTTCATTCATGAGGACTATCGCGCACATGGACTCGGCAAATGGTTAATGGAAACCATCATGGCGCATCCTGATCTACAGGGCTTGCGCCGCTGGACTTTGGTGACACGCGATGCGCATGGTTTATATAAACAATATGGATTTGATTCGCTTGCGAATCCCGATGGCTGGATGGAGATCGTTCGTCCCTTCCCTGGGGAAGAGCGGGATTAAGAAAAATGGACGGGCATTATTTTATGGGTCATGCTTGCGCGTGACCTTTTTATTTTTAAGCGCGATCATATATACCAGCAGTAGTTTCCAGCGTAAACGCGACCATAGGTTGATGGCGTTGCGCGTCTCGGAGGCGCTGGGTGAAAAAGATGCAAATAGGCTGCGTGAATATAATTCGGTTAATTGATTAATCTCTGCGATGGCAGTTGAGAGTATCAAGCGCAGACGGGTGGATGTTTCAAGCAGGGATATTTTTTCAGTGAGAATAAATGCGTATTGATGCGCGGTCTGCTCTAAGGAAACAACCTTGTGCATCGGGTGTGAGAGTCGGCGCAGGCGTTTGAAGAGCAGTTGCATCGTCTGGGCAGGCTCAAGGCGTGTAATACGCAGGGCGTCCCAGCCGACCCAGAGTAATCCCATGCCGATTAAAAAGATGAGCGCCATCCAGGCATTTGCGAGCAGGCCTTGAAAGAAAATAATGGCTTTCTGGCTAACGGGTTGAGGCTCTGGCAGGAACGGCTCAGGAATCAGCGCCTCGGCTGCCTCGGCATACAAGATCGCAGGCTCAGCGGCTGTCGGCTCAAACTCGACCCAGCCGATATCGGTAAAATAAATTTCAACCCACGAATGAGCATAATTTTCGGTGACGATATATTCGGCGTGCTGCTGGTCGTATGTGCCGTTTGCGTATCCGATCACCAGCCGTGCGGGTAGCCCTGCGGCGCGCGCCAATACGGCCATGGTGGTGGCGTAATAATCGCAATAGCCGCGCTTGAGATCAAACAGAAAGTAATCCGCCGCGTCACGCCCGGCAGGCGGGGCTGTGACTTCCAGTGTGTAGGGGAATTCGCGCAGATAGTTTTGGATGGCAAGTGCGCGGTCATAAGGGGTCGGCTCAGATGCGGTCAGGTCGCGTGCCAATGCCAGAACCCGTTCGGGCACAGACTCAGGCAGGAGAAGATAGCGCTTCTGTACCCAAGCGGGGTAGGGTGCGTTGGAAGCGCGTAAATCGTTTGCGCTGAAATTTAACAACATGGAATCGGCTTGATAAGACTGTACCGGCGCAAGCGCTGCCAATAGGTCAGAAGCAAGCCGCGGGTTGTTTTGAGGCGCTGCGTCTGCTTTGTGATTCCAGACGGCTTGAAAGGGCACATCCGCGCGCAGGAGAGTCCCTGTCCAAAATAATTGTCCGCCCTGATTGGGGAGTGTGACTCGTTGATGAACGATGCGAATATTTTCATCGGCAGGTTCGAAGAGGGTTTGATCTGAAATTATTTCTTCAAAAGGCTTGGCAGGATTTGCCCAACCGTAGCCTGTATAAATTTGATAGGTGAGGGTGCGCCAGTAATAATGCGGCGCGGTTACGTGCGCTTCCAAGGGGATGGGCGGCAGATCACCCGTGGAAATGGTCATGGCCAGTTGTTTGGAAAGCTCAGGGCCGCCGGTGATCAAATGGGAACGAGGCAAGCCGCCAAAAGACGCGGAAACCGTGCGCGGTTCTTTTGCGGGTTCAAGCCCCAGGATTTCGGTCTGTGCTGTATTGGATGCCGTGCGCTTTTGCCGCAGTTCTTCGAAAATGTTTTTGAATGAAAGAGTGGAACCCAGAAAGGAGAACACCAGCAATGTAATGGTCAGTACGCCAACGAGAGAGAGCGTATCAAAACGGGTGCTGTCGGCATAGTCTATGTTTGAAGTATCCCAATGCTTTTGGATATTGGCGTAACTGCTTAAGCCGATCAGAAAAAAAAGCAGGGCAATATGAAACCATAATATTTCAATTCGCTTGCCGGTATAGTCCAGCACGAGCGCCAGCAGGAAGGTGGAAGGCAGGATGCCCAATAACAAATGTTTGTTGCGATACATTTGCCAGCCGGCCCAAATTGCCACGAGCCACAAGCCCAGGCTCCAGATCAGCGTGCGCGCCATGGGGTCTTCAATTTGTGTTTTATAAAAGACGCCCACGACCCAAAGCGAGAGCCTTTCGACAAGGATGAAAAGTCTCAGATGAAGTTCGGCGATGGCGGCGACGAAAAACGCCGGTTCGATGGGAGTCTTGAAACGCAGCCAGACATACAGCGCGGGGATAAGATGGAGCGATTGGTTAAGAAGCGCAAACAACGAGTCACCCAACTGTCCGATACGGATGAATAGACTCAACGGCCCAAGAAATAAAAGGATGATGCCCGCTGAAGATTTTCGTGTTTTCGCTGTGGCAAGTGCGGCGGCCAATAACATGCCCAAAAGAGTAATCGGTACTAACAGGCTAAGGCTTGCGCCGCGTACCAGATTCGCGAGGGCGAGCGGCAGACAAGCCAACACACAGAGCGAGAGCAACAGAATCATTTCTTGAAATTGAAATATGCGTTTGAAGATGGTTTGCTTCATCCTAGTTTTCTCCAGGCCATATCGCTTTGCGGGCGGGTGGAGACGGCTTTGCCGGTGGGCATGATGCGCCATTCACGTTTGGACCGCAGCGCAGGATTGGCCGCAGATTGTTGAAGCAGGTCACAGCCAAAGATGAAGCGTGGAATTCCTATTTCTGCCAGTACGTTTGCAAATAAATCTGCACGGTGTGGCGCACCAAATGTGGAAGGGTCCATCAATAAAACAGTGGGGCTGATGCCTTTGCGTCCCAATTGGAGAAGCGGACTCAACCACTCATTTTTGAGAGATGGGCTAATGACGATCAAACTGCTGCGCTGGCCGAAAGCGGGCGCGGCGCGTTCGAGTAATTCGGCGAGCGGTAATTTCCCCGGCTCGAGCATGGCAAGCGAGCGCATGATCTGCAAACGCTGCTGTTTAGTGGATTGCGGTTTCAACCAGATGGTTTGTTCGTGGTTTAATCCGCTTGAAAGCAAGCCCACCGAACGGCGGGACTGCAAACCGCGAGCCGCCAAAGAGGCGGCTAAAATGACGCCCAACTCGGTGGTTGATTCCCAATCATGGCCGGCCTGCACCTTTGCATCTGCATCGAGCACGATCCACCAATCGCTGACGGGCGAAGAATCCAACATGCGCGAATACAACTTCCCGCGGTGCGCGGTCGTGGGCCAGTGGATCATATTCAACGGCTCGCCTTCCTGATGTTCGCGCACAGTTAACACGTTGATGGTTTGTTCGAATGAGTTTGAGTATGAACGTCCATCGCCTGTCCAACCACCGGGCGCGATCTCCAAAGCCGGCAACGGAATCACAGGCGGCATAACCACCAGCGTTGAACTTTCGGTCTGATCGATCTCCACTGTATAAATTCCAAATGGATCGCCGCTTTGTAACGTAGCTCCGCCCAGGGTATACACACCGCGCCGCGTACATACTCCGCGTGTATGCCAGGTATTGGTTTCATCACCGCCCGCACCCGTTGCGCGTGAAGCCGAATAATTGGGCAGGGTCGAATGATCGCGCACCTCAACCCAGGCGGCAGATAAAAAACTATCATTGGTCAGTGTAAATTGTTCTTCCAATGTATCGCCGACCTGCGCCCACTCATAGCGCATCTCGCGCGTTAACCATAAATTTTTTGCCAGAGTCCGCGCCCAAAACCACGCGATCAACCACGCGCCGCCAAATGCAATCGACAACGCCTTCCAAACTGTGGACGGGTCAACGATCTGTAATATTAACATGAGAACAGCCAACAGCGGAAATAAAATCGAGTTGAGTTTCATTCGTGAATACATAAATCCAATTATACGCTTGTGCGGTAAGATAGGCTTATGTCTATTACCCTTTATGCTGGAAGAGAAAAATCATTACTCCGCCGCCACCCGTGGATTTTCGCCAGCGCAATTCATCAGGTGGATGAAACCCTCGCATCTGGCGCAACTGTAGACCTGCTCTCATCCGAGGGACATTTTCTCGCCCGCGCATTTTACTCACCCACCTCGCAAATCCGCGCGCGCGTGTGGACCTTTAAAGATGAGCCTGTTGATAAGGAATTTTTTCGCAGGAAAATAAAAGCGGCGATTGAAGTACGTCACAGGCTGCAGGTGGAAAGTCATTCGAATGCCTATCGTTTAATCCACGCTGAATCAGACGGCATCGCAGGCTTGATCGTGGATCGATACGCGGATGTGCTTGTCCTACAATCCTTAACCACTGGCTCGGAATTTTGGAAGGAAACCATCGCCGATATTTTGGTTGAAGAAACAGGCATCCAGAATATTTATGAACGCTCAGATGCCGATGTGCGCGAACTCGAAGGGCTGCCATCCATTACAGGAATCCTGCGCGGAAAGATGGATGATGCACGAGTTACGATTCACGAATTTGGTTTGAAGTTTATTGTAGACATCCAACAGGGTCATAAAACTGGTTTCTATCTCGACCAGCGCGAGAACCGTCACCGTGTGGGAGAGTTTGTAAAAGAGCGTGATGTCTTAAATTGTTTTTGCTACACAGGCGGGTTTTCGATTCATGCGCTGGCGGGCGGCGCGAAATCTGTCTTGTCGGTCGATTCTTCGGCAGATGCGCTGGCGCTGCTTGCAGAAAATATCACAGTCAACAACCTCCACGCAGAGCGTCACACCGCGCTCGAAGGCGATGTCTTTCAACTGCTCAGAAAATTCCGAGATGAGAATCGCTCCTTCGATATGATCATTCTTGATCCGCCAAAATTTGCGCCGACCGCCGCACATGCCGAAAAAGCCTCACGCGCCTATAAAGACATCAACCTGCTGGCCTTCAAATTATTACGGCACGGCGGCTTGTTGTTCACCTATTCGTGCTCCGGCGGAATCGACGCAGCACTCTTTCAAAAAATCGTCGCCTCCGCCGCATTAGACGCAGGCACAGACGCAACGATGATCGAGCATCTGTCACAAGGCAGCGATCACCCGGTCAGCTTGCACTTTCCAGAAGGCGCATATTTGAAAGGTTTGGTTTGTGTGAAGGGCTAAGATGGATAGACCGCAGACCACAGACCACAGACCGCAGACCACAGACCGCAGACCACAGACCGCAGACCACAGACCGCGGTCTATCGCGTGGAAACCATAGTTTGTGCGGCAAAAGAATTATTATCAAAAAAAATACGGAGTTATAATAATTTATATAAGAGTATATACAGCGATATGGCTGTATATACCGCCATTTGGGAGTTTATAGAGTGCACTGTATAAACTCTAGTTCGGCGGCGGCTTGTGCAAGATAAGTCAAGCATCTATAAGGAGTGATATTATGAAATCAAACAACACTATAATCCGACTAGCACTCTTGATCATTCCATTGGCATTGATTGCCGCTGGAGCAGGTGTCTTCTGGCAAGGGACGGGCGAATCATATCCTTTTGAAACCTTACGCGGTGAGACGGTCATGATTCGTGGTCACGGTCTCTATCGCTACGACACAATCAATTCTTCATCTCAGGAAGTTGGGCAAGATATTGTCACTTTAATAATTGGCATTCCTTTGCTTATCACAGGCATTGTGCTTAGCCGCAAGGGTCTCCTGCGCGGGCGGCTTCTGCTCACGGGTGGGCTGGGTTATTTCTTATATACCTACGCGTCAATGTCCTTCCTGACGGCTTTCAATCAGTTCTTTCTAATCTATGTGGCGCTGTTCTCGCTTAGCCTATTCGGATTCATCTTGGCATTGTCGGGACTTAATCCCGATGAAGTCATGCGCCACGTTTCGGATCGTTTCCCCCGTCGCGCTATTGCCACCTATTTCATTATTGTCGCTGGATTTCTTTCATTAGCTTGGCTTGGATTGGTCGTTCCTCCCATGTTCAATGGAACGCCGCCTGCGGGGCTGGAATCTGCCATCACGATGATTATTCAGGTACTGGATTTGGGCATCATCGTTCCGACAAGCATTATTACCGCCACCCTGCTTTTGCAAAAGCGTCCATGGGGATACACTCTGTCTTCTGTGGTGTTGCTCAAAATTTTGACAATGGGCACAGCGTTGATATCCATGATCATTGTACAACTGCTATCTGGTGTCACGGTTGACCCCGTGATTTCAACCATCTTCGCCATTATCAGTCTAGCTGGTATCGTTTTAGCAATCGTAACTCTGCGAACCATTCAAGATTAATCAAACTCAAATATGGAGACAACATCATGAAGATTTTAACCATCACCGCGTCAATTGTTCTCATTCTGCATGGACTTATCCACTTGATGGGGGCTACTGCATACATGAAGTTAGCCGAAATTAAAGAACTGCCTTACAAAACCACCGTCCTCGGTGGACGCTGGGATTTGGGAGCAAGTGGCATCGCTGTATACGGTGCACTATGGGCGGTAGCCGCCATTGGATTCATCGTTGTCGCAGTTGCATTGCTTGCTAACTGGAGCTGGTGGCAACCCGTGTTGTTAGGGGTCACGTTGTTTTCACTGGTTCTTACTGCCTTTGATTGGGGAGTTGCGTACGCAGGCGTCATTGTTAATTTCGCAATTCTGGCTGTACTCTGGCTGGGACCGCGTATCGCCAACTTGTTCTCTCGTTAAGACCGTGAGAACTATCTAAAGAAAGCCGCCGAACAAAGCGTCCTGCACGAGCACCAGGATAATAATGCACCCGACAAGTGGGACACTACGCGGCGCGGTTTAGGAGCATTTTTCTGGCTTCAAGTTTTTTCTGCTCTCAAGCATTATCCCAGCCGGCCCACACGCAACTAACGCAAACCGTTGAAACTGTCGAAAAAGTAGGGGATTTTAATAACCAAATCCATGCGAGCGGGTTCTATACAACAATAGAGGAACCCGATGGCAAAATACAAACCAAGCAATGAAGATCAGATGGTGATGCTCCCCATATCGCTCCAGGACCAACTTGTCCTGGGGACATTGGAGCACACCATCAACCGACAGGTGGATGAGAACATCAACCTGTCGGTCTTCGATGAACGCTACAAAAATGACATGACCGGCGCGGCGGCCATTCATCCAAAGATCCTGCTCAAAGTCATTCTGCTGGCATACGCCAAAGGCATGATCAGTTCCCGCCAAACACCTGCACTTGCGTGCGGTGCAAGTGTCGAACGCGCCTGTCATGAAAATATCATCTTCATTGCCCTCTCATACGGGTACGCACCCGACCATAGCACCATAGCCGCCTTTGTCTCTTCGATGCAAAGCGAGATTTCTTCCATCTTCAGCGATATTCTCGTGGTGTGTGAAGAGTTGGAATTGCTGGGCGGCACGCATTTTTCTCTGGATGGGGTGAAACTCTCGGCGAACGTTTCGAAAGAATGGAGCGGCACGCTCAAGGAACTCAAACACAAACGTGACAAGTTGCAGGAAAAACTGGAGCGCGTGATTGCCGAGCATGCGCAGGCGGATAAACATCCGCAAGTAGAAATCGAACGGCAGCAGAAACGCGAGCGCCGCTTCCAGTTGCAGGTCGAGCGGCTGAATATATTCCTGAAGGATCGTGAACCCAAGCGCGGCAGCAACGGCAAAGAGATCCAAAGCAACGCGGTGGATAATGAATCGGTCAAGATGCCTTCCTCGCACGGGGTCGTGCAGGGCTACAACGCGCAGGCGCTGGTCGATTCCAAACATCAGGTCATTCTCTCGGCGCAGGCTTTTGCCAGCCAGGATCATGAGAACCTCCAGCCGATGCTCGACAGCGCGAAAAAGAATCTGGTGTCCATTGGCAAAGACCCAACCTTCTTCGAGGGCAAAGAACTCACCGCCGATAGCAACTATCATTCGCTCGGCAGTCTGAAGGTTTGCAAAGACGAAAAGATCGACGCGTATATCCCCGACATCCAATTCCGAAAACGCGACCCGCGCTTTGCCGAGCAGCAGCGCTTCAAAGAGGAGAAGAAGATGCCCCGTCTTTTCAGCGCGACCGATTTTTCTTATGATGAAAGCGCGCGGGTCTATCGTTGTCCGAACGGCAAAGAATTGAAATGTCATGCCCACAATCAGCTCAACCGCTATCGCACGTATGATGTCTATCACGCCCGCGCCGAAGACTGCGCCGCTTGTCCGTTGCGCTTGCGCTGTTTGAGCAAGTCGGATACTTCGCGCAGGTATCTCTCCATTCAAGTGGATTCCGCTCAGCCGAATTTGATCGATGAGATGAAAGCCAGGATCGACACTGAACTGGGAAAGCGCATCTATGCCAGACGCCTGGGGATTGTTGAGCCGGTCTTTGCGAACATCTGTGTGCATAAACACATGGATCGATTCACCCTGCGCACCAAGCCCAAAGTGGATGTACAATGGGGGCTGTTCGCTCTGGTTCACAATATCGGCAAAATCCACGTGTTCGGGGCACTGACATAACCCTGTTCTGAGCCTATTCACCCCGTTCCACCGCTGTCCCAAGGGAAAATCCGAGCGCTTGAACGAGGCTGGTCTTCAATCATTTACTTTTTCGACAGTCTCGTTGGGCGGGTTCTTCTCACACATATCAATAAAACAAGGGTTACATTGCATGAGTGATAATCATCGAGAACAAATCTATGAAAATCTAATCGTCGAAGAAGCTGAAGATTTGCTCGATATTTGGCAATTTGGAAAAATTGACGACTGGGATGAAGTAGTTTTTGAAGTTATAAAAGAAATTTTGTTAGACAGATTGGGTTATGTGCCACCCCAATCCATTGAATTTCAAATTTCGGAAATCAAATACAGAATAGAAGATTATCTGGAGAGTGACGAACTGGAAAAAGCATTAAGCGAATGTGAACTTGCAATTCAACTAAATCCAGACTTTGCAATTGCCTATAACTATCGTGGAGAAATCTACGAAGAGATGGAGCAATTTGAAAATGCAATAATCAATTATCAAAAAGCCATCGAACTTTCCCCTAATTTCAAAGACGCTTGGGAAAGTATGTTAAGAGTCGAGTCTGTGCTTGAAGAAGAATTTGAAGAATCGACTACTAAAAAGCAACTCGACCAAGCACTTGAATATGCCAACAATGGCGAGACCCAAAAAGTTTTGGAGCAATTTGAATCTGCAAAACTAACTTTACCAAACATTGCAAGTGCCCACAATTATCTTGGATCAATTTTTGACACATTAAATATGTTAGAACCTGCGATTAATTCTTATCGCAAAGCCATACAACTTAATCCCGAATCGAAAGACGCCTGGGAAAATTTATTTGGCATCGAATTGGCGCTTGAAAAAGAATTTGAAGAATCTATTGCTAAACAACATCTTGACCAAGCACTTGAATATGCCAATGACGAAGAAATCGAAAAAGCGTTGGTTGAATGTGAAACTGCAAAGCCATTAATGCCAAGTCTTGCAATTGCATACAATTATCTTGGTTTGATTCTCCAAACTCTAAAACAATTAGAGCCTGCCATTGACTCGTACCTCAAAGCCATACAACTTAATCCGCGATTTTATGCCGCCCGTGAAAATCTTGCTAATGCAAGAGTTGTTTGGAAAGAAGACCAATATCTTACGTTTTCAGGCTCAAATCCAGTTGAAGAACAGGTAACAGCCATAGAGTTTGATGAAGCCCAAATTCAAGTAAGCGGAGAACCAATACCGCAGTTGTTATACATGGATAAAAATGCTTTCCTGCTTGTTGGCTGGGCTGGTCATCGCACTCGACAAGGGCATAGCGGGTACGACCCACTTGAAACAGATTTTGAATTTGCCCATATGCAAGGAGTTATGATTCGGCTACTTCTGACTCGAAAATTTAGAACACGAAACCCAATTTATCTCGCTTTCATGGTTTTCGTAGGCATTCTATATTTCTTGTATGGCATATTACCTTTTACTCTTGGAAACTTGTATGGAACTATCGCAGGAATTATTTATAGCCCATACTCAATTGTCGGAGTAATATTATTAGTCAATGTATATTTGAGTTTACGACTTGAAAAATCAGACGAATACGAAGATAATGGGTATACATTTTTCTAGGCTCAGGAGTCTTGCAAAAACCAACACCGCCCAACAAAGCGTGCACCCGGGCTGGGGCGCTTCGCGTGGCGTCGACCCAGGCATTTTTCTACGCCTTATCATTTTTCCGCTCGGACGGCGTCACGTCCGCCCGCCCCAGCGCGGGTATCCCACTAAGAACACAAGGGACGAGCCGCAAACCGTTGGCACGCCCCTTGCAAAACTAAA
>Ga0105048_10007353_pt1 | contig 17706 bp, 17 predicted proteins | sample MAT05_FD_78382 | JGI IMG/M metagenome (GOLD analysis project Ga0105048, IMG submission 78382) | Freshwater microbial communities from Lake Fryxell liftoff mats and glacier meltwater in Antarctica - MAT-05 | ecosystem: Environmental > Aquatic > Freshwater > Ice > Liftoff microbial mat | place...
GGCGCCGGCTTCATTCCGCGCGTGCTCGACACGAAGATCTACGACGAAGTCGTCGGCGTGCACGACGAGGACGCGTACCGCACCAAGCGTCGACTCGCGCACGAAGAGGGGTTGCTCGTCGGCATCTCCGCGGGCGCCGCGGCGTTCGTCGCGGAGAAGCTCGCCGCCGAGCTCGGCCCCGGCAAGAACGTCGTGACCGTGCTGTGCGATACCGGCGAGCGCTACTTCAGCCTCGACGAGTTCTTCACTGCCGACGGCGAGCGGCGGTGATCGCCGACGTGCAGCTCGTCGTCCTCGGTGCGGGCGGCCTCGGCTGCCCGGCCCTGCTCGGGCTGCGCATGGGCGGGGCAAAGCGCGTCGTCATCGTCGATCACGACGTCGTCGAGAGCTCGAACCTGCATCGCCAGGTGCTCTACGATCTGGGCGACGTCGGGGCGCGCAAGGCCGAGGTCGCGGCGGCGCGCATGCGTGCGGTCGGCATCGATGCCACAGCGCAGGTGCGAGAGCTCGTGCCCGACGATCTCGACGGCGTATTCGCTGCGCTCGAGCCCGATGCGATCGTCCTCGAGTGCACCGACGTGCCGGCACTGAAGTTCGCGTGCAACGATGCCGCCGTGCGTCATGGACGTCGCACCGTGATCGGTGCGGCGCTCGGCCTGCGCGGCCATGCGATCGCCGTGGCACCGGGATCTGCGTGCTATCGCTGTGTGTTCGAGGCGCTGCCGCCCGCCGTGCTCGTGCCGAGCTGCGCCGAGGCCGGTGTCCTCGGGACCGCGGTCGGTGTGACGGGCTTCGTCCTCGCGCAGCTCGCGTGTGCGCTCGCCGACGGCCACGCAGACGACATCGTCGGCCGGCTGCTCGAGCTGGCGCTCGGCTCGGGCATCATCCGAACGCTGGCGGGCCGAGTGCGCCCCCAGTGCCCGTGCAACACGACGCGGGCGAGCCGACTCTCGGTCCCCAACGCCGCGACCTGACGAAGGAGCATCCGCATGGCCACCGTTCGCATCCCGACACCCTTGCGCAAATTCACCCAGGGCAAAGACGAGGTCAGCATCGTCGGTACCAACGTGCGCGAGCTGCTCGCGAACCTCGAGGCCGCGCACCCCGGCATTCGCGAGAAGATCTGCGACGAGGGCGGCGCGGTGCGTCGCTTCGTCAACGTGTTCGTCGCCGACGAGGACATCCGCTTCCTCGACAACCTCGACACGGCGGTGAAGGACGCCGACGAGGTCAGCATCGTGCCGGCCATCGCAGGCGGTCGATGAATCTTCACGGCCCACCGGGCCTGGGGCGCCCGGCCCACGTGATCGATCCCGCTGCGGCACCGGCCGGCGTCGCGCTCGCGCGCGCGCAGGCACCCCAAGGGCGCATGGAGTCGATCGTCGATCTCATCGGCAACACACCACTGGTGCGGCTGCGCGCGATCGAGGCCGACTGTCTGGGGGTCGAGCTGTGGGCGAAGTGCGAGTTCAGCAATCCCGGCGGGTCGGTGAAGGACCGCGCCGCGCTGCGGATCATCCGCGATGCGCTCGCGCGCGGCGATCTCAAAGCCGGCATGCGGCTCATCGACAGCACGAGCGGCAACACCGGCATCGCATACTCGATGGTCGGTGCCGCGCTCGGCGTGCCGATCACGCTGGTGCTGCCGGAGAACGTCAGCGCGCCGCGCAAGCAGGTGAGCCGAGCGTTCGGCACCGAGCTCGTGTTCTCGGATCCGATGGAGGGCAGCGACGGTGCGATCGTGCACGCGCGGCGCGTCGTCGACGAGAACCCCGGCATCTACTACTACCCGAACCAGTACGCGAACGACTCGAACTGGCTCGCGCACTACCACGGCACGGGGCCCGAGATCTGGGCGCAGACGCAGGGTCGCGTCACGCACTTTGTCACCGGGGTCGGCACGAGCGGCACGATCATCGGCACGGCGCGACGGCTGCATGAGCTCGGCGACGTCCAGTGCATCGCGGTGCAACCCGATGATGCCATGCACGGGCTCGAGGGCCTCAAGCACATCCCGTCGAGCATTGTCCCTCCGATCTATGACGAGACGGTGCCCGACGAGACGCTGTGGATGCCCACCGAAGAGGGCTGGGACATGGCCGAGCGCCTCGCGAAGCACGAGGCGCTGTTCGTCGGCCACAGCGCGGGGGCGAACGTCGCGGGTGCGCTGCGCATCGGCAAGCGACTCGCGAGCGCGGGGCAAACCGGTGTGGTCGTGACGGTGCTGTGCGATCGCGGTGATCGGTACTTCGCGCCGCTGCGCTGGGAGAAACACTATGTCTGGTGACGCGATCAGCAAAGCGCACCTGCGCGCGATCTACCGCCAGGCCCGCGCCGAGTTCCCCGAGGAGTGTTGCGGATTTCTCGTCGGCACCGGGGCGGATGCCGAGCTCGTGCCGTGCAAGAACCGGCAGAACCAGCTCCATGCGCTCGACCCCGTCGAACATCCGCGCACCGCCGCCAACGGCTACAACATCGGCGGCAAGGAGCTGCTCACGCTCGTGCGCAGCTTCGAGTCGGAGCGACCGGCGACGATCATCTATCACTCGCATCCGAAGGTCGGCGCGTACTTCTCCGAAGAAGACACGCGCGCCGCGATCGCAGCGGGCTACGAGATCGATTATCTGGTCGTCGACGTGCAGGAGCACGAGGTCGTCGAGGCGAAGCTGTTCCGCCGCGACGGCGACGGCTACGTCGAGATCGCACGCTTCGACGGCGAGGCCGTGTAGCAACTCACGCACGGCAACCGCGTGCGCGCACCTGCGCGACGAATTCGCGGTCCGCCGGGAGGAACTCGTCTAGCGGCAGATCATGCGCGGCGAAGCGGATCGCCTCGGCCCCCGCCTCGAGCGCGATGTGCTCCGACCACGCGTGCCCCCACGCGCCGCCGTCGACGTCGTACACCGCGATCACGACCTCGGGTCCCGGCGGCGGATACACGTGATGCAGTAGCTCGACGACCGCGCCGACCCGCAGGTGCGCGGCCGCGGGTCCCCACTCCTCGACGAGCTCGCGCACGAGCGCACGCTTCGGCGACTCGCCGCGCTCGACCTTTCCACCGGGAAGCTCGAGCAGTCCCGCACCGAACCGCGCGGTGGCTGACCTGCGCTGCACGAGCAGATGCACATCGTCGAGCCAGACCAGGGCGGCGACGACGAGCAATCGCGGTGAGTCGTGCATGGGGCGCCGTCCACGGTGCCACAGCCGGAACGACGCTTGGTGGTGGACGAGGGTGCGATCGCCCCCCTATCCTCCGGCCAGGTCCGACATGCGCCTGTTCTCCGCCAAGATCCCGCACATCACCGAGGTCGTGACGCGCACGCTCATCGACGCCGGTGACCTTGAAATCAACGACCGCGAGGAGTTCAAGCGCGACATCGAAGCGATCCTCAAGGAGTACCTCCGCAAGGACCGCGCGCTGACCGAGTCGGCGAAGGATCTGCTCGAGGCCCGCGGCCTGCCCTACTCCGATCTGTACAAGCTCAAGCGCCAGCTCGCGGAGCGCGATGAGTTCGCGATCGGCGAAGAGTCCGTGAACTGGATCTCGACCCAGCTGGTCGAGATGTTCATGCAGTCGCAGTGGGTCGAAGAGGTGTTCGCCGACGACACCGTGCTGCGTCGCACGCTCAAGGAAATCCTGCGGCGCAACATGCAGGCCGACGACGATCTCGATCGCGAGGTCCGCAAGCACCTCAAGCACCTCGAAGAAGGCACGTCGAGCTTCGAGATCGAGTACCAAAAGCAGCTCGAGCTCGTGAAACGCAGACACGGGCTGGGCTGATGGCGCACATCCTGGTCTATCTGCAGCGCACCCCGCAGGGCCTGCATCCGGCCAGTGCTGCTGCTCTCTGTCTCGCGCGCGACATCGCTTCGGAGCGCGGCGCGACCATCACCGCGATGTGTGCCGGTGATGCCGGCGAGCTCGACCGCGCGATCGTCAGCGCGGCCGGACGCCACGGTGCGGACACGATGGTGTTCTGCGGGCCCGGTGGCATCGAGCGTCTCGAGCAGCGTCTGCGACCGGCGCACGTGCTCGTACCGTGGACGCCCGAAGGCGCGGCGGCGGCGACGGGGCTCGCGAGCGGTCCTGTGATCGCGCGTTGGCTCGACGATCGGCGACCGTCATGGGGCAGCCCCGACGCGGTGACCGCGATCGTCGCGGGCGTGCTGCCGTGGCACGACTTCGACGAGCAGCTCGAGGCCGAGTACCAAGGCGACGTCGATCAAGTGCCGATGCCGCGATGGGTGATGGAGGTGCCGGTGCCGGTCGGCGCAGGTGGCACGGATCGACTCGTGGTCGGCGTGCCCGAGCTCGGCTTTGTCGCACCGGACGCGATCGATCACGAGCTGCGATCGAAGCTCGCGGGTGTCGGGGCGAAGCCGGTGTCCGCGGGCGACGTCGAGCGAGCGCCGTCTGGCACGTTCTTGTGGCTCTCGCCTGGTGCCGGGCCGCTGCCCGAGGCGCTCGGCCATCGTGCACCGGCTGCGCGCCTGGTGTTGCTTCCCGGACCGGATGGCACCCTCGACGCCACGTGGGCGCTGGCGGACTGGGTGGTGCCCGGCGCGTGGCCGAAGGTCCTCACCGCGCTGCAGTCGACGCCGTGGCGTCGCGCGCTGATATGAACGCGCGGCTCGACGCCGCGCTCGAAGCCGTGCTCGCGACGCGTGCGACGGCGAAGGGTCGCGTCGTCGATCTGCGCGGCGATGCCGACGATGCGATCGAGATCGCCGGCATCGCCGAGATCCGCGAGAAGGAGCTGATCGAGCGCCTGCGCACCGGTCGCGGGCCGGATGTCGTCGTCGTCGACAAGCCCAGCGCGACGCTGCGCCGTGCGCTGCGCGATCATCCGGTTGGACTGCTGGTCGTGTGCGCCCAGCTCGGTGCCGCGGATGTCGAAGCGCTCGACGGCAACGCGGAGCAGCCTTGGCTCGGACCTGCGGCGCGACTGCTCGTCGGATCCGGATCGAAGATCGCGATCGCCCACGACGGCGGCGACCTCATCGGGCTGTTGCGCGCGATCGGTCGCGACGCCGTGCGTCTTGCGCTCGCGCCGACGCCGGTGTGGCTGCCACAGTGGCTCGAGCACGCGAGCGTGCGTGCGCATCCCGTGCTCGGCACCGTGTCTGCGCGCGCGCTGTCCATCGCGTGGGCCGAGCGTGCTGCCCGGGGATCCGCCGCCGACGTGATCGTGCCAGTCGGTGTGCCCGAGGCAGCGCTCGATCGCCCGCGCGCGCCGGAGCTCGATGCGATCGTCGCGGCCCACGCTCTCGAAGCGCGCACGGGTCCGGTGTTTCCATCGCCGCGCGTGATCGCGATTGTGCACGCGGGGCTCGTAGGTCCGCCCAGCGCACCCACGCAGGAGCCCGAGACCTCGACGCAGGTGTGGGCGCAAGCCCGACGCGCTCTGCCGATGACCGGTGCGATCGTCGGCATGGACGTACCGCTACCGGGTCTGCCGCAGGATGCACCGACCGCGGCGTTCCTCGCCCAGCGCGTGCTGCTGCGCGCCGCGAGTCACGATGCGCTGCTCGCTGCGCCACCGGCCTTGCCGGGCATGCCGGCAGCCGACGGTCTCGAGCGCGCGACCGAGGTGCTGCAAAGCGCCGGCGAGACGCTGTCGGATCACGAGGCGAAGGTCGTGCTGCGCGGGTTCGGGCTGCAGGTCACGCGGCAGGCGATCGCGAATTCGGCGAGCGGTGCGTCGGGCTTCGCGGAGCGGATCGGATTCCCGGTCGTGCTCAAGGCGCTCTCGCCGGACCTACGACGGCGCGGCGAGCTCGGTGCGATCGAGCTCGACCTCGGCAACGCGGCCGCGGTGCGGCGCGCGTACGGGATGATCGTCGACGCGGTCGAGAAGCGCGCTCCAACGGCGCGACTCGACGGTGTCGTCGTCGCGGAGCACGTGCCCGAGGGGCTCGACGTGCGCGCGGGCGTGCTGCGTACGGGCACCGATCGCATGGTGGTGTTCGCCCAGTCGCGCGCGGGCACGGCTCCGAGCGAGCCGGTGTTCGCGCTGTGTCCGCTGACGCAGGCGGACGCGCTGGGCGTCGCGCTTGCGGTGCTGTCGAGGATCGCGGTGCCGGCGTTGCGGCGCGACACCGATCCCGATGCAGCCCCGCTCGCCGAGGTGCTGCTGCGGCTGTCGTGGCTCGCCGAGCGGTTCGGCGATCGCGTGAACCTCGTGGACGCGAACCCGGTGCGCATCACCGGCGACGCTCGCGGCTACGTGATCCTCGATGCGCTGCTGCGGCAGCGCGTGCACCTCGAGGGGCGCTGACGGTCACACCAGCTCGCGTGCACGCGCGAGCAGCCCGTCGCGATCGTTGTCCTGTGGGCGCTCGATGACGTGCGCGAGCAGCCGCTCGATCAGCGCCCCGAGCCCCGGTCCCGGCGTCGCCACACCAGCGGCGATGAGGTCGCGACCGCCGACGGCGAGCTCTTTCGTCGAGAGCACCGCGCCGTCGAGCGCCGCATGCAGCGTCGCCGTCTGCTCCGGGGTCGGTACCGCGATCGCGATCGCATCCTCGACGTGCTCGCGTCCGAGCCGCGACGCAGCGCGCCGGATCGCGATCGGATCGACGAGCGTCGGCAGCTCACGCGCCGCCGCACCGAGCAGCGCCGCGATCCGCGAGCGCTCGGCCCGGCCGAAACGCAATCCGTCGAGCGCAGCATCCACATCGCTGCGTCGGGTCTCGGCGACCGGCACGAGCAGTCGCACGCAGCGCAGCGCCGCATCGCGTGGCAGCGCATCGACGGCCGCGATCGCAGCCACGCGCTCGTCCTCGTCGAGCACCGGCAGCGCGTGCGGCCACACGCCGGTCTCGTGCATCGGCACCAGCCCACGTGACGGCTGCTTCGCGCCGAGTAGCTTCACCAGCTCGACGTGCACGCGCTCGCGACTCACCTTCGCGAGCACACCGAGCGCACCACCGATCGCCGCCGCAGTCTCGGCCTCGAGCGCGAGCTCCCGCGTCGCGCACAGTCGTACCGCTCGCATCGTCCGCAGCCCGTCCTCTGCGAAGCGCCGCGCCGGCTCACCGACCGCACGCAGCGTGCGCGTCGCGAGGTCGGCGAGCCCGTCGAACGGATCGCTGAACACCTGTGCGATCGGATCCCACGCGAACGCGTTGACCGTGAAGTCGCGCCGCGCGAGGTCCTCGACGAGGTCGCGCAGGAACGTGATCTCGCTCGGCCGCCGCCCGTCGGTGTAGGCCCCTTCCCCACGAAACGTGGTCACCTCGACACCGATCGGCCTATCCGCGCCGCGGACCAGCACGGTCACCGTGCCGTGCTCGATCCCCGTCGGCACGGTGCGGCGGAACGCGGCCTGCACCTCCTCGGGACGGGCCGACGACGCGAGGTCCCAGTCCTCCGCATCGAGGCCGAGCAGCACGTCGCGCACCGCACCGCCGACGAGCACGGCCGCGTGCCCCTTGTCTTGCAGCACGCGTGCGACCTCGAGGATCTGCGGCGGCACATGGGCCTCGCGCAGCAACAGGACCGCGCGCGCCTGCGCTTGGGTCGTGCTCCCCTTCGTCATCGGCCCCGCACGCTACCAGGCGATCGCCCCCGTGTGGTCGCAAGCCCCCGCGCGGAGCCGTGAACCCTCGTGTACGATGCACAGGTGCTCCGCGCGCTCGGTGGACGCCGCAGCCTGATCGCTGTCTTCGCGCTCGCGGCCTGCGAGATCGTCGATCCAGGGCCCGATGTCGGCGTCGCGAACCGCTGCGTGCTGACGGCGTCGTTCTACGTCGAGCGCATCGTGCCCGAGTACATCGAACGCCACGGCTGCACCGAGAAGTCGGGCTGTCATCGCGCCGCCGATGCCAACAGCATCTTTCGTCTGCAGGACGTGTCCGGCACGCTCGCACCGCTGTCGACGGATCCGCTGTCGGCCTGGCCGCAGCCATGGCAGGAGAACTTCCGCGTCACCACGGCGCAGATCAGCGACTGCGATCTCGCCGAGCTCGCGCCGCTGTACTCCGAGCCGGCCGGTGGCAACACGCTCATGCACGGCGGCGGCAACCTCTTCTCGGCCAACGGCGAGGAGCTCGACCTCATCCAGGAATGGTTGGACGGCGGACCATGAACGCCGCGCGAGCGGTGCGACTTCTCCTGTGCCTCGCGGTGCTCGGCGCACCCGTGGCAGACGTACGCGCGAAGAAGGTCGAGGCGACGAAGGTGCAGAGCCGGCAAAAGGGCCCGCTCGGCCGCGTGCTCTCGGAGACGGCGCAGATCTATTCCGGTGCCGCATTCAGCTATCGCGTGATCGCGACGGTGCGCCGCGACGACACCGTGCGGATGATCGAGCGCGGCAAGCGTGGCGGCTGGACGCGCGTGCAGATCGACAGTGGCATCGTCGGCTGGATTCTGTCCGAGCAGATCCTGCTGCTATCGGAGGCGACCGGCGAGGAGCCGGAGCCGTCGCGGATCCGTCGCTTCGGTCGCAAGCTGCGTAGCAAGGTGCTCGGTCCGCCGAACCTGATGACCGCACGCGCCGGCGGCACGCTCTCGGCCGGCGCGCTCGGCCGCGAGGGACTGTTCCTGGTGCGCCCGCAGGTGTTCCTGTCGCCGAACGCCGCGATCGAGGGGTTCGTCGGTGCGTCGGCGGGGCGCGAGACGAGCCGCGGCATCATGGGTCTGTCGACGAACCTCTACCTGTCGCCGTCGATCCCGTTCACAGTCTTCGTGAGCGTCGGTGGCGGTGCGGTGTTCACCAAGGGCAAGGCCGACTCGTTGGGCGGCGCGCGGTGGAGCTACCTCGCGAGTCCCGGCGGCGGCATCTGGATCATCTTCAAGCGCAGCGTCGGCATCCGCTTCGACTTCCGCAATCACGTCTTGTTCCGGGCGGACGACGCCCAGTCACTGCAGGAGTACTCCGGTGCACTCGCATTCACGTTCTAGACGTCTACTTGTCGTCGCTGCCCTCGTGCTGTCCGGCTGCGCGCGCGCGGTGCTGCCGAGCGAGAAGGCGTATCTCGCCGATCCGATCATGACGTTCGGCTCCGACGGCCTCGAGGCCTCTGCGGACGCGCACGTGATGAGCAACCGCGAAGGCGCCGCGGGTGGCAACGGCACGGCAGGTGGAGGCTGCGGGTGCAACTAGCTGTGAAACTGGGCTCGCGCACGGCCGGCCGCATTCGCGGCTGGATCGCGGCGGCACCGGCTGCGGCTCTGGCGGTGCCGTTCGCGATGTTGTGCGCGCCGCCGCAGGTGCGGGGCAGCGACGAGGTGCGCGCAGCGGTCACGTACTTCGCCGAGCCGGCCCCGAACACCGGCCTCAACGTCGTGCATCCGCAGGTCAGCTACCAGCAGGATTTCGGCGAGCACTTCGGCCTCGACGTCGGCTACGACGCGGATATCGTCTCCGGCGCGACGCCGCAGGTGTTCGGCATCGATGCCGTGACGGCCGCGACGAAATTCGACGACGTGCGCCACAACGGCGCGCTCGGCTTCCGCTTTCTCAGCGAGTACGCAACGCTGCGCCTCGGCGGCGGGTTCGCGGGCGAGAGCGACTACCGCTCCGGCACGATCAATGCCGGCGTCACTGCGGATCTGTTCGATCGCAACTCGCAGCTCGCGATCGACTACACGCACAACATCGATCGCGTGTGCGACGCGAACAACGACGTCGCGCCCGAGCTGCTCGAGCTGCGCGCGCTCGACAGCTCGGACAGCTGCTTCCAGAGCAGCTCCGATCTCACTGCGACCCGCAAGCTCGCGATCGACTCGATGCAGCTTTCTTGGACGCAGATCACGACGCCGTGGCTGGTGCTGCAATTCGGCGCGACCGGCCAGGTGCTGCGCGGCTTCCAGGCGAACGCGTATCGCCAGGTGCTGCTCGGCGAGCGCGCGGTGCAGGAGCACCTGCCTGACGGTCGCAACCGCGTCGCCCCGTTCGCCCGGGCGAAGTTCGCGATCAAGCCGATCCGCGGCGCCGTCTCGCTCGATCTGCGCGGCTACTTCGACTCGTGGAGCGTCAAGGCGATGACCGCGGAGATCGCGTGGGATCAGTACATCGCGCGGCCGATCGTCGTCCGCGTGCGCGCGCGCTACCACGTGCAGGACTCCGCGCTGTTCTATCGCGACGGCAACGAGTACGCGTCGTCGGGCGCGATCGGCAGCTTCTGGACCGGCGACCGCGAGCTCTCGGCGCTCTTCAACTCGGTGTACGGCGTGAAGGCGACCTACACGATCCGCGCGAAGAGCAAGCAGTACCTGCGCTTCATCGACGCGTTCGTGATCTCCGCGAAGGCCGACATGCTGCTGTACCGCTCGACGACGAAGAACCCGTCGTTTTCGCCGAACGCCGACCGGACCAAGGGCCTGATCGACGCCGTCGTCATCCAGGCCCAGGCCGGCTTCGATTTTTAACTCAGGGGAAGCGGCCCGCTTCCCCCTCCGCCCGGGCAGAGCCCGGGCCGAGACTCCCGCTTTCCATCGCTTCGCTCCTGGCGCCCCGCGGTGCGCTCGGTGCGTCGCGGTTCTGCTTTTAACTCAGGGGAAGCGGCCCGCTTCCCCCTCCGCCCGGGCAGAGCCCGGGCCGAGACTCCCGTTTTCCATCGCTTCGCTCCTGGCGCCCCGCGGCGCGCTCGGTGCGTCGCGGTTCTGCTACTGAGGAACGTCGATCGTCAGGCGATACGTGCCCTTGCCGGCGTACGACTTCACGATCCACGCGTAGTACCCGGTGGTGCCCGCGTACGTGACCGACTCGTCCGGTGCACCGGTCGTCGCCGACGCGACCGTCGCCCACTTACCGCCCGACCACTTCAGCAGCGTCAGATCGAAGTCCACACCGTCGGGCCCGTCGAGCGTCGCGAGGTGGTTGCCGGCCTTGGTCGCGTAGTAGTAGTTGCCGCCGGGCTGCACGTCGCTGTCGTTGGTGCCCGACAGCTCGCCGTGCAGCGTCTGGCAGGTCGCGCACGCGGGTTCCTCGGGCGCTGGATCACCACCGCCGCCGATGCCTTCGCCGCACATCTCGCTCGCGCCCGACAGCGCACCGCCACTGCAGCCGTTCGCCCACGTGCCGCTACCGACGTTCGACGTCATCGGGAATTCCGTGCACTCCGCCGACGGATTCCACGTGCCGTCCGCGTCGTGGCACGGCGTGAGATCGACGCCCGCCATGTCCTCGAACCACGGCACGCCGATGTGCATCTGCGAGTAGTAGCCGCCGCCGCCGCACGCACCGCCGTACGACGTGATCCCGAAGACTCGCCATGACAGGCTGTTGCCGTCGTCGACCTGCATGAACACGGGTCCGCCGGAGTCGCCCTGGCACGTGTCCTTGCCGCCGCCGCCGATGAACACCTCTTGCTGCGACGAGATGCTGCTGACGGTGCTGTTGACCCACCGCTTGACGCCGTAGGGTCCGTTGTCGGCCGCGCCGAAGCCGACCATCGTGACCGCCTTGCCAGCCGCGATCTCGTCGGTCTCGCAGCCCATCGCGATCGGCACGATCGGCACGTCGTTCACCGGCTGCGCGAGCTTGCAGAACGCGAAGTCGTGACCGTCGCCCGGACCGCCGCTCGGGTACACCTCGCAGAACGACGTCGCGACGTTGCGCCCGCCGCTGCCGGAGATTTTCTCGCCGAATCGCACCGACGAGTAGTCGTCGCCACAGTGCGCCGCGTAGAGCACGACCTGCGGATGGACCAGCGTGCCGGTGCACGAGCCACCGAGCGACACGGTGGTCGGCCAGCCGCACGCACCGACCGGTGCGCCGCCGTAGACCCGTGATTCGGGCAAATCGTCCGGTGGCAGCTCGTCGGGCGCAGCCCCCGAATCGGGCTCGTCGCCGTTCCACGCCGGCGCACCGCGGCCCTCGTCCGAGGCGTCGGTGCAGGCGCCGAGGACCCCCGCGAACAGCGGAGCGAGGATGTTGAAGTAGTGACGATGATCAGCGCGCGCTCGGTTCTCCATCGCAATCAATCCCCCGTGGTGACTTGGTCACCCCACCCCCAGCCCAGCGCAACATAGACCTTTGTCGCGTGGTGAACCATGAAATCGCCATGTGCGAAGACGATCGCGGTGACATCTGAAACCAAGTCGCGACATGCGTACACATGCACGCACGCGAGAGCGTAGTGATCGCGTGAGAGCCATTGCGATCGCGACGCGTGCGAGTGCATGCGTTGTCGTGTGGCGCACGAGTCCGGCGATCACGAGACCACCCCGCGCAACCGGTGTGCATGGGGAGACACGCCGCAATCGCGAGCAAGCGCGGTCGATCGGCGAATCTTCACCTGCGCAACGCTGGGCAGATTGCCCAACGATGCAGCTTCAGCGCCTGGAGATCACGCTCACGCCTTGCACGCGGCCCACGTGCGACCGTGACCCGCGTCGACGCGCAGCGGCACCGACAGCTCGACGGCGTTTTCCATCAACGGCGTCGCGAGCGACACGAGGTCGTCCACCCGGCCCTGGTCGCACTCGAAGATCAGCTCGTCGTGCACGGTCAGCACCATCTGCGCCCAGCGCTCGTGCTCGAGCCGGCGCTCGACGGCGATCATCGCGACCTTCAAGATATCCGCCGCGCTGCCCTGGATCGGCGTGTTTCGAGCGATGCGTTCGCCGTAGCCACGCGACGGCCCACGCATCCCGAGCTCGGGGATCCGCCGACGACGCCCGAGGATCGTCTCGGCGTAGCCGCGGCTGCTCGCGATCGAGATCAGCTCGCGCATGTACCTGTCGACACCAGGCACGCGCTCGAAGTACGCGCGGATGTAGCTGCCGGCCTTGCCGCGCGGGATGCCGAGCTGCTGCGCGAGGCCGAATGCGGTCTGGCCGTAGACGACGCCGAAGTTCACCGCCTTCGCGATGCGCCGCTGCTCGTCGGTGACCTCGGCCTCGGGCACCGTGAACACCTCGGCCGCGGTGCGACGATGCACGTCGGTGCCCTCGAGGAACGCGGACACGAGGTTCGGATCGCCCGACAGGTGCGCGAGGATCCGCAGCTCGATCTGCGAGTAGTCGATCGCGACGAGCATGCGGCCGGGCGCCGCGACGAACGCCTCGCGGATCCGCCGGCCCTCGGCGGTGCGGATCGGGATGTTCTGCAGGTTCGGATCGGAGCTCGACAGCCGGCCCGTTGCGGCGACCGCCTGGTGGAACGCGGTGTGGAGCCTGCCGGTCTGAGGGTTCACGAGGCCCGGCAGCGTGTCGAGGTACGTGCCCTTCAGCTTCGTCAGGCTGCGATACGCGAGGATGTCGACGACGATCGGATCGAGCAACGCGAGCTCTTCGAGCGCCTTCGCGTCGGTCGTGTAGCCGGTCTTGGTCTTGCGCGTCGCCGGCAGGCCACGCTCGTCGAACAGCAGCTTTTGCAGCTGCTGCGGCGAGTCGATGTAGACCTCGTGGCCGGCCTGCTGATCGACGGATGCCTGGATCGCCGCGATCTGGATCGCGAGCTCCTCGGATTGCCGGCGCAACACCGCAGCATCGAGCGCGATGCCCCGCGGCTCCATGCGTCGCAGCACCCACGCGAGCGGCATCTCGACGTCGTCGACGAGCTTGCGTGCCGCCGGTGACGCGGCAGCGAGCACGTCGCGCAGCGCAGGCCCGAGCGCGAGCAGTGCCCGTGCACGGCTGCCCGTCCACTGGGCCACCGTCGCGACGGCGAGGTCGGCCGGCGTCGGCTTGCTCCGGGCCTTGCCCTTGCGCAGCGTGAGCTGGGCGTCGAGCGACACCAGATCTGCGCCGAGCAGATCCTTCGCCAGCGTCTCGAGCTCGTGCGACATGCGGGCCGGATCGAGCGAGTACGAGACGAGCATCGGATCCAGCGCGATGCCGCCGAGATCGATGCCGAGACTCGCGAGCGCGTGCCCGAACGTCTTGTGATCGTGCACGAGCTTCGCCGGTGCATCCGCCGCGAGAATCGGCCCGAGCACCGCGAGCACCGTGCTGCGCGGCAGCGGCATGCCTTCGACGAGGTCGACCTGCCGATGGCCGATCGGCAAGTACGCGACGGGACCGTCCGCGACGCCGATCGCGATGCCGACGATGCTCGTGCGCAGTGGATCCGCGCCGTCGCACAGCGGTGCAATCGCGATCTCGGGCGCCGCGCGCCAGATCGACTCGAGCGCGTGCAGCCGCGCCTCGTCGCCGGCGGCGAGGACCTCGACCGGCCCCTCGAGATTCGTCTTCGTCTGCGGCGACGTGGCGAGCTCGACGGCGCCGGGATCCTCGTCGGCGAGCGCGGCGATCGTCGACTTTCGCACCGTGGTGCCGAGCTCGCGGACGATCTGCTTGAATCCGAGCGGCTCGAAGAAGTCGATCACCTCTTGCTCGTCGGCGCCCGGATCCTCGAGCGCCGCGATCGGGCTCGGCAGCGGCAGGTCCTCGTGCAGCGCGACCAGACGTCGCGAGAGCCGAGCAGCGTCCGCGTTCTCGATCAGCTTCTCGCGCCGAGCCTTCTGCGGGATCGATGGCGCACCGGCGAGCACGCCCTCGAGGTCACCGAACTCGGCGAGCAGCTGCGAGGCAGTCTTGGGCCCGATGCCCGGCACACCCGGAATGTTGTCGGAGCTGTCGCCGACCAGCGCGAGCAGATCGCCGAGTCGATCCGGCGCGACGCCGAACTTCTCGACGACCTCGGCAGGACCGATCATCGCGCCCTTCATCGTGTCCCACAGCACGCAGCTCGGCGCTTCGGTGCGCACCAGCTGCATCAAGTCCTTGTCCGACGACACGATGACGACGCGGATGCCCTGCGCGAGCGCGGCACGGGCGTAGCTCGCGATCAGGTCGTCGGCCTCGAAGCCCTTGTCCTCGACGACGGGGATTCCGAGCGCCCGCGTCGCGGTGCGCAGCATCGGGAACTGCGGGCGCAGATCCTCGGGCGCGGGCGGACGGTTCGCCTTGTAGCCGGAGTACATCTCGCGGCGCTTGCCGTCACCACCGGCGTCGAACACCGCGACGACATACTGCGGCGCGAACTCGCGGCGTGCCGCCTGGACCATCCGACAAAAGCCGTGCACCGCGTTGACGGGCGTGCCGTCGGGCGCGTTGAGCATCGGCAGCGCGTGGTAGGCCCGGAACGCGAAGTTGTAGCTGTCGAAGATGAAGAACGAGCCCGGGCCGCCCTCGGGTCGCGGCGTCGTCACGGCTCACCCAACGGATCGTTCGCGAACACCGCCGAGTGCCGCCGCGCCTGCAGGAACATCGTCTGCACGATGCTGGCCACGGGGATGGCGAGCAGCGCCCCGACCAGACCGAACACGTGCTCGCCGGCAATGAGCGCGAACACGACGATCACGGGATGGATCTCGGCGGAGTCGCCGATGATCTTGGGATTGAGCACGTTGGCCTCGAGCAGGTGGATGCCGATGATCCAGATGAGGATGCCGACCGCTGGCCCGAGCTCGAGGCCCGACTCGCCCGACACCAGCGCGATCACGATGATCGGGACCGACGACAAGATGGTGCCGAAGATCGGGATCAAGCTGAACATGCCGGCCATCACGCCGAGCAGGAACGAGTACTTGATCCCGAAGATCATCAGCCCGATGAAGGTGAGCGCGCCGTTGACGAGGCAGATGATGAGCTGACCGCGGACGACGCCGCCGAGGCCCTTGTCCATACCGCGCCACAGCTCCTCGAACCCGCGTCGCGACTCCGCGGGGATGAGCGAGCGGATGAACCGCGTCACGCGATCGAGATCGACGAGCGCGAACCCGGCGACCATGAACGTGATGACGAAGGCGGTGATGAAGCCGACGACGCCCTTCACGAGCGCCTGGATCGCGGGGCCGATGAAGCCGGTCAGCTCCTCGGAGCGCGAGACGAGCAACTCGCGGAGCTCACGACTGAGGTCGACGCCCGGGTCGACCTCAGCGGACGGTGGACCGATGGTGACCGTGCCGTCGTCGTTGGGGCGCGCCTGCAGCCGCACGCCGTCGAGGTCGACGCGCCACGCACCTTCGCCGACGCGCTCCATCACGATCTCGTTCGTCGGTCCCACGTGGGGCGTGGCTCCGCTCTTGGGCAGCACCGCGCCGAACGTCTGCTCGACCCACGCCTCGGCGCGCGGCAGGTACACCTCGTTGATCTCGGCGATGGTCGCGGGCAACGTGTCGCGCAGCTTCGCCATGTCCTTGACGACCGCCGGCAGCAACAGGCCGAAGAATCCGGCGAGTAGCCCGATGATCGCGACGTAGCAGAGGATCACCGCGAGCACGCGGCCCATCTTCGGCTGCAGTCGCGCGACGACGGGCGCGAGCAGGTAGACCATCAAGAACGCGAAGACGAATGGGAGCAGGGTCTCGCGGAACAGGAAGACGACGACGAGGATGAAGATCAGGTAGCCCCATAGGCGACCGAACCTACGCATCGTCGTGAACAGCGTGTCGGGGCGCCGTGGCGTGATGCCGCTCTGACTGTTGTCATCCACGCGTGAATGGGCCTCGAGGTACTAGGGAGCCGGGGCGCCGCGGACCAGCGACGGCACCTGGAACCCTGCGCGCATCGTGCCGCGATTGGCGAGCGAATCCCAGGCCCCGCAGTGATCGCAGCGAAACTCGAAGCCCGGCGCCGCAGCTCCACAGCGACCGCACACGACGGCGGGTGCGTCGACGTCGCGCATCGCCGCCTCGCGGGCCAGGTCGCGCTGGCCTCGCGCGAGGCGCTGGCGGACCAACGCGAGCGTCGCGGCCGCGCTACCTCGCGCGACGCGCTCGAGCGCGGCCGCGGCCTGGTCGGGATGTTGGCGCGCGACGAACTCCGCGAGCGCGACGACGAGGTCCGTGCTCGTCGTCGCGCGCAGCGTCGCGAGCATGCGCTCGAGCAGATCTTCGACCGGCCCGTTCGCGCTCGCCCACCTCCACGCCTCGGGCGCGATCATCGGTGACGCGGCCGGCGTCGCTTCCCACGCGCGCTGCCACGCCTCGAGCGCAAGCTCGCGATCACCCGCGGCCGACTCGACGCGCGCGCGCACCGTCCACACGTGACCGCTGTCGGGCGCGAGATCGATTGCTCGCTCCGCGAGCTTGCGAGCCTTGCGATCGTCGCCGTCCGCCATCGCGACCGTCGCCTGCCCCGCGAGCGCGTGGCCACGTCCCTGCCGACTCTCGCGACGGCGTCGACCCTCGACGAGCTTCTCGTGGCGCTCCCATGCCGCGGCGGCGCGCTCCCACGCGCCGGCTTGCTCGAGCGCCATCGCGAGCGACTCGAGCGTCGCGACCGATCGCGGCGCGAGACTGATCGCGCGCACGAGCGCACCGACGGCAGCGCGCTCGTTGCCCTGCGCGAGCAGATCACGGCCGAGACCGACGAGCGCAGCGACGCGCTGATCGGGCGGCAGCGCCGCCGAGGCGAGGACGGTGCGATGGATTGCTTTGGCCCGATCGATGCGACCGCGACGCCGATCGAGGGCACCGAGCGCGAGGAACACGGTCGCATCGCCCGGCTCGGACTCCGCGAGCTGCTCGAGCTCGAGCGCGACGTTATCGAGGTCGCCTTCGGCGAGCTCGTGCAGCACCCGTGAGCGTCGCGCGAAGCTCTCGATCGCACGACGCCGCGGCGCACCCCAGGCGTAGCCCAGGACGGTACCGAGCCCGAGCGCGACGACGATGGCGAGCACCCAGATCACGGCACTCCCTGGGGCGACCGCTCGGCGCGTTCGCGGATCTGCTCGGTCATCACCTTGCGCGTGCCGGGCTCGACGTGCGCCTCGGCGGCGAGTAGATCGTCCTCTTCTTGTTGGCGCA
>Ga0105048_10007356_pt1 | contig 17698 bp, 13 predicted proteins | sample MAT05_FD_78382 | JGI IMG/M metagenome (GOLD analysis project Ga0105048, IMG submission 78382) | Freshwater microbial communities from Lake Fryxell liftoff mats and glacier meltwater in Antarctica - MAT-05 | ecosystem: Environmental > Aquatic > Freshwater > Ice > Liftoff microbial mat | place...
GAAAGCATCATGGGCCGCACCATCTGCGCGTTGGGCGATGCGGCGGCGATGCCGGTGCGCGGCATGCTCAAGCACTTCCGCGACGAGTTTGCCCACCACGTCGACCACAAGACCTGCATGGTCCCCCAATACGTCTGACCGGCGGATCAGAGCAACGACATGATCGAAATCGAACTGGACGGCAAGAAGGTCAGCGTCGCCGAAGGCAGCATGGTGATGCAGGCGGCCGACGCGGCCGGCACCACCATCCCGCACTTCTGCTATCACAAGAAGCTCAGCATCGCGGCCAACTGCCGCATGTGCCTGGTCGACATCGAAAAGGCGCCCAAGCCGATGCCGGCCTGCGCCACGCCCGTCACCCAGGGCATGGTGGTGCGCACCAAGAGCGAGAAGGCCATCAAGGCGCAGAAGTCGGTGATGGAGTTCCTGCTCATCAACCACCCGCTGGATTGCCCCATCTGCGACCAGGGCGGTGAATGCCAGCTGCAAGACCTGGCCGTCGGCTACGGCGGCAGCGCCAGCCGCTACAACGAAGAAAAGCGCGTGGTGTTCCACAAGAATGTCGGCCCGCTGATCTCGATGCAGGAGATGAGCCGCTGCATCCACTGCACCCGTTGCGTGCGTTTCGGGCAAGAGATCGCCGGCGTGATGGAGCTGGGCATGCAGCACCGCGGCGAGCACAGCGAGATCACCACCTTCCTGGGCCGCACCATCGACAGCGAGCTGTCGGGCAACATGATCGACATCTGCCCGGTCGGCGCGCTCACCAGCAAGCCCTTCCGCTACGCCGCCCGCACCTGGGAGCTGTCACGCCGCAAGAGCGTGAGCCCGCACGACAGCACCGGCGCCAACCTGGTGGTGCAGGTCAAGGGCAACCAGGTGCTGCGCGTCTTGCCGATGGAGAACGAAGCGGTCAACGAATGCTGGATCGCCGACCGCGACCGCTTCAGCTACGAGGCGCTGAACAGCGACCGCCGGCTGAAGACGCCGATGGTCAAGCAGGGCGGCCAGTGGGTGGCGGTCGACTGGAACACCGCCCTGGGCTACGTGGCCGACGGCTTGAAGCGCATCAAGGCCGAGCACGGCGTGGTGGGCATCGGCGCCGTGGGCAGCGCCCACCGCACGGTCGAAGAGCTGCACCTGCTGGCCAAGCTGGTGCGCGGCCTGGGCAGCGAGAGCATCGACACCCGCACCCGCCATGCCGACTTCGCCAACACCGCCGCCGCCGGCAAGGCGCGCTGGCTGGGCACCTCGATCGCGTCGCTGTCGCAACTGGACCGCGCCTTCGTGGTCGGCTCCTTCCTGCGCAAGGACCATCCGCTGTTCGCGCTGCGCATCCGCCAGGCGCTGCGCCACGGCGGCATGCTGCTGAACCTGCACGCAGTGCAGGACGACTGGGCCATGCCGGTGGCCGCCAGCATCACGGCCGCGCCGGCTGCCTGGGTGCAGTGCCTGGCCGACGTGGCCGGCTGCATCGCCAGCGCCAAGGGCGTGCAGGCGCCGGCTGCGGCGCTGGTCAATGCCGACGCCGAGGCCATCGCCAAGGCCCTGCTGTCGGGTGAGCGCAAGGCCGTGCTGCTGGGCAACGCCGCCGCGCAGCATCCGCAGGCCGCCAGCCTGCTGGCGCTGGCCAGCTGGATCGCCACCCAGACCGGCGCCACCGTGGGCTACCTCGGCGAGGCTGCCAACAGCGTGGGCGCGCAACTGGTCCAGGCCATGCCGGGTGCCGGTGGCCTGAACGCCGGCCAGATGCTCAGCCAGCCGATGAAGGCCCTGCTGCTGCTGGATGTGGAGCCGCCGCACGATGCAGCCGACGCTGCGGCGGCGCTGGCCGCCCTGGCCGGCTCGGGCCTGGTGGTGGCGCTCACGTCCTTCCAGGACGCCGCCGTGCCGAATGCCGACGTGCTGCTGCCGATCGCGCCGTTCACCGAGACTGCGGGCAGCTTCGTCAATGCCGAAGGCCGCTTGCAGAGCTTCACCGGCGTGGTCAAGCCGGCCGGCGATGCCCGTCCGGCCTGGAAGGTGCTGCGCGTGCTGGGCAACCTGCTGGGGCTGCCAGGCTTCGACCACGAGACCGCCGACGACGTGCGTGCCGAGGCCCTGGGCGACCCGGCCGGGCTGGCCACCCGCCTGGACAACAGCAGCACCGCAGCGGCCGTGCCGGCAGCCCCGTTGCCGGGCCTGCAGCGCCTGGCCGAGGTGCCCATCTACGCGACCGACGCGCTGGTGCGGCGTGCACCGTCGCTGCAACTGACGGCCGATGCCAGGCTCGCCGCGCAGGCCGGCCTGCCCGCCGCGCTGTGGCAGCAACTGGGCCTGGCCGATGGTGACCGGGTGTGCCTGGCGCAAGGCAGCGCCACCGCCACGCTACCGGCCCGGCTGGATGCCACGCTGGCCGCCGGTGTGGTGCGCGTGCCGGCCGGCCTGGCGGAAACCGCCACGCTGGGTGCGATGTTCGGCGCCATCACCGTCGAGAAGGCCTGATGCCCATGATCGACCAGTTCAATCAGTTCGGTGGGTCGGTCTTCGGCGACCTGCTGTGGCCGGTACTCTGGAACCTGATCAAGATCGTCTGCGTGGTGCTGCCGCTGCTGGGCTGCGTGGCCTACCTCACGCTGTGGGAGCGCAAGGGCATCGCCTGGACCCAGGTGCGCCCGGGCCCCAACCGGGTGGGCCCCTACGGCCTGCTGACGCCGATCGCCGACGCGGTGAAGCTGATCTTCAAGGAGATCATCCGCCCCAGCGCGGCCAACAAGGGCCTGTTCTTCCTGGGCCCGGTGATGACGATCATGCCCGCGCTGGCGGCGTGGGCGGTGATCCCCTTCGGCCCGGACGTGGCACTGGCCAACATCAATGCCGGCCTGCTGTTCCTGATGGCCATCACCTCGCTGGAGGTGTATGGCGTGATCATCGCGGGCTGGGCCAGCAATTCGAAGTACGCGTTTCTCGGCGCGCTGCGGGCCTCGGCCCAGATGGTGAGCTACGAGATCGCGATGGGCTTCTCGCTGGTGGTCGTGCTGATGGTCGCAGGCTCGATGAACATGAGCGAGATCGTCGCCAGCCAGGGCAAGGGCATGATGGCCAGCGCAGGCGTCGGGCTGCTCAGCTGGAACTGGCTGCCGCTGTTCCCGGTGTTCATCGTGTTCTTCATCTCCGGCCTGGCCGAGACCAACCGCCACCCCTTCGACGTGGTCGAAGGCGAATCCGAGATCGTGGCCGGCCACATGATCGAGTACTCGGGCATGTCGTTCGCCATGTTCTTCCTGGCCGAGTACGCCAACATGCTCCTGGTGAGCATGCTGTGCGTGCTGCTGTTCCTGGGCGGCTGGCTGCCGCCGTTTGCCTTCCTGGACTTCATCCCCGGCTGGATCTGGCTGGCGATCAAGGTCTTCGTGGTCGTCACCATGTTCCTGTGGGTGCGGGCCACCTTCCCGCGCTACCGCTACGACCAGATCATGCGTCTGGGCTGGAAGATCTTCATCCCGATTACCCTGGTCTGGCTGGTAGTGGTCGGCCTGTGGATCCAATCCCCCTTCAACATCTGGAATTGAGATGGCCGCCACACAGTCGCAAACATTGAAGGGCTTCTTCTCCAGCTTCCTGCTGCTGGAGTTGCTCAAGGGCATGAAGCTCACCGGCCGGCACTTCTTCCAGAAGACGGTGACGGTGCAGTTCCCCGAGGAGAAGACACCGCAGAGCCCGCGTTTTCGCGGCCTGCATGCGCTGCGCCGTTACGAGAACGGCGAAGAGCGTTGCATCGCCTGCAAGCTGTGCGAGGCGGTGTGCCCGGCCCTGGCCATCACCATCGAGAGCGAGGTGCGTGACGACGGCAGCCGCCGCACCACGCGCTACGACATCGACCTGACCAAGTGCATCTTCTGCGGCTTCTGCGAAGAGAGCTGCCCGGTCGATTCCATCGTCGAGACGCACATCTTCGAGTACCACGGCGAGAAGCGCGGCGACCTGTACTTCACCAAGGACATGTTGCTGGCCGTGGGCGACCGCTACGAGGCCGAGATCGCAGCCAACAGGGCGGCCGACGCCAAGTACCGCTAGGCCCGGGGGCTTCGGCCTTCTGCCCTGCGCCTGACTGGAACCGCCACCGCTACTGCGACTGCCACCGCTACTGCGACCGCCACCGCCACTGCGACAGCACGCGCAACAACAACCATGACCACCACCGGCGCACTCTTCTACTTCTTCGCAGCCGTGCTGCTGTTTGCCGCGTTCCGTGTCATCACTTCACGCAGCACGGTGCATGCAGCGCTCTATCTGGTGCTGGCCTTCGCAAATGCCTCGGTCATCTGGATGCTGCTGAATGCCGAGTTCCTGGCCATTGCCCTGGTGCTGGTGTACGTGGGCGCGGTGATGGTGCTGTTCCTGTTCGTGGTGATGATGCTGGACCTGAACAGCGATGACTTCCGCGACGGCTTCTGGAAGCACCTGCCATTGGCAGGCTTGATCGGCGCCGTCATCGCGCTGGAGATGGCCCTGGTGCTGATGGGTGGCTTCCGGCTCACCGATGTGCCGGCGCCCGACCCGCAACTGGCCAAGCTGGGCAACACCCACCTGCTGGGCGTCGAGATCTACACCAAGTACCTCTATCCCGTGCAACTGGCGGCGGTGCTGCTGCTGGTGGCCATCATCGCCGCCATCGCGCTGACGCTGCGCAAGCGCAAGGACACCCGCGCACAAGACCCGTCGCAGCAGGTGCTGGCCAAGAAGGCCGACCGCCTGCGCGTTGTCAAGATGGACCCGGTGCTCGATCGCCCGTCCGCCCCGCCTGCAGCCCCGGCCGCCCCGGCCGGCGGAGACAAGAAATGAGCTTCGGCCCCATCACCCTCGGGCACTACCTGTCGCTGGGCGGCATGCTGTTCGCGCTCAGCGTCATCGGCATCTACATGAACCGGCGCAACCTGATCGTGCTGCTGATGGCGATCGAGCTGATGCTGCTGGCGGTCAACCTGAACTTCGTCGCCTTCTCCCATTACCTGGGCGACCTGGGCGGCCAGGTGTTCGTGTTCTTCATCCTCACCGTGGCTGCGGCTGAATCTGCCATCGGCCTGGCGATCCTGGTGGTGCTGTTCCGCAACCGCTCGACCATCAACGTCGAAGAACTCGACACTTTGAAGGGCTGAGTCCCGGCCGGACGACAACCACATGTCTGCACAACTCTCGCAAAACATGCTGCTGGCGGTGCCACTGGCGCCGCTGGTCGGCGCGGTGGTGGCCGGCTTCTTCGGCAAGGCTGTCGGCCGCGCCGGCGCCCACACCGCCACCATCCTGGGCGTGCTGATCGCCTTCGCCATCTCGGTGGCGGTGCTGTTCGACGTGGTCGCCGGCGCCCGCTTCAACGCCACCATCTATGAATGGATGGTGCTCGGCAGCTTGAAGATGGAAGTCGGCTTCCTGGTCGACGGCCTCACCGCGATGATGATGGTGGTGGTCACCTTCGTCTCGCTGATGGTGCACATCTACACCATCGGCTACATGAAGGACGACCCGGGCTACCAGCGCTTCTTCTGCTACATCAGCCTTTTCACCTTCAGCATGCTGATGCTGGTGATGAGCAACAACTTCCTGCAGCTGTTCTTCGGCTGGGAGGCGGTGGGCCTGGTGTCCTACCTGCTGATCGGCTTCTGGTACAAAAAGCCGACCGCCATCTTTGCCAACATGAAGGCGTTTCTGGTGAACCGGGTCGGCGACTTCGGCTTCATCCTGGGCATCGGCCTGATCGTCGCCTATGCCGGCACGCTGAGCTATGCCGAGACCTTCGCCCGGGCCGATGAGCTCGCCAAGCTGGGCTTCCCCGGCACCGACTGGATGCTGATCACCGTCATCTGCATCTGCCTGTTCATCGGTGCCATGGGCAAGAGCGCGCAGTTCCCGCTGCATGTCTGGCTGCCTGATTCGATGGAAGGCCCGACACCGATCTCGGCGCTGATCCACGCCGCCACCATGGTGACGGCCGGCATCTTCATGGTGGCGCGCATGTCGCCGCTGTTCGAACTGAGCGACACCGCGCTGAACTTCATCCTGATCATCGGCAGCATCACCGCGCTGTTCATGGGCTTCCTGGGCATCATCCAGACCGACATCAAGCGGGTGGTGGCGTACTCCACGCTGAGCCAGCTGGGCTACATGACGGTGGCGCTCGGCGTGTCGGCCTACAGCGTGGCGGTGTTCCACCTGATGACCCATGCGTTCTTCAAGGCGCTGCTGTTCCTGGCTGCCGGCTCGGTGATCATCGGCATGCACCACGACCAGGACATCCGCAACATGGGTGGCCTGTGGAAGTACATGAAGATCACCTGGATCACCTCGCTGCTGGGCAGCCTGGCGCTGATCGGCACGCCGCTCTTTTCGGGCTTCTATTCCAAGGACAGCATCATCCTGGCAGTGCACGCCAGCCAGCTGCCGGCTGCGGGTTGGGCTTACTTCGCGGTGGTGGCAGGGGTGTTCGTCACCGCGTTCTATTCGTTCCGGATGTACTTCCTGGTCTTCCATGGCAAGGAGAACTTCCGCCACAAGCCATTCCCTGGCGAGCATGACGACCACGTGGATGATGCACACGCGCATGGCGGCGCACATCGCGACGAACATGGCGACGCACCTGGCGACACACATGGCGACGCACATCGCGACGCACATGGCGGTGGCCAGGCCCACACCCCGCACGAGTCACCGGCCGTGGTGTGGCTGCCGCTGGTGCTGCTGGCCATCCCGTCGGTGGTGATCGGCTACCTCACCATCGGCCCGATGCTGCACGGCGACTTCTTCAAGGACGCGATCTTCGTCGACGCTGCCCGCCACCCTGCCATGCAGGAACTGGGTGCCATGTTCCACGGCGCCGCCGCAATGGCCACGCACGCGCTGGGCACGCTGCCGCTGTGGCTGGCGGTGGGCGGCGTGGTGACGGCCTACCTGTTCTACATGGTGATGCCGTCGGTGCCGGTGGCCATCGGCCGCGCGCTGTCGCCCATCGTCAAGCTGCTCGAGAACAAGTACTACCTCGACTGGTTCAACGAGCACGTGCTGGCGGCCGGCACGCGCTTGCTGGGCCGGGGCCTGTGGAAGGGCGGTGACGGCTTCCTGATCGACGGGCTGCTGGTGAATGGCTCGGCACGCCTGGTGGGCATGGTGGCCGGGCTGTCACGCCTGGTGCAGACCGGGCATGTGTATTGGTACGCGCTGGTGATGCTGCTGGGCGTTTTCGGGCTGCTGACCTGGCAGCTGTGGCCTGCGTTGGCCGGCCTGGCCGGCCACTGAGCACGCGGGGCGGAGAAGAAAAATGGGTCTGTTGAGTGTTGCGATCTGGCTGCCGATCGCCTTTGGCGCGGTGCTGCTGGCCACCGGGCGCGATGACCGCGCCCAACGTGCACGTTGGCTGGCCCTGGTGGGCGCGGCGCTGAGCTTCGTCGTCACCATTCCGCTGATCACCGGCTTCGACAGCACCAGCGCCGCGCTGCAATTCAGCGAGAACCTGTCGTGGATCGGCCGCTTCAATGTGCGCTACCACCTGGGCGTGGACGGTATCTCGGTGTGGTTCGTGCTGCTCACCGCCTTCATCACCGTGGTGGTGGTGGTGGCCGGCTGGGAAGTGATCACCGAGCGCGTGGCGCAGTACATGGGTGCCTTCCTGATCCTGTCGGGCCTGATGGTGGGCGTCTTCGCAGCCGCCGACGGCCTGCTGTTCTACGTGTTCTTCGAAGCCACGCTGATCCCGATGTACATCATCATCGGCATCTGGGGCGGCCCGCGCCGGGTGTATGCGGCCTTCAAGTTCTTCCTGTACACGCTGGCCGGCTCGCTGCTGATGCTGGTGGCGCTGATCTACCTGTACTACAAGTCGGGCGGCAGCTTCGACATCGCCGCCTGGCACAAGCTGCCGCTGCCGCTGCACGCGCAGGCGCTGATCTTCTTCGCCTTCCTCGCGGCCTTCTCGGTCAAGGTGCCGATGTGGCCGGTGCACACCTGGCTGCCCGATGCCCACGTCGAGGCGCCCACCGGCGGTTCGGTGGTGCTGGCGGCCATCATGCTGAAGCTGGGCGCCTATGGTTTCCTGCGCTTTTCCATGCCCATCGCGCCCGATGCCAGCCGCGAGTACGCCTGGTTCATCATCGCGCTCAGCCTGATTGCGGTGGTCTACATCGGCCTGGTGGCCCTGGTGCAGCAAGACATGAAGAAGCTGGTGGCCTACTCGTCCATCGCGCACATGGGCTTCGTCACGCTGGGCTTCTTCGTCTTCAACGAGCTCGGCGTGTCGGGCGGCCTGGTGCAGATGATCAGCCATGGCTTCATCTCCGCCGCGATGTTCCTGGCCATCGGGGTGCTGTACGACCGGGTGCACAGCCGCGAGATCTCCAGCTACGGCGGCGTGGTCAACACCATGCCCAGGTTCGCGGCCTTCGCGCTGTTCTTCACCATGGCCAACTGCGGCCTGCCGGGCACCGGCGGCTTCGTCGGCGAGTGGATGGTGATCCTGGGCACGGTGCAGGCCAACTTCTGGCTGGCGGCCATCGCCGCCACCGCGCTGATCTTCGGCGCCGCCTACTCGCTGTGGATGTACAAGCGGGTCTATTTCGGTGATGTCACCAACGATGACGTGCGCGGCCTCACCGACATCAACGCCCGCGAGTTCGGCCTGATGGCGGTGCTGGCCATCGCCACGCTGTGGATGGGCGTCTATCCCAAGCCCTTCACCGACGTGATGCATGTCTCGGTGACCCAGTTGCTGCAGCACGTGGCCACGTCCAAACTGCAGTGAGCCAGGGTTGAACAACATGAACGCAATGAACTGGCTCGTCGTCTACCCCGAGGCGCTGCTGCTGCTGCTGGCCTGCACGGTGACGCTGGTCGACCTGTACGTCACCGACGAGCGGCGCCGGCCCACTTTCTGGCTGACCCAGGCCAGCCTGGTGTGCGTGGCCGCGATCCACCTGGCCTACTACCAGGGCGGCGCCACCGTCTACGGCATGCAGGGCATGATGGTGAGCGACCCGATGGGCCACCTGCTGGCCTTCTTCGCCACCGTGGCGGTGATCGTCACCATCGCCTACGCGCAGCCCTACATCGCCAGCCGCGACATGCTCAAGGGCGAGTTCTTCTCGCTCACCATGTTCATGCTGCTGGGCGTCTGCGTGATGTGCTCGGCCAACAACTTCCTGGTGATCTACCTGGGGCTGGAGATCATGAGCCTGTCGCTGTATGCCCTGGTGGCGCTGCGGCGCGACCACGGCGTCAGCACCGAGGCGGCGATGAAGTACTTCGTGCTGGGCGCGCTGGCCTCGGGCTTCCTGCTGTACGGCCTGTCGATGATGTACGGCGCCACCAGATCACTGGAGATCAACGAGGTGTTCCAGGCCATCGGCACCGGCCGCATCAACAGCACCGTGCTCACCTTCGGCGTGGTGTTCGTGGTGGCCGGCCTGGCCTTCAAGCTGGGCGTGGTGCCGTTCCACATGTGGGTGCCCGATGTCTACCACGGCGCGCCCACGGCGGTCACCCTGTTGATCGGCGGCGCGCCCAAGCTGGCGGCATTCGCCATCACCGTGCGGCTGCTGGTCGAAGGCATGCTGGGCCTGTCGGTCGACTGGCAGCAGATGATGGTGGTGCTGGCCGTGTCCTCGCTGGTCATCGGCAACCTGGCGGCCATCGCGCAGACCAACCTGAAGCGCATGCTGGCCTACTCCACCATCAGCCAGATGGGCTTCATGCTGCTGGGCATGACGGCTGGTGTGGTCAGCGGCAACACCTTGAGCGCGGGCAACGCCTACAGCTCGTCGATGTTCTACGTCGTCACCTACGTCATCACCACCTTGGGCACCTTCGGCCTGATCATGTTCCTGGCCCGCAGCGGCTTCGAGAGCGAGGAGATCACCGACCTGTCCGGCCTGGGCAAGCGTGCGCCCTGGCTGGCCGGCATCATGACCCTCTTCATGTTCAGCCTGGCCGGCGTGCCGCCGATGGTCGGCTTCTACGCCAAGCTGGCCATCCTGCAGGCGCTGATCACCACCAACCTCACCAGCTACCTGGTGCTGGCGGTGGTGGCCGTGTTGCTGTCGCTGATCGGCGCGTTCTACTACCTGCGCATCGTCAAGGTGATGTACTTCGACGAGCCGCTGGCGTCCAATGCCGGCCGGCCGGTGCAGGGCATCGGCGTCAGTGCGTTGCTGGCCGTGAATGGCGCTGCGGTGCTGGTGTTCGGCCTGCTGCCAGGCGGTCTGATGGCGATGTGCCGCGACGCCATCCTGCGCGCCCTGGCGACATGAGCACCCGCCGTGCTGCGCCTTCGGCGCTGCCGTTCGCCGAGACGCCGCCGTGACCAAGAGCGGCGACGGGGCGCTGGTCGAGCGCCGCCTCAGCGGTGAGCAGGTGTGGCGCGGCCATTTTCTGGATGTGCGGCGCGACGTGATCGTGCAGCACGGCGGCCACACCGCGCTGCGCGAATACATCGTGCACCCTGGCGCGGTGATGGTGCTGCCCCTGCTTGACGACGGCCGGCTGGTGCTGGAGCGCCAGTTCCGCTACCCGCTGGGCCGGGTGCTGCTGGAGTTTCCCGCCGGCAAGCGCGACCCGGGTGAGGCGGTGCAGCGTTGCGCGCAGCGTGAACTGGTCGAGGAGACCGGCTACCAGGCGCGTGAATGGGCGCGGGCATGCGCCGTCCATAACGCCTGTGCCTATGCGGACGAGGCCATCGAGATCTGGTTTGCGCGCGGGCTCAGCGCTGGCGTGCGCAGCCTGGACGCCGGCGAACTGATCGACGTCTGCACCATGACCGAGGCCGAACTCGATGCCCTGGCCAGCCGCGGCGAGCTGACCGACGTGAAGACGCTGATCGGCCTGCAATGGCTGCAGAAATGGCGTGCCGGTCTGTGGACACTCGATTGGGTGCCGGCGGTCTGACTTCGCCTGCGCAGATAATGCCAGCACGATGAAGGTGCTGAATCTGTCCTGCAACCACGACCATGTCTTCGAGGGCTGGTTTGCATCCGAGGCGGATTTCCAGGACCAGGCCACGCGCGGCGTGGTCGAGTGCCCGCTGTGCAGCAGCCCGCAGGTGCACCGACTGCCCAGCGCCCCGCGGCTGAACCTGTCCGGCGCGCGCGAGCCCGCCGCACCGGGCCCGGCGCCGGCCGACCCGCCACGTGAACAGGCCGCGCTGCAGGCCCGCTGGATGCAGGCGGTCAGCCACGTGTTGCAGAACACCGAAGACGTGGGTGAGCGCTTTCCCGACGAAGCACGCCGCATCCACTACGGAGAAGCGCCCAACCGCGGCATCCGCGGCCAGGCCAGCGCAGCCGAGCGTGCCGAACTGGCCGACGAGGGCATCGAAGTCATGCCCTTGCCGGTGCCGGCCGCGTTGAAAGGCCCGGCGCATTGATCGCTGGCGGCAAGTTCTGCCCATGAAGAAACGCCGGGCCGCTGCCAGGTTTCCGCATCGCCGACGAGGGGCATCAAGCGCAGCGGCAGGTCCGGGGCGCTCTCAGCCGCCAGAGTGTCCAAGCACCCGCCCCGGGTTCAGCCGGCCCTGAGGGTCCAGCGCCTGCTTGATGGCCCGCATCAGGCCCAGGGCCACCGGGCTCTTGCGCTCGGCCATCTCGTGCAGCTTCAAGGCTCCCACGCCGTGCTCGGCCGAGAACGAGCCGCCGCGTTCCTGCACAGCGTCGTAGACGATGCGGTTGATGGCCGCCTCGTGCGTGGCCAGGAAGGCCAGCGATTCCGCGCCTTCGGGGCACTGCACGTTGTAGTGCAGGTTGCCGTCGCCCAGGTGGCCGAAGTTGACCAGCCGCACACCGGGGATGGCGGCGCACAGCGCGGCGTCGGTGTCGTCGCAGAAGGCCGGGATGGCCGACACCGGCAGCGAGATGTCGTGCTTGACGTTCAGGCCTTCTTCGCTCTGCGCCAGCGGGATGGACTCGCGCAGGTGCCACAGCGCAGCCGATTGCGCCAGGCTCTCGGCCAGCGCTGCATCGCCGACCAGCCCCTGGTCGATGGCGGCCTCCAGCAAGGCCTCGAAGCGGCTGCGCGCACCGGCTTCGCCGTCGGCGTCGGCATATTCAAGCAGCACCGTCCAGGGTGCTGGTGCCAGCGGCTGGGCCAGCTGCGCAAAGTGCCGCCGCACCAGTTGCAGCGAGAAAGTGTTCATCACCTCGAAGCCGGTGAGCCCGGCGCCCAGCCGCGCCTGGGCCAGGCCCAGCAGGGCCACGCACTGCGCGAGCGACGCAGTGCTGACGAGTGCCGTCAGGCGGGCGGCGGGCTGCGGGTAGAGCTTGAGCGTGGCCGCAGTGATGATGCCCAGCGTGCCCTCGCTGCCGATGAACAGGTCGCGCAGGTCGTAACCGGTGTTGTCCTTGCGCAGGCCCGACAGGCCGCCCCAGATCTCGCCCTGCGCCGTCACCACCTCCAGGCCCAGGCACAGCTCGCGCGCATTGCCGTAGCGCAGCACCTGGGTGCCGCCGGCATTGGTGGCCAGGTTGCCGCCGATGGTGCAACTGCCCTCGGCGGCCAGGCTCAGCGGGAACAGCAGGCCGGCGTCGGCTGCGGCCTGCTGCACCGCCTGCAGCACCATGCCGGCCTCCACCGTCAGCGTCAGGTTGGCGGTGTCGATGGCCCGCAGCCGGTTCATGCGCTGCAGGCTCAGCAGCACCTGGCTGCCGCTGTCGTCGGGCACGCCGCCGCCCACCAGGCCGGTGTTGCCGCCCTGCGCCACGATGGCCGCGCCGTGGCGGGCACAGGCCTGCACCACCTGGGCCACCTCGGCCGTGCTGCCGGGCCGCACCACCGCCAGCGCCCGGCCATGCCAGCGCCTGCGCCAGTCGCGCTCCCAGGCCGACAGGTCGCCCTGGTCGGCGCGGGTCAGCACCTGGGCGGTGCCCAGCAGGCGGCGCAGGTCGCCGAGCAGTTCGCTCATGGCTTCGCTGCTGCCACCGGGTGCTTCAGGCGCCAGCGCACATGCGCGGCGCAGGCGGCGAACAGCAGGCTGCACAGCAGCACCTGGCCCCAGGCCAGCCATTCACCGATGCCCAGCGGCACGCCGGCGGGCAGGCCGGTGGCCCGCACGATGCCCTCGGTGAAGTAAAGCCACACCAGCAGGCTGACCCAGCGGTAGGTGTAGAGCCGGTGCTTCAGCAGCCCGGCCAGCGGGATCACCAGCGGCAGCACCTTGAAGGCCAGGAAGCGCGAGCCGGTGGGGGCCAGCCACAGCTCCCAGGCCAGGCCCAGCACAATCAGCCCCAGCAGCGCGCCCACGGCCACCAGCCGGGTGGCCTGCACGAAGGCATGGGCAGGCTGGTTGGCCAGACCGCTGTCGGTCGAGGGGAGGGCAGGCGAGGCCGGGTTGGGCGAAGTGGACACGGCAGGCAGACGGCAGCAGGCGGAGTGGCAGCTGGCATCATAGTCGGATGACTTCTATCCCTTCAGCCCTGGGGCGCTGGCGGCAGTGGCTGGCCGGGCTGGTCATGCTGCTGCGGGACTGGCCCTGGTTCGACACCCTGCGCACGCTGCGACAGCGCTTTCGTGAAGACCATCTGGCGCTCACCGCCGGCAGCCTCACCTTCACCACGCTGATCAGCCTGGTGCCGCTGGTCACGGTCATGTTGGCGATCTTCACCGCGTTTCCGATGTTCTCGCGGCTGCAGGTGTCGGTGCAGCAGTACTTCGTGCAGACCCTGGTGCCCGACAACATCGCCCGGCCGGTGCTGCAGGCGCTGACAGAGTTCGCCGGCCAGGCCAGCAAGCTGGGCAGCGTGGGCCTGCTGCTGCTGGGCATCACCGCGCTGGCGCTGATGTTCACCATCGACAGCGCGCTCAACGCCATCTGGCGCGTGCCGCGGCCGCGGCCGCTGGCGCAGCGGGTGCTGGTGTACTGGGCGGCGCTCACGCTGGGCCCGCTGCTGCTGGGGGCCAGCCTGTCGGTCACCTCGTATGCGGTGTCGGCTTCGGGCGGGCTGGTCAGCGCGCTGCCGGGCGGGCTGGCGCTGCTGATCGACCTGCTGGAATTCGGCCTGCTGGCCAGCGGCGTGGCCATGCTGTTCCGCTACATGCCCAACACCCATGTGCGCTGGCGCCATGCCTGGGCCGGCGCGGTGTTCGTGGCGCTGGGCTTCGAGGTGGCCAAGCGGGCGCTGTCCTGGTACGTGCGCGCGGTGCCGGGTTACGCGGTGGTCTACGGCGCCTTCGCGACGCTGCCGATCTTCCTGCTGTGGATTTACCTGAGCTGGCTGATCGTGTTGTTCGGCGCGGTGATCGCCGCTTATGCGCCCAGCCTGGCGATGCGGGCGGTGCGCCGGCTCGACCGCCCGGGCGAGCGCTTTGCGCTGGCGGTGGCCTTGCTGCAGGCCCTGGCGGCCGCCCGCAGCGCCGGGCACCGCGGCCTCAGCGCCGAGACCCTGGCCGGCCAGTTGCGCACCGACCCGCTGCAGGTGGAGCCGGTGCTCGACGACTTGCTGGCCCTGGGCTGGTGCGGCCGGCTTGACGAGGCCGGCGCGCAGCGCCATGTGCTGCTGATCGACCCGCTGCACACGCCGCTGCAGCCGCTGGTCGACCGGCTGCTGCTGCAGGACGAGGACAGCACCGCGCGGTTCCGCCAGCGCAGCGGTTGGGCCGGCATGGCGGTGGCCGACCTGCTGGCTGACCGGCCGCCGCCGCACCGGGGATAATCCGGGCCTTCGTGAACCCGCCCGCCCCACCGGTGCGGCCGCCGCAGCCCGATGCACCTGCGCGCCCAGCGCGCGAGCCCCGGCCGCCGCGCCCCGCCACACCGGTCCCACCCATCACCTACCCCGAGTCGCTGCCGGTCTCCAGCCGGCGCGAGGAGATCGCGCGCGCCTTGCGCGACCACCAGGTGGTGATCGTCTGCGGCGAGACCGGATCGGGCAAGACCACGCAGTTGCCCAAGATCGCGCTGGAGCTGGGCCGCGGCCTGGGCGCCGGTGGCCGGGGCCTGATCGGCCACACCCAGCCGCGCCGGCTGGCCGCCACCAGTGTGGCCAAGCGCATCGCCGACGAGCTGAACAGTCCGCTGGGCGAGGTGGTGGGCTACAAGGTGCGGTTTCAAGACCGGCTGCAGCCCGGTGCGTCGGTCAAGCTGATGACCGACGGCATCCTGCTGGCCGAGACCCAGGGCGACCCCGACCTGCGCCAGTACGACACGCTGATCATCGACGAGGCGCATGAGCGCAGCCTGAACATCGACTTCCTGCTGGGCTATCTGCGCCAGCTGCTGCCGCGCCGGCCGGACCTGAAGGTCGTGGTGACCTCGGCGACCATCGATGCCGACCGCTTCGCCAGGCACTTTGACAGCAGGCTGGGCCCGGCGCCGGTGATCCAGGTCAGCGGGCGCCTGTTTCCGGTGGAACAGCGCTGGCGGCCGTTCGAGGAGAAGCGCGAGTACGGCCTGGACGAAGCCATCGCCGACGCGGTGGACGAGCTGTGGCAGGGCGGCGGCAGTGGCGACATCCTGGTCTTCCTGCCCGGCGAGCGCGAGATCCGCGATGCGGCCGACCACCTGCGCAGGCACCTGGCCAGGCAGCAGAAGAGCCACCACCCGGGCGGGCCGCAGCCCGAGATCCTGCCGCTGTTTGCGCGCCTGTCGCAGGCCGAGCAAGAGGCGGTGTTCAACCCCGCGAGTTCTGCCCATGGGGGCCGGCGCATCGTGCTTGCCACCAATGTGGCCGAGACCTCGCTCACCGTGCCGGGCATCCGCTATGTGGTCGACAGCGGCCTGGCGCGGGTCAAGCGCTACAGCTACCGCACCAAGGTCGAGCAATTGCAGATCGAGCCGATCAGCCAGGCTGCGGCCAACCAGCGCGCCGGCCGGTGCGGGCGGGTGGCCAACGGCATCTGCATCCGGCTGTACGACGAGAAAGATTTCGCCGGCCGGCCGCCTTTCACCGACCCCGAGATCCTGCGCAGCAGCCTGGCCGGCGTGATCCTGCGCATGAAGAGCCTGCGCCTGGGCGCAGTGGAGCAGTTTCCGTTCCTGGAGGCGCCGCGGCCCAAGGCGATCGCCGACGGCTACGAACTGCTGGCCGAACTGGGCGCGGTGGACGACGACAACACCCTCACCCGCATCGGCCAGGAGCTGTCGCGCCTGCCGCTGGACCCGCGGGTGGGCCGCATGATCCTGGAGGCACGCAACCGCGAGGCGCTGAGCGAGGTGCTGGTCATCGCCAGCGCGCTGAGCGTGCAGGACGTGCGCGACCGGCCGATGGAAGCCGCCCAGGCCGCCGACGAGAAGCACAAGAAGTTCGACGACGAGAAGTCGGAGTTCCTCGGCTACCTGAAGCTCTGGGCCTGGATCGAAGAAGGCCGCGGCGTGCACGGCCATGCTGATGCGGCCCAGGCGCGGGTGGACACCCACAAACTGAGCAACCGCCAGCAGGAGCAACGCCTGCGCGACAGCTTCGTCAACCCGCGGCGGGTGCGCGAATGGCGCGACATCCACAGCCAGCTGCACACCGTGGTGGCCGAGCAGGGCTGGCGGCTGAACGGCAGTGCGGCCACCTACGAGCAGATCCACCTGGCCATGCTGGCCGGGCTGCTGGGCAACGTGGGCTGCAAATCAGACGACGAGGACTGGTACCTGGGCGCGCGCGGCATCAAGTTCTGGCGCCACCCCGGCGCGCACCTGAACAAGAAGCCCGGCCGCTGGCTGATCGCCGCCGAGCTGGTCGACACCACCCGGCTCTACGGCCGCGGCCTGGCGCAGATCGAGCCGCAGTGGATCCCGCCGCTGGCCGGCCACCTGCTGAAGACCCAGCTGCTGGAGCCGCACTGGGAGAAGAAGGCCGCCGAGGTGGTGGCGCTGCAGCGTGCCACGCTCTACGGCATCGTGGTCTATGCCAACCGGCGGGTGAACTTCGGCAACGTCGACCCCAAGGCCGCACGCGAGATCTTCATCCGCGAGGCGCTGGTGGAAGGCGAGTGGGACAGCCCGCTGCCCTTCATCGCCCACAACCGCAAGCTGCTGGCCCAGGTCGAAGACCTGGAGCACAAGAGCCGCCGCCAGGACGTGCTGGTCGACGACAGCCTGATCTTCGCGTTCTACGACCAGCAATTGCCCGCCACGGTGCATTCGGGCGCGTCGCTGGAGCGCTGGTACCGCGACGAGGTGAAGCAGCAGCCCGAGCTGCTGAAGCTCAGCCGCGACGCGTTGATGCGCCACGAGGCCGCCGGCATCACCGGGCAGGCCTTCCCCAGAACCATCCGCCTGGGCGGCGTCGACTGCGTGGCCAGCTACCTGCATGAGCCGGGTGACGCCAAGGACGGCGTGACGGTGACGGTGCCGATCTTTGCGCTCAACCAGATCAATGAGGACCAGTGCGAGTGGCTGGTGCCCGGCATGCTGGCGGCCAAGGTGACGGCGCTGTGCAAGAGCCTGCACCAGCGCCCGCGCAGCCGGCTGGTGCCCCTGCCAGACTATGTGGCCGAGTTCGTGGCCCTGCACCCGCTTGCCCAGGGCGCGTTGATGGACGTGCTGCTGAAGTCGGTGCGTGATCGCAGCCAGATCGCGGTGCAGCGCAACGACTTCAAGCTCGACATGCTGCAGCCGCACCTGTTCATGAACTTCCGGGTGGTCGACGAACACGGCCGCCAGCTGGGCATGGGCCGCCACCTGGCCACGCTGAAGGCCGAACTGGGCGGCCAGGCCCGCTCGGCCTTCCAGGCGCTGGCAGCGCTGAAGATGGCCCCGGCC
>Ga0105048_10007358_pt1 | contig 17697 bp, 11 predicted proteins | sample MAT05_FD_78382 | JGI IMG/M metagenome (GOLD analysis project Ga0105048, IMG submission 78382) | Freshwater microbial communities from Lake Fryxell liftoff mats and glacier meltwater in Antarctica - MAT-05 | ecosystem: Environmental > Aquatic > Freshwater > Ice > Liftoff microbial mat | place...
CCCGGAACCGAGTCCGCGCCGACAAACCACTGATGGGCAAGGCATTATCATCCCCGGCCCCGCCGGGCCGGTGGGTCACTCTCCGTGAGCATACCCGGGTCATTTCTCGCGAGTGCCGAAGCGGAATTCTGCAGCGACCGTGGCGAGCCGCTTTTCAGGGGCTGGGGGCGATGAATGCGGATGGCCTTCGTTGCTTTCAATCAGCCTGCCTCTCCGAACGCTGACCATTCCGGCGGCGAGCGTCAAGACAGCTGCGATCCCGAGTCCTATCCTTGGCGCAGCATCGATAGACGCACCTGTGAAGAGCAGGGTCATGATGATCGCGCCGGAGGTCTGGCCCAACAGTCGCGCGGTGCCCTGGATGCCTCCTGCCGCGCCACTCCGCTCAAGCGGAGCTGCGAGGAACATGTTTCGGTTGTTGGGCACCTGAAAGAGGCCGAAACCGAAGCCACACAACGAGGTGAGAGGTGCGAGCCATAGCCGGTGGCCGTGGGTCGGCAACAGCGCAGCGCCTAGGAGCCCAATCGCCAGACACACTCCGCCGGCGGCGCAGAGCCAGGCGGTGGACACCAAACCGGAAAGGCGGCCGGCAAGGGGGGCCACAAGGGCCGCCGCCAGCGGCCAAGGGGTCATATAGAGCCCGGTCATCCAGGCGTTCTGTCCAAGCCCGTACTGAAGGTAGAACGGCAGCGCCACCATGCCCGCGGCCACGCCGGCAAAACAACAGACCGAGGCGATTACTGAAATGCGGAATGAGCCGGTGCGAAGCAGATCGAGCGGGATCAGCGGCGCCTCTTTCGGCATTTCTCGCCTAACTAGCGCCACCAGAACAACGGCCGCGGCGGCCAGCACGACTACGGCCAGGGCAGGCCTAACGGGTAACAGTTCCGCGCCAATGACCAACGATGCAAACGCCGTTACATTCAGAGTCACACTGAACCAGTCCAGCCGGCGCGCCGTCCCTCCGGCATTTGGCAGCATGCGCGTGGCGAGAAGCACCAAACCACCCACGGGCAGGTTCACAGCGAACAGCCAAGGCCAGTTCGTGCTTGAGAGAATCGCCGCGCCAATGGTTGGACCGGCTGCGGAGGATAGCGTAACGGCAAGCGCATTCCAGCCGATGGCGGCGCCAAGTTGTTGAGGTGGAACCACGAAGCGCAATAGGGCGATGCCAAGCGCCATGACAGCGGCGCCCCCCAAACCCTGGAGAAAGCGGGCCGCAACGAGCCATTGCAAAGACGGCGACACCGCGCATAGCACGGACGCTCCGGTAAATAGAGCAACGCCAAAAGTAAATATCCGCCGGTAGCCAAGGCTTTCCCCGATCGCGGCGCACGGCAGCAGAGCCATGAGCAGGGCCGTCTGGTAGGCCGTGACGATCCAGACCGACATAGCCGGCGTCACCTGCAATGATCGCGCAATCGCCGGAAGCGCCACGTTGGCAATGGCCGCGTCCAGCACTACGAGCACCATGGCAGCCAGCACGGAGGCGATCGCTACCGCACGCCGCGGCTTGGTCATGGCGTACCTACAGTCCAGACTCCGCTCTGCTCCACATACCTCGTTACCCGGTGCTCTTCTTTATCCTCCTTTTTCAAATCCCGCTCAGTAAAGCGGAACAGGAGGGCCGGCCCGGCGATGCAGCGTGTGTCATGAATATCTCCGGGCAGGTACACCTGGACCTGTCCAGCGCGAACGAGGGTTGAATTTCTTTTCACTAGCTTCACACCGCCGTCCGGGTTCTCGATTCGGGCGTAGGTTCCCATCTCGATTTCACCTTGCTGGATCGCATAGATGACCCACCCCCGGCCGTGGTCATGGGGTGGTCTATAGAGCCCGGCGTGTTCCGTGTGTGCCAAGAGCACGAACCCCTTTGCCGGGTCCCGGTATAGCTCCTTGTTTGCCGGAGCTTCTTTGTGCAGCGCCGCCAACCACTCCTCATTGGCCGGGGCTTTGAGAAGTTCCTCCAAGTGCAAGCGGCAGCCAGCGATCACTTCGGTGCTAAGAGGTCCCCAGACGGACTTGATCTCCTCGATCGACGATTCACAAGTATTTCTCGCCATTGCTTTTCCTTTCGCTCTGGTTAGAAAGGTAGCAGCGATTGTGGCATGGCGGAAGACGCAGTACTTGCACTATATACGTGCATTTGACGCCATATACTTGCACCCCCCCTTTCAGCGGATCGCCGCGCAGGTCTCCCGAACGAGACCGCGCAACCAGCGGTGCGCTGGATCGGCATCGAGCCGGGGGTGCCAGAGCAACGAAACGGTGAACTGCGGCGCCGGGACCGGGAGTGGGAAGCTATACATTTCGTCGCGGAGGACTCCTGTATGCCGTGCGGGAACACTCGCGATTAAGTCGGAGCCGCGGGCTAACGCCAGCGCGGTCGCAAAGCCTGCGACGATCGTCACGATCTTCCGCTCCAGCTGGAGCGGCCTTAATGCATCATCAATCGGACCCGTGTCCAGGCCTTCCCGCGAGACATGAATGTGGATGCCGGCGGCATAGCGGGAAGGAGTAACCTTGCGCTTGCTCAGATCATGCCCCATGCGCACAACGCCAATGTAGCGGTCTTGAAACAATTCCTGCGTGCGCAACTCGGGAGCCGTCGTGCTCTCCACAACGCCTGTTTCAAGATCGACCATCCCCTCACGAAGTGGCGCGCCATCCTTGTTTGGCTTCTGCACGAAGCGCAACCGCACGCCTGGGGCTTCCGCTGTAACGCGCGCTATCAGACTCGGTCCGAAGTTTTCCACCAGACCTTCGCTGGTTCTCAGCGTGAACGTCCTTACGAGCTGTTTCAGGTTGAGCTTCTCAGCGGGGCGCAACACCGCTTTTGCATTCTCAACAATTTGACTGACCTGTTCGCGGAGTTCAACTGCCCGGGGTGTGGGAACCAGGCCTCGTCCGGCTCTCACCAAAAGCGGATCGCCGGTGGTATCGCGCAGCCGGGCCAGCGCCCGGCTCATCGCCGATGGGCTTAGCCGCAACCGTCGGGCGGCGCCGGCAACACTCCCTTCCGCGAGCACTGCATCCAGCGTGATCAGCAGGTTGAAATCCGGAATCGACATGCATCGAGTCTAGAGCACTTTGTTGTTGGCGTAGCGTGCGACGCACGGATACAGTGCAAACGCTGCGTCTTCCGCCCCCTCAAATAGGAGCGTAAGGTTCTGGTAGAAGGTTCGGTCAACTACGAAAGACGGGCCTTCGAAAGAGAGAAAGAGGAACTGGAATGTTGAAACACGAAAAGTTCGAGAATCGCCGGAAGGGGCGCACCGTTCGCACAGCGCTCCAAGTATTTGCGGTGGTTGGCGTCGGCTTGTGTTTGAGTATTGGCGCTGGCGCCGAAAGTCCTACGTTCGAATATCGAATGCTCGCCACATCGAAAACGTCGAAGATGGAGAAGGAACTGAACGAAGCGGCCGCCGCGGGCTATCGTTTCAGCAAGGTGATGGGTGGCAAGGTGACCACCGGGGGACGAGTCGTCATAGCGATGGTGAAGGAGCCCCTTGTGCCGGGTCAGGAAATCCGAAAGTATAAACTGCTCGCAACCACAAGGACGGCGGCGATGCAAACCGAGATGCAGCAATTGGCGGACGCGGGGTATTGGTACCTGGACCATACCGCCTTCGAATCAACGCTTGGCGGAAAAGAAGTAGTGGTCATCATGGAACTGGACTCCCTAGAGATGGCACGGCCACGATCTTCCTATCGACTTCTTGCGACGACCAGGACCTCAACGATGCAAAAGGAATTGCGGGACGCCGGTACACAGGGCTATGAATTGTTGGGGCTCAGCCTAGGGAAAACAGGGGCAGGAGGGAGAGAGGTCATCGCGATCTTGCGGAAAGGCAAGTGAATGGCGCGGCCGGCCGGCTAAATAGCCCCCACAAAGCGGGGTTCCGCGGAGTCAGCCGATGACATGATTGCGGCTGGGCGGCCGCCTGCATGGCTAATCGTCAGAAGAAAACACTACGTCCGGCGCGCGGAACAATCCGGCGGCTAGTGGACATCGATCAATCAAGAAGGAATGAGGTCCTGCATTAGCCGGCAGCAGCGAGTTCCCTGGAATCCTATCGTCACGCGATGGAAGACTTCATCACGTGGTGCAGTTCCGAACCTCGTCTGTCTTTTAGCAGCGTTGCAGTTATTTCGATACCGATACTTCCTTGAACAGAAAGGCTTAGCTCCATCGACCATTAACGCCCGGTTACGATTGGCCTACGAAGCCGATGGCTCGGGGGGCTCCTGAGCCCCGATCCTACTGCTGGAATTCCGGAGCGCGGTGGCTGCAAATTCTCTGAAACCACGTACCGACACCAGGAATCTACTCCCCTGTGAATAAATATTTGGCGCTTTGTTGCGCTATCCCGGTTTCTCTTTTCGGCCAGGACACTACGGGTGTGGGTTCTATCAGCGGATCAATAACCAATGAAGGTGGCATAGGAGTAGAGGAAATCCGGGTGTGTGTGCAGGGCACTACAAAATGCGCGGTTAGCGATGACAAGGGTGGGTTTCATCTTCGTGAATTAAGATCGGGCCTATACGTTCTTGAAATCACGGCGCCCGGCCGGAAGGCGCTGGCCAGTAATCCCGTCGATGTGCGCGCCGGGTTGGATGGCCGCGTGGACATTACGATGCCCAGGGTGGAAGCCGTCGCCGAATCGGTTACGGTGAACGAATCGGTATTCGTTGCCCCTGAAGAGATTAAGAATTCGAACTATTTGATTCAGGCGCGAGAGATCGGAAAAGCGGCGGGCGCGTTGCAGGATATTTCGCGATATGTGCTGACGCTGCCGGGAGTGGCGGTCGGGTCCAATGACTTCCGCAATGACATCATTGTGCGCGGAGGGAGTCCGCTGGAGAATCTGTTCGTAGTCGACAACGTTGAAATCCCGAACATCAATAACTTCGCGAATTTCGCGTCGGCGGGCGGTACGGTGAGCATTTTGGATTCGGAACTGATCCGCGACGTGAACTTTCTGACAGGCGGGCAGCCGGCGCCGTATATCAACAGGCTCTCCGGAGTCTTGCAGGTGGCCCAGCGCGAGGGTAACCGCGAGAAGTTCGCCGGGCGGGCGACGGTTGGCCTCGCGGGGGCGGGAGTAATCCTGGAAGGACCAATCAAGAAGGAGAAGGGCTCCTGGATCCTGTCGGCGCGGCGGAGTTTTTTGGATTTGTTCACGAATGACATTGGGCTCGGGGGCGTGCCGGTGAACTACAGTTTCAACACGAAGGCGCTGTATGATTTGTCGGCGAAAGACCGGATCTGGGTGGTGAACTTTACCGGGCTGGACAACATCCGGCTGGGCCCTACAGAGGGGAAGAAGGCGGAAAATAGCGAGTTAGAGACGATTGATATCCGGTATGACGGTTGGCGAAGCGCTACGGGGTTCAATTGGCAGCGCCTGATGGGTGACCGGACGGTGGGACTGCTGGGAGTGACCCATTCGGAGGCGAAGGTCGGGTCGCAGGTGAAAGACCTCATTCGATTTGGAACGACCGGGGCGAACGTGGACGACCTGATCGCGCGGGCGCCGGTCGTTTATAGGGAAGAGAACCGGGAAGGCGAGAGTACGATCAAGTACGACCTGACGACATACGTGCCGATGTTGGACAAGATCCAGGCTGGCGGAAGCTTCAAGATCTTTCGGGTTAACTATGACGCGTCGCAGCCGCTTGGGAATAATAATCCGTATTCGGCGACGCGAGACCTGAACGCCTTTGCGATTCGCCAGACCTACAATGCGCGCCAATCCAGCGCGTATGTGCAGTCGGCAAAGAACATTGGTTCGCGGCTGAATCTGACATGGGGAGGGCGAATTGACAACTACCAGTACATCGCGGCGACCCGATTCAGTCCGCGCGCCGGGCTGAGCTTCCGGGTTACGGACAAGTTGAGCTGGAAGGCGAGTTACGGCACGTACTACCAACAACCATTCTTCCTGTTTCTTTCCGCGTTCCCGGTGAACCGCGGGCTGTCCCCGATCCGTTCGGATCACTATATAACGGGCATTTCCTACGTCCTGAGCGACTCGCTGCGGATGACCGTGGAAACCTTTGCCAAGACCTATGCGAGCTACCCGGTAGCTTTGCAGTTCCCTTCCCTATCGCTCGCCAACACGGGCGATACTTTCTCCGTGCGCGACCTGTTGTTTCCGATGACAAGCGCCGGGCGCGGCCGGGTGCGGGGTGTGGAGTTTTTCCTGGAAAAGAAGTTCACGCAGAAGTGGTTTGGGCAGACCAATCTGTCTTTCTCGCGGACGCGCCATGCGGGGCTCGACGGCGTGTTTCGGCCGGGTTCATTCGACTATCCATTTCTTTTCAACGCTGTCGGCGGGTACCGGTTGAATTCGAAGTGGGAGTTCTCGTCGCGCGTCGCCTACTTCGGCGGCCGGCCTTACACGCCGTTTGATGACGTGCTCTCCAAGCAACAGCGCCGTGGGATTTTCGACTTGACTCAGATCAATGGAGTTCGGGCCATGGACTATTTCCGGTTCGACTTCCGCGTGGACCGAACGTTCACAATCCGGGACAAGCCGGTGCTGGTCTGGCTGGGACTGCAAAACGTGACGAACCGCAAAAACTTCTCGAACGTAAGGTGGGATCGGGCTCTGAACGTTGCGACGATCAACGAGCAAAACGGGTTGTTTCCTCTGGTTGGGCTGGACTGGCGATTCTAAAGCGGTCCGGGCGTTCGACCTGGCCGAATGCCGGTATTCTCCGGTTGCGCTGTTCCTGTTTCGTCATCGAATCGGCAATGTAATTTGAGTCCGTCGCCTCCCACGCCGGGAAGCGTATCCCGGCTAAGGCGTGGCAACGTTGAGTCCCTGCGGAACAGGGACGGAGGGGCGGACGCGATTCACCGCCGAGAGTACATTTGCGATGGTTTTCAGAAGGGACTGGACCTGAAGGGGTTTGGAGAGGTAGGCGTCCATTCCGAGCGCCAGGCACTGATCTTCATCGCCTTTCATCGCCCGGGCCGTGAGCGCGATGATCGGGATGTGATTCCCGGTTTCCGCTTCTGCTTGACGGATCCTGGTGGTCGCCTCGAAGCCTCCCATTTCCGGCATCTGTACGTCCATCAGGATAATGTCGAACGGCTCTTGACCCCATAACCTGACTGCTTCCAGTCCGTTTTTCGCGATGACGACACGATGACCGCGTTTCCGGAGCAGGGCGGACGCAAGGGTTTGATTTACGACGTTATCTTCGGCCAACAGGATGTTTAATGGCGGCAGTTGTTCCGGCTCCGCGGTGGCCGCGGCCAGGTGTCTGAGCGGCTGGGCGTTTGCGTCAGCGATAGCGTAAGCGACGGCCTCCTTCAGCTCCTTGAATCCGACGGGTTTCGTCAGGTAGGAGGCTACTCCCAGTTCCCGGCAGCGGCGCGCATCGTCGGGGCGTGCCGCCGAGCTGAGCACGATGACAGAAGCGCCGGCTTGCCCGGGCAAGCTGCGGATCCGCTCACAGAGGGAAAATCCATCCATTTCCGGCATGCACACGTCGAGGAGGATCAAGCCAAATTCCTGCTTCGCCGCTCCGGCCGAGGTAAGCTCCCGCAGGGCCGCTTCGGCACCGTTGGCCAGGGTGGGGCGCATTCCCCATCCGGTGAGCATCCGGTCCAACACGGTGAGGTTGGTTGCGTTGTCGTCTACCGCGAGGACGCGAATTCCGGCGAAGTTCACCAGGTTCGGGTCCGTTCTTTGCAGGGGAGGATTCGTGGATATGCCAAAGACCGCCGTAAAGTGGAAGGTGCTTCCTACTCCTTCGGCGCTCTCCAACCACAGGCGGCCTCCCATCATGGCGACGAGCTGTCGTGAAATCGACAGGCCCAGACCGGTGCCGCCGTACTTTCGAGTCACAGAACCGTCGGCTTGCGAAAACGCGTCGAATATTTGCGATTGCTTGTCCGGCGGGATGCCTATGCCCGTGTCGCTGACACGGAAGTGAAGGGTGATTTCCGAGTTCGTGGCCGCGTCTTCGCCGACGCGGACGACAACCTCTCCCTTATCGGTAAACTTGATGGCGTTACCGGCGAGGTTGAGGATAATCTGGCGAAGGCGATTGGCATCCCCAACCAGGAGTTCCGGCAGGTTGGGATCGATCTCGTAGGCAATTTCCAAACCCTTGGCTTGCGCTCTTACCGACAGCATTTTCAACGTTTCGCAGAGGCTCTCTCGCAATTCGAAGTCCAGCGCCTCCAGACCCAGTTTTCCCGCTTCGATTTTCGAGAAATCCAGGATGTCATTGATTACCGTCATCAACGCCTGGCCGGAGGATCTCACCATCTTGAGGAATCGTCGCTGTTCGGGTTCGAGTTCGCCTTCCAGAACAAGATCCGTCATGCCGATGACGCCGTTCATGGGCGTACGGATCTCGTGGCTCATGTTGGCGAGGAACTCGCTTTTGAACCGGCTGGCTTCCTCGGCTTTCTCTTTGGCGGCGGTAAGATCCTCATTAGCGCGGCGGATCGGTTCGACGATGTAGCGCCGAATGGTGAGATTCACGAGGCCGCCGGCGATGAGCAGCGTAAGGAGAAATACGCTGAGGGTGATCCACCGCTGCCTTTTTGAACGAGCCCGGGCGGATTCCAACTGTTGGTGAAGCTCATTCGCGAACATGCGGTGGGTCGCCCCGATCGAGGATTTCAGGGCGGCGATGCGAGCGGCCAGGTCCAGCATGTTCCGTTGCGTTTCGGCGGATAACCGTGACGGATTGGTGAGCGCGGTGCCGTAAATGCTCAGCGCCTGGCTGAGGAATGTGCCGACGTCAGCGCTGAGGCGGCGGGCCGCCGCGGCGCGGCTTTCGCCGAGGCCCGGAAGGTTGGCCAAGTCTTGCAACCCGGTCACCACCTCCCATCCGGAATCGCCGGCCGACTGGAGCTTCGACAGATCCTGCGTTAAGACGGCGTCGCTAAATTCTTTTACGGAGTACTCGAATTCGGATTTCGCCCGCTGGCTCGCCGCGGCCGCCGGAAAAGTCGTTTGGGACGTGGCCTGGAGGGTTTGCTCCATCTGCATTTCCTGCAGTTGTTGGAGTCCCATGGCGACGCTGAATCCAACGACGAATATGCCGATACTCAGCCAGATACGGGCGGCGATATTAAGTGTTCTCATCGGAGCGTTTTCACGGACTGGACTTCTCGGAGCATCCGAGTTTATAGAATCCTCTCCTATCTATCGGCTTCGCTCAGTCCGGACAATAGTCCGACGAAATTCGAAGGCTGTTCCGGATGAAAAACCACCAAAATGGTCATGAATCTCAACCCAACGGCCGATGAGATCGGTAACGCAGCCAGCTTGCCATTGTGAGCCAGGCAGTCCTTGCGGGCCTTAGCCGCCAAACGCCCTCATCCAAGAGAGGGGGCAGAGGTTTAATTTGAAGCGCATACGACTTATCGTCCCGATCATCGTTCTCCAGCTTGGCCCGGGGTCAACGCTTCTCAGGGCTCAGTTCAGTTTCAAAAACCGGCCGGTGCAAATCCACGGCTTCGCCGCCCAAGGCTTTGCGAAATCCGACAACAACAACTATCTGACGATGGACACGAGTTCCGGAACCTTTGCTTTTACGGATGGCGGTGTGAATGCGACCATGCAGGTGACGAACCGATTCCGCATCGGCGCGCAGGTGTACGTTCGCGATATTGGGTCGCTGGGTGAGTGGCGCCCGACGATTGACTGGGCGGTCGCCGACTACAAGATCAATGACTGGCTGGGCATCCGCGGGGGCAAGGTAAAGACCGTTTTCGGGCTCTACAACGACTCCCAGGATCTCGCTTTTCTCCACACCTGGGCGATTCTTCCCCAGTCGCTTTACCCCTTGGACCTCAGGTCCTCTACAATCGCCCATTTGGGCGGCGATTTGTACGGGGACAGACCGCTGCCGAAAGGGCTGGGCAGTGTCGGTTACACAGTTTACTCGGGCCGGCGGTTCGTCGACAAGTATGGGGGCTATCGAAACGTCGCCGAGCAAGCGGGCGCTCACATGGAATCTATTACTGGATTGATGGCAGGCGCCGATGTTCGATGGAACAACCCAACACTGGGACTTACGCTCGGCGCGTCGTGGTTGAGAATGCCGTTTAAGGGAAACGGGACGATCGGCGCCCTCGAGGTTCCCGCCACATTCCGAGTAAATAGCAGATCCGCCGCATTCTACGTGGACTACTCGAACCGGGGCCTTCATTTGACGGGAGAACGCTCACGCGGGAGCGGCGCGACGTCGATAACGGGGCTACCCGGAGTTCCGATTATCGAACAAAATTCCATTGGGTGGTATGCGTCGGCGGCCTATCGCATCAGCTCCAAACTGGAGATTGGAACCTATCACTCGCGATTCATTTCCGACACCAGCGAAGATTGGAACGATCCGTCCAATCATATCGTCGATCAGACGATCACCGCGCGTATCGACATCGATCGTCATTGGAGCGTGAAGGCCGAAATGCATGTTATAGACGGGTTTGGGAGCGTCTATTCGGCGAGAGGGTTTTATTTGAAGCAGAACCCTGGCGGTTTTGAGCGGAAGACAAACCTATTCATTTTGCGGGCGGGGTACACGTTTTGACTAGCCAAAGGCCCAGTTTTGCCGTCCGGGAGCGGCGCGGGAGTTTGTTGCGCTCAGCGATTATATTGGCCGGGGTTTTCGGGTTCGGGATGACCGCAGCCGAGATCAAGTTCATCGCGAATCCGAGCGTGAAGGTGGCCGAACTCACTACAGAAGAGTTGAAGCGAGTTTTCCTGATCAAGACGAATTCTCTCCGGGACGGCAGCCATGTCGAGCCCGTTATCGGTCAGGGGAGTCCTGCTTACGAGATATTTCTTAAGCAGTATTTGGGCAAAAATGATTCGGCCCTCACTACCTACTATTTAAGCCTCGTCTTTACAGGGAAGGCGCTGATGCCCAAGCTTCTGGCTTCCGACGCCGAAGTGATCGCCTACGTGACGAAAACGAAAGGCACCGTGGGTTATGTTATCGCAAGCGCCAACACGCCGGGCCTGCGATCCATGGCGATCAAGTAGTCAGACGACAAGCGCGACTCGCCGCCGAGGCGCTGCGGGCCCCCTCCACGCGGACGCCGCCATCATGATGTGGAAAATCTGTATGTTCGGCATATATACATTTTCCCGCGCCGCGCCTGGGCCTATTGCCGCCACCAGCACTTCGCCAATTCTCTTCAGGGGAACGAGAGGCGGGGGAGGCCGAGTCGATGTCGCTGCCGCGGCCTGGGCTGGGCTGGCCGGTTCGATTTCGGTCATTTCGAGCGGGACTGCCGACGCTCGAAGCTGAGCCGCTTCCCATTCCGTCAAATTTTATCGACGTACTGTTTTCATCGATGTGCTATGAAAACGCGAAACGCCCACACCAATCGGTTGTGGGCGTTTCGCGTTTTCGGGTTGGAGGCCGGTCACGAACTACTTGCGGGCGATCTGGACTTTGGGGACGGCCAAGTAGCCCTTTACGGCGTCCTTGGTTACTTCGTTCACGACGAGTTCATATGGCTGGCGCGCTTTCGACAACACATAGAACTGTACCGGTTCATTAGCGGTCTTGTCCTTCTTTTCGATCGTGCGATCGTCGGCGATGACGTCCAAAGTGAATTTGCCGCGCTTGACATCGGTCTTCTTCACAGCGAGTTGGATGTCGCCCACCTTCTGCGCTTTTCCATTGCGCGGAAGCTGGAATTCAACATAGTTGCGATCACCCAGGTCGCGGAGCGCGGTCAATTCCTTCGCGTTGGTGGCGATCAAGCCGCTCATGAGACCCATGTCGCCGGTCGCGCGACGGAGGTCTGATATGGTGGTCTGTAACTGGCTCTGTGTCTTGACGACATCCTGCTTCACCGTGCCTACGTCCGAAGTGACGTCGGCGATCTTGGAATTGGCCTGGAGCGTCGTTTCTTTAACCTGCGTGAGCTCCTCGGTCATCTGCTTCGCCTTTTCCTCTTCGCTTTTCGCTAGATTCGAGACGATCTTGTCGGCATGGCGGCGAGCCGCGATCTGGGCGGCCATCGCCGCTTTACTCACGCTCTCCTGTGTCTCTTTGCGGGCAGAATCGAGGTCCGTGCGGACGACGCCGAGGTTGTCGTTCAGAGTCTTGTCGATGCTGCTGAGGCTAACCTGAAGTTCCGAAACCTGGCGTTGTACGCCTCCGACTTCTTTGTTCACGTCTTGCAGGCGAATGGCCTGATAGCCGTTGATGCCTAAAGAGAGGACGAATGCCCCTGCCAACGCCGGAATAGCCCAGTTCCCGCGGCCGCTTTTCGGTGATGTCTGATTGTTTTCTTCGATGTGGTTCACTTTTTGCGCTCCTCGCCGAATTAGATTGCAAGCCAGCGGCCAAAGAGAATGTCAATTAGAATCAGATGCTTGCGGGTCTGGCATGCGTGTAGTGTCGGGATAATGAGCAAGGGAGTCTGTCCATATTCAGGAAATCGTTCGAAATGCAGACACTTTGCCGACTGAGAAACCATTAGTAGAGCGCCACCGCGCCGCGAGCGCCGTCCTGGCGGGTTTTGGGTTCGCAGCGTTTCCAGAGGAAGATGTTGATTTCGGTGAGGACCGGGGAGGACTTGCCGGGAGGGGTGTGCGCCAGACCAGGTTGTGGGTGCGATGCCGGTTCCGTTGGGGCCGTGAAACCCGGATTGTTGTTAGGATTGGAGAAGTTCGCGCCTTGGGAATTCGTATAGCGGAGGCTCGCGGACAGGCATTTCGACTTCGGAGGCCGCGCCATCAGACGCGAATAAATAAGCCGGTTGACGCCGTGTCGCCGCTGACAGACAATCGAGGCTGGAAACGGATAATGCAACGGCGGATTGATGGGTTTAAATTGATTTTCTGTTCGGCGGGCTGCTTGTTAGTCCTGGCCGCAACGGTTTTCCTTGGCGTCGTCCGGGGCCAAGGGGGCGGGCGCGCGAAGCTGGATGGCCAGTTTGGCGGAAGCGTCAAACCTTTCCTGGCAACCTATTGCGTCAGTTGTCACGGCGCGCAGCAACCAGCGGCGCAGATGGACTTGAGCTCCTTCACGACGATGGCGGCAATGATGCAGGATGGGCGGCGGTGGAGTCAAATATTGGAGCGGCTTGAAGCCGGGGATATGCCACCTAAGGGCGCGCGGCAGCCGGCGCCGCAGGATCGGCGCGCGGCCGTCGATTGGTTTCATGCGGTTCGCGACCACGAGAGACGCCGCAATGCCGGCGACCCAGGTGTCGTGCTGGCGCGGCGCCTCAGCAGTGCCGAGTACAACTACACTATCCGCGACCTGACGGGCGTTGACATCCGCCCGGCGCGCGAGTTTCCGGTCGATCCGGCCAACACGGCGGGCTTTGACAATTCGGGGGAAACGTTGATGATGTCTCCCACGCTCCTGAAAAAATATCTGGCGGCGGCACGCGAAGTGGCCAGCCATATGTATTTGAAAGAGGCGGGATTTGGCTTCGCGCCGCATCCGATGCTGGTGGAAACCGACCGCGACAAGTTCGCGGTGCATCAGATTATCGATTTCTATCACGCGCAGAACATCGACTACGCCGACTACTTTCAAACCGCGTGGCGCTTCCGGCATCGGGGGGCTTTGGGGCGGCCCCGCGCCACGTTAGCGGATTTCGCGCGGCAGTATCACGTCAGCGCCAAGTATTTGCAGACTGTTTGGACCACGCTGGAAAGCAGCGCGGAGATCGGGCCGGCGGCGAAGCTGCAGGCCATGTGGCGCGCCTTGCCCGGACCGCAAGCGGATGCGCGAGCCGGCTGTGAAGAGATGCGAGACTACATCGCCACAGTTCGCAAAAAGGTGGAGCCACGGTTTATCAACATTACGGCGGGGGCCATTGGCGCGGCTTGGCAGCCATTGTTGATCTGGAAAAATACGCAGTACGCAACGCATCGCCGAACCTTCGATGCCAGGCAACTGCAGGTGATGGGCGAACCGCCGTTTAATCAGGACGGCGTGGTGGAGCCCGAATGGGAGAACGCCTTCGGCCCCGGCAGTACGATCCTGGTCAAGAATGCGGCGGGCGATCCTGATCTTTCCGTTCCGGCGGGTCAACGGGCGCGGTACGAAGAGGCGTGGGGGCGGTTTTGCAGCGTCTTTCCGGACATGTTCTACAAGGAATCGCGCGGCCGAAACTACTTCCGGACGGGCCGAGACGAGGGCCGGTATCTGAGTGCGGGTTTCCACAACGTCATGGGATACTTTCGCGATGACCAGCCCTTCTATGAGTTGTTGCTGGATGCCAAACAACAGGCTACTTTAGACGGGATGTGGCGAGAGATGGATTTCGTTGCTTCCATCAATATCCGTACCTACGTCGAATTCGCCAAGTTGGGGACGAGGGGAACGCGAGACGACTTCAAAGACGGTGAGCCCGAGGTGCGGGAGATCGAGGTTGAGGAGATTATCTCGGAGGCGAAGATCCGGAAACTGGAGGCCGATTATTTGATGTTCGCCAAGGGCGGCAGTCCGGTGGCGATGCAAGCTGTGAAAGATTTCTTTGATCGGGCCAACAAGGACATTCGCTGGGTGAAGCAAGCCCGGCGCGATGCGGAGCCGAGTCATTTGCAGGCGCTTTACGATTTCGCCTCGCGCGCCTGCCGCCGGCCGCTAGCGGCGGCCGATCGCGCGGATTTGCTGTCCTTTTATCACGAGGCCAGGGAGCGTTATGCCCTGGACCACGAAGGCGCCATACGCGAGTCGATTGTGCTGGTCCTGACGTCTCCGAAGTTCTCTTATCGCGCCGATTTGGTGGAGTTGTCCGGCGGAATTCAACCGCTATCGGATTTTGATCTGGCCAGCCGGCTCAGCTATTTTCTGTGGTCGAGCATGCCCGACCAAGAGTTGTTGCGGCATGCCGCGGCCGGCGATCTGCGTAAGCCGGAGGTCATCAAAACCCAGGCCCGGCGGATGCTGCAGGATCCGCGGGTCCGGGCGCTGGCGGTGGAGTTTGGGGGAAATTGGTTGGACTTTCGCGATTTCAAGCAGATCGGCACCGTGGACAGGGAGCGGTTTCCAACGTTCACCGACGGATTGCGAGAGGCGATGTTCGAGGAGCCGGTTCGCTTCCTGTTGGACGTGTTCCGGAATAACCGTTCGATCCTCGATTTCCTTTATGCACGGGACACTTTTGTGAATCCCGAACTGGCCCGTCACTATGGGATGCCGGCGGCGGGGGACAATTGGGTTCGCGTTGCCGGCGCCGACCGCTACGGACGGGGCGGATTGTTGCCGATGGCGGCGTTTTTGACAAAGAACGCGCCAGGATTGCGGACCAGCCCGGTGAAGCGCGGCTACTGGGTGGCGAGGAATCTATTAGGCGAGCAGATCCCGCCGCCGCCGCCCGTGGTGCCCGAGTTGCCGGCGGATGAGGCCAAGATGGACCTGCCGCTGCGCCAAATGCTGGAGAAGCACCGGGAGAACCCGAGCTGCGCCGGATGTCACGCCCGATTCGACTCTTTCGGATTAGCATTCGAGAGATTCAATCCGGTGGGCGGGCGCCGATCCAGCGATCTGGGCGGGCGCGCCGTGGATGCCCGCGCCACTTTCCCGGGAGGCGTTGAAGGAGATGGCCTGGAGGGAATCCGGCAATACATTCGCGACCGGAGGCAGGGCGATTTCGTGCGCGGGTTTACCGGGAAACTATTGGCCTACGCTTTGGGACGGAGCCTGGCGCTCTCCGACGAGCTTTTGATTGAAGACGTTGGGGGCAAGCTGGCGGCGGGCGGCTACCGGTTTGAATCCGTAATTGAGAGTATCGTTACTAGCAGGCAGTTTCTGAACAAGCGCGGGCGCGAGCCGCTGACGGCCAATTCGAGGTGAACTGATGATGAACACGTCCCGAAGGATCTTTCTCCGCGGCGCCGGCGTTACGATGGGCTTACCCTGGCTGGAATCGTTCGCGGCCACTACGCCCGTGCATCCCCAACGCTTCGCCGTACTTTTTATGGGCACAGGCATCAGTCCTGGCCGTTGGTGGGCCAAAGGGTCGGGTACGGAGCTGGAACTGGGGGAATCGCTGGCGCCGTTGGAACCCCTCAAGGCGAAGATCAACGTCATTGATGGACTGTTCAACAAGGCGGCTACCGGACAGGGGATTCATCCGGCGATGACCGGGAATTTGCTATCGGGCGTGCCGATCCGCAAGGGTTCGATCATACAGGGCGGCATTACCATCGACCAGGTGCTGGCCAACCGTATTGGGCAGGACACCCCGCAGCCGAGCATGGTTCTGGCCTGTGAAAGGGCGATGACCGGGTTCCATGAATCGAACTTTTCGAATGCGTACAGTTCGCATATTTCCTGGCAGAGCAGCGATTCGCCGGTGCCTAACGAGATGTACCCGTCATTGGCTTTCGACAGTTTGTTTGAGAACGGCGGCAGGCTGCGGAATACGAGCGTGTTGGATCGGGTGAAGGAGCATGCCGTGACACTGAGCGGCAAAATCAGCGCCACGGATAAGATCAAACTGGACGAGTATTTGGCCAGCGTCCGGGAGGTGGAACGGAGCATCGAACGGATGCGAACGGATAAGGACAAGGCCGAAGACCGGGCTCGCGACGCGGGGCGCCCGTTGTTTACGATGAAGCGCCCGCAGGATGGACTACCCGAAGATATCCGCGATCATATTCGGCTGATGTGCGACATCGTCGCCCTGGGGTTTCAGACGGATAAGACCCGGGTGGCGTCGCTGCTGCTTGCCCGCGACCTGTCCGCGCTCTACTATCCATTCCTCGGCGTGAGCAAGCAGCATCATGGCGCTTCGCATTACGACACGGAGTCCGACTATCAGAAGATTGTGCACTTCGAGGTAAGCCAACTGGCTTATCTGGCCCAGCGCCTGGCGGCAATGCCGGAAGGGGAGAGTACTGTATTGGACAATAGCTGTCTGCTCTTCCTGTCGAATATGTGGTCGGGGACGAAGCACGATAACAAAAAGCTGCCGGTGGTCACGATCGGCGGCCTGCAGGGCAAGCTGAAGACGGGCAGGGCGCTCAACTATTTCGAGTCGGGAGATGAGAACCGGAAGTTGTGTAGTTTGTATCTGAGCATTATGGATCGGATGGGAGTGGAACTTCCGGAGTTCGGGGATGCCAGGGCCCGGTTGGCGGGGTTTTGAAGAACAGGTAATCGAAAGGTCGCAGGCGGGCATGGCTTCGCTCCGGGCAGGCCGCCGGAGTATCGAGCCGGTCCTTGTTTCGATACTTCGAGTCCAACAGCGATCTGATGGCGTACGGGATGGTTAACTAAGGGGCTGAGATCACTGCGGCAATTGACAGATTCCCGCAGGTATACAGAAGCCGGCGGCGCAACCGCGCTCGCAAAAGATCATGGTGATATTTGCGAAGTATCCGGCAGCTGGGGCGGCAGGGATTCTCGCGGGATTGACGATGCAAGTAACGGGCGTGGCGTGGCGATGGTGGTTCGAGCACGGCGGGCCGGCGGAAGCCGCGGGGAAGCCGGCTATGGCGTGCGCCGAGACTGGTTCTCAAACACGCCGAAAGCGAGACGCGCTCGGGCGGGGTAGCGTAAACTGAGTTACTTGAGGCGCGGCGCGCCGGGAAGATAGTGCCCGTCCCACGTCGCGGCAGCGGAGTCCGAACTTCAGAGGCATCGGCTGAATATGAGAACGGCATTTATCGTCACCGGGTTTGTGGCCACATTGGCGGCCCAGAGCCCACCTGCGCTCCATCGATTGATCGCCGCGCG
>Ga0105048_10007361_pt1 | contig 17696 bp, 15 predicted proteins | sample MAT05_FD_78382 | JGI IMG/M metagenome (GOLD analysis project Ga0105048, IMG submission 78382) | Freshwater microbial communities from Lake Fryxell liftoff mats and glacier meltwater in Antarctica - MAT-05 | ecosystem: Environmental > Aquatic > Freshwater > Ice > Liftoff microbial mat | place...
CATATCGAAAAGCTGCTCACGTAGTTGCGGTTTGGCATCCTGCCATTCGGCCAATGACTTCACCTGAGTCAGCTCATTGTCCTTTTCGAGCCGACTGACCTGCTCCTCAAAGTATGCCGCCAGTTCCGGGTTGTCGCGCAGCGACCGATCCTGTGCGCCTACTGACGACGACACGCGGCTCAAAACGGAAACCAGAATCAACGCCGTGACAAAGTGCCCTGCTCTCTTCATGTGTGACTCCTCGTGCGCATGTATTGGGATGGACATTCATGTCCGTCGCGTAGACATGAATCGTTGTCAAAGCAACGCTTATTGTCGTTCAAAAAGTCTTCGATCATGGGATGCTCTCTGGCGAGGACTCGGACAGGAATGTCCAGGCTACAGTTCTTAATTGGTTTCAAGTCGTGCGGGTTCGTTGCGGGTTTCCGCTTCGGACGTATCGGAGAAGATGCTTTCAGCGATGACGCGGTCAGTAATCTGCGTCAGGTATTCGTCCAGTACTTTGCTGAGTTCCAGGAATTCCGGCCAAAGCGTTTCATCGACGAATCGCGGTGAAACTCGGACCATGACGGTCGTATGTCGTTGTTTTGGATAACGATACGGCGTCATGCCGTAACGACGCAGCAATGCCACAAACAGCTTTCTGGACCACATGTCGTTCATGGAGAACTTGTACGGAATCGGGGGATCAGTATGCTCGATCGATTTCAGTTTTTCGCGAATCTTGTCGATCGCGACAGACGCCGCAGTGCGTTCGCCTTCGTAGTTTGTCCCTGAGAAGACCGCTTCGAGCTTGCGAAGTTTGTCGATCAGTTTTTCATAGTCGGTCATCGACGTGTTGCCTGCCGCTTTTCACAGTATTGGTTGCAAATGCTGGAATCCATTCAGCGGGACGCTCTCCGCGCGGCCCGCTTCGCACGCGGCTAAACGAGCCAATGCCATCCGCGTGCGGTATAACACACTTCGCGTTGGCAATCCATGCAACGAGCTGTTTTGGATACTGCCGGAAATCAGCAATTTCTCAATGGACGTTGCGTGAGTAGACAACATCGGTGCGGACTGTTAGAAGAATTCGTCGGGAGGCATCAAGCACAGAGTCTGATGTATCGATAGGCTCACGGACCAAACCCGCACGTACGAAAAGAGCGAATGATGACGCTGGAACCAGAAGGCTCACCGAAGTATTGGCCACCTCTCGGGCTTCCTGTGGGAAGTGTGCGCGCGATTCTGACGTTGTTTGTCGTGTCCATCGTAACGCTCAGCGTCGCACGAGGTCATGATCTGGATCTCGTCTGGACTGAGACACTTCTGATCGCGTTGGCTCACTATTTTACGTCACGCCGGTTCGTATCGCTGCCGCCGGAAGTGCTTGCCCGGATGCAGACGGAAGGAGTTTTGGAACAGGAACGGCATCCGCTTTTCCTGCCTCGCCATAGTATTCGCCTGCTGATTGTTGGATCATTCATCGCGCTCGGTGTCTTTTTGTATCGCCAGAACAGACTGTGGGAACCTCGAGCGGTTTCTCTATTGGGAATTGTGGCAGCCTATACTCTCGGGGCCATCGTGAGGGACATCAGTTCGTGGTTTGGCCGTCGAACAGGCCGGCGAGCTTCTGCGGGATGGGGAGATCTAAAGGCGATTATCGCGCTGACGGCGATGGCTGTGGCAGGTGTGCCCGAATTGCTGTCGATGCCCGATCTGTTGCCACCGATGGCTCATAAGATCTCACTGGCATTGATGCTGTTTTATTTCGGCTCACGATAGTTCCACTTTCCCGAGGTCAGCAAATCTATCGTACGACTGGATCAACGGGTGAGCATCCCTCCGGCCTTCGATCATTGTGGCAACCCACTCGTCGGTGAACCAAGCGCAAGCCATCGCACCATTTGAGATCGGTGTGATCGGCGCCAGTAACATCCTTCAGACGAACTTCGGCCCCCACAAACTGGCCGACACCTTCGGCCATAAGTTCTGCCATGCGACACGTGTTGCCCGAGTTTGAATGATACAACACAAGGATCTTCGGCACGTCAACACACGCTGAACTCCATCAATCCACAGCGGGTGGAGCGGATTCATCAGGTGAGCCCGCAGAATCAAGCGAAAAATCAAAAGTATTCGCTCCGGCTTTCACATCGACCTTGAGTTCTGAATTCGCGGCATACTTTGACGGAATTGGGGGTCCAGATGCCCCGATCTCATACTCAAAGCTGACGGTGTTTGGCCCGACTTTGGCTCCAGCGACACCATACAAATATTCCAGGTCTTCATAATTCCCTTCGGGGTCGGTGATCCCGGTCGCGGCGCGCCCGACGTCCGGCTTGAAGACGATGATCGCGCCGGCAAGTGGCTTGCCATCAATGGTCACAGTTCCACTGACATCACCGAGTTCCGGCTGATCGCTGCTACTGCAGCCCGCAAAGATAAAAACGACATGGCATGCCAGAACGACCCTGATCAGCGTTAACATAAGGTCCGATTTTCTATGAAGCGTATTGAATAGTCGAAGAGCGGCAGGCAAACGCTGCGGGCTCCTTCACCTTCCGGTGAACTGCTTTCAGTAATGCACATCGTGCGACAGCGGAACGCATTGAGTGATTAGAACTCTCCGATCACCTGACCGTCATCGCGCGCGAGCAATCGTGCGAATGTCGATGTGATGTAGGTGGGCACCATCGTCACGGAGTTCTTGGCGTAGTCGATGTTCTGGCTGATGAAGATTACTGCGCCGTCACAGAGGACGAATTGGGCACCTCCGACATGATTCGAGCTGAACCCCCGTCCCTGATGGATCCGGTTTGTGGCGCTGTAGTTGATTCCGTCATATCCAATCCCTATGGCTGCCAGCCCTGCAGACTTAACGTTGGCGCTTCCGGATGCATTGCAGACTTCAGCGCTGAAGCCAAGCGCATTCGCGGCACCAACCGTCAGATTGTTATACCTCCATGCTCTTTCGCCAGCGAGCAACGTGTTGCTTGTTCCATCTGTGATGTCACGAAAACTAATCTTTGAATTTTGGAACCCAACCCCCTTTGGAGGCCCGTATTGTGCGAAAAAAGCGGGAGGAGTGGTGCTGTCCGATGAGTTTGCGACCATCACATAATTTGATGTCGCGATCGCAATTCGGTCACTGCCATTCGAGGTAACATGTCGGTTGTACCAGTTCTGATTCAACGCAGCGCTGTCTGAAGCTAAATCATCGAAGTTGTTCAGAGCCGGTCCGGTGTCAGAAGGACAACGGAATGCGGGCAAAGGAGTCCGCAACGCTGCCAGACCAGCGACAGTCGCGAGATTCTGTTCGAGCAACACATTTCCTACATTGAGGGTTGTGTAAAGATTACCCTGTTCCAGTTGAGGCAGAATGAACGCACCCCATGAGTATAAGCCTCGCTCAGAAGAAGTGATGTTCTGTGGAATCTTCGCAATATATCCCGGAGGAAATGTGTTGAACACGTCGTGGTAATTGTGAATTGCCAGTCCAATTTGCTTAAGGTTGTTCTTGCACTGCGTACGACGAGCCGCTTCACGAGCCTGCTGGACGGCTGGCAAAAGCAATGCAATCAAAATCGCGATGATCGCGATGACGACCAGCAACTCAATCAGTGTAAATCCGCGCTTGAACATCGATTTCCTGGCCATGAAAAACTCCCCAAACGAAATAAAAAACGTAAGAAACACGAACTCTTTGTCAGACTAATTGGACAGCGCCACTTTTTGGCCGGTCGTAGCCCGGAGTGTAAGCGAGGGAATGAGTTCGGTAGAATCCCTCGCTGACGCTTCGGGTTGCAAAAACATTCGGTGTCTCGGAAAAGTGGCGCTGTCCAACGAATCTTCAAACCGAATCCGGAAGGAGTCAGGAAAACCATCGTTCCAACCCCGCAACTTGACTTTACGGTCGGCGCGATTGAATGGACAATCGCGAATCTCAGAATTCGAAGTAGATTGTCAAGATAAGCACGGACACAGATGGTTTCCGGTGATCCTGCATATTTTTCTTGCAGTTTTTCTACCTGCTTGACCAACCGGTTGGCGTTGGGGTGAAGGGATTGCCCTTTGTTACGACATCCCGACATCCTCAACTGATGTCTGAAATCGCGGCAATGATCACTGTCATCACGGACTGACCTCCGTGAGCCAGTCGATTGCTTCTGGAAGCCAGCCGCTGTGCCAGGAGTGATCGCGGACACGGCCTTCAGTCTATGTGTGGGGAATCAGCAATGCCTCCATTCGATCCTTAACCTGCACATGGTCTGACTGAAAATTGCCTTTTCCGATCAGCAGCAGTCGGGAGGGTTCCTTTCTCAGATCGGTGGCTCGTTGTTCCAACAGGTTGCTGACTTGATAGCGACGGAAGTTATCGACGGTCCCGAAGATCGGGCCGGAGCCATACTGACCCGGTGCGTCCAGCATCATCGGTGCATCGAACGCGGCGGCTCGGTAAAAGACATCCGGATGCCGCAGCAGCAGACTCCAGGCCCCCCAACCGGACTTGCTGAATCCGACCAGCAGCCTTCCTTCGCGGACTTTGAGGACCGGGTTACTGTGTTCAACCAACGGAAGCACATCCTGAAGCAGATACGCTTCCTGCTGCAGCTGAGTATTCTCAGCATGGTCTGCGTACCACGGCAGATCGGAGAACGTCGGGAACACAAAGACGGTATGGTGCTTGTTGGGCAGGTCGTGCTGTTGAACTTCGGCAAGGGAATCGCCCCAGCGCGTACCGTCGCCAGCCTCCACCGGCAGGACATAGACGACGGGTAGTCGAGGCTCACCGTCTCCGGGTAATCGATCGGGCAACAGGATTCGCACACTGGTCATTCCCGACTGTCGTGTTGAATTGACATGATGCACAATCGGCTCGGAGGCTTGAAGAATCGATACCGATGCCAGAACGGCGGTAGCCATGATGAATGAAATGTTGCCTGATGTCATTGAAAGTGTATCGAAAAAGTGATTAAGAATTACTGCTTAGCAGAGAACTCAATTTCCAGCGGCCTCGGATCCTGATTATCGCTTCCTGATCCGGCAGGAACCAGTGATTGCTTTATAGCCAGCCGACCGGTGATGTGAATCGGGGAATCGAACCAGAGACTCAGCGATTCAAGGATTTCGGCTGGGATCGGTTGACTGTCCGGTCTTGAACGATGGCGGGAAATCACGGTCATGGTGAAGGCAGCGTTTGACGGCACGAGAGCTGTCCATGTGCCGACATCGTCAGCCTGATGCACGGAACCGCCAAATGTTTCTAATGCCGCTTCAATCGCCTTGCGGGCTTTCGAGTCTGCGGGCTCCCGTAACGGTCGGGCGTCAAGTCGCAACGTCGTCGTATTCTCAGTTGGCAGCAGGAGCACAATGGCTCCTGCATCTGCGGCAGAGATTCCAGAATTGTTGACGAAGCGCACGACGCCTTTCAATTGACGCTCACTGGCAGCTGGTGGCGGAATCGCGGTTGCGGGCGCGACTGTGGATTTCGGATCGGCTTCGGTTGCGTCGGGATGATCGCTGGATTTCCAAAACGTCCCCAGAAGTAGTCCCGCCGCAAACGCTGGCAACACGAGCATCAGCGGCAACCACGAAACGCGGCCATTCGCTGATTGCCCAGCCGCCGTTGGTTGCGCGAGCTTCACTGCCGACCGCAGTGCGACAGGTGCGACTGCCGCAAGTTCCCGCAGAGCTGAAGTCAGTTCGGGTTCCACCAGATCGGGAAGAATGAGAGGTGCGGAATCATCGGCATCTGTTGAATCAAGTGATGACAACTCATGCAGTGCGTTGACCAGGTCCGGATGGTCGCCAGATCTCGCTGCCTGCTTCGCTCCGTTCGCAGCGCCGCCGTGGTCGGGTACAAGGACGGATCGACCACACGCCGGACAATCAACAAGCGTCCCGGCTTTCGTGGTTGAGATTCCCAGAAACTGGCGACAGTGCGGGCAACGAAACTTAATGGCCATCCAAACCTGCTCTGCGAAATTTAATCGGTCAACGGTTTCGGGACATGATATCGTTTGAGTTTTCGGTCAAGCGTTGAGCGTTCAATCCCAAGGATCTGCGAAGCTTTGGATTTGTTCCAGCCCGTATGTTCCAGCGTCGCGAGAATATGTTCCTGTTCGACATCCGCCATGGACAATTCGCGATACTCGCCCATCTCGGAGCGATCCGCCGGAGGTGCTGAGACGCGGCTTCCGAGACTTGAAAGCTGGATATCGGCGGCACGTACCAATTCGTTGCGGCACAGAATTACGGTGCGTTCGATCGTATTCTGCAATTCACGCACATTGCCAGGCCAGCTGTAATCCTTGAGCAGTTCCATTGCGTCTTCAGTGAACCCTTTGATCACGCGACCGGTTTTCCGGACGAATTTCTGAAGGAAGGCATTCGCCAGTAATTCGATGTCGTCTCGCCGTTCACGCAAAGGACTGGCCGTGATTTCTGCCACCTGCAGACGGAAGTAAAGATCTTTGCGGAAGTCACCGTCTTCCACTGCCTCTTCAAGATCGCGATTGGTCGCCGCAACGATTCGCACATTCACCTGAATCGGTTTGCGACCACCAATGCGTTCAAATGCCGACCCTTCCAAAACGCGCAGAAACTTCGCCTGTACCGAAGGGCTCATTTCACCGACCTCATCCAGAAACAGAGTGCCTCCATCCGCCTGCTCAAAACGTCCGATCTTGCGATCAATCGCGCCAGTGAACGCGCCTTTTTCGTGGCCGAAGAGTTCACTCTCCAGCAAGCTTTCATTCAACGCGGCACAGTTGACGCAGACGAACGGGCCATCGCAGCGCGGACTTTGCTGATGGATGCTGCGGGCGATAAGTTCCTTGCCGCAACCGCTCTCTCCCCGGATCAGGACACTTGCATCAGTCTCCGCAATCAGCGCCACACGTTCGCGCAGATCAATAATACTGACAGTCTCGCCGATCAACGCCTGTTCTTCAGTCAACTGGGCACGCAGTGTGCGATTTTCATTGCGGGCCTGCGCGAGTCCGGTCTGAAGTGAATCGCGTTCCTGCAACTGCTTCAGCGACACGGCCAGTTGATTCGAGACAGCCAGCGTGAATTCCAGATCGTGTTTGTCAAGCGGATTATCGGGATTGGTGGAATACAAATGGATGAGTCCAAGGACTCGATCCGGAGTGATAATCGGTGCGCAGATGACGCTGAGTGCTTTCATTTCACCCAGACTATCAAAGAATGACAATTGATTGTGATCGCCCACGTCACGCGCCAGAATGGCTTCGCGTTTCGAAAGCACGATGCGTGACAAATTGTCGGACACTCGACGGTACGGCAGATCTTTGCGACTCTCCCACGCAACAACCTGTAAGTCTGCCGGACCCGGTTGTGGCGATGCTTCCGGCCCGGCAAGCAGGATGGCAGAGATGCTGGCCACGGTTTCTCGGGCAAGATTTGCGAGCACGACTTCCGTCAGATGCTGACGCGTGCGGGCCGTGCCCATTTCCAGACCCAGTTGATACAGCTTGGCAAGTTCCGAAGCATAGTTTGCGTCGGGGCGCAGATCGCTGCCACCTGTCAGAAACTCCGGCATCGCCGAGCGGTGCAGGATGCTGGGTTCCTGTACAATGCCGACAGCCGTCGCTGTCGCAGAAGTCACACGATCACCGGGTGTCGCGACATCTGGCGGGGAAAACTGAGCCGATTCCAGACTGGTGGTGAATGCCAGACGACAGTCGCCGATGCCGATCACGTCTCCGGAATCAATCGCCGTATCGCCACTCACGCGGTGTTCGTTGATGTTCGTTCCGTTGCGACTCCCCAGATCGCGCACGCGCCATTCGCCGCCTGAGTGGAAGATTTCACAGTGGTTCCGGCTGCACGCATCATCCTGCAGTACGATGCGATTCGTGGCCGACCGACCGATTGTGGTCACCTGACCGTGTCGCAGACGAACAACATCTCTCCAGATCGCACCGTCCCATGTGAGCAGGAAGGCAGTTTCGTCGGTGGAAAGCACGGGGACTTTGGGATCTGGCATGGTGTGCAAATTTCAGGGTGTTAGCACGAATAACGGCGATCACGATCGATCAGTGTGGACAACCGCAGTCAGATTTTCCACTGACTGACCAGCTACGGCACGGCTGACCAGATTGTGAATTCGCAGGGTGGGACCGGCGGAGCGCAGGCCCACCACATCGTACAAATGGTGGGCCAGCGCTGTCGCTTGTCCCACCCTGCAGACAGCGTAATTTCAGAAATTCGCCCGCCTTACCTGAAACGCACCCAGGAATGAACACACGGTCGTCGGAAAGTTGCATCCGAACCGCAAAAGACGTACTGTGCTGCGGAATGGTCCGGTTCCGGAGATCCTCTTTGAGGCGATTTTATGCGTGGGCTTTCCGTATTACTCATTGCCAGCGTTCTGAGCAGCCTGTTTCCTGCGCAGTTACTGGCTCAGAACTGGTCGCGTTTTCGCGGCGACAATGGGAATGGCGTCAGCGATCTGAAGGGCATTCCATCCACATGGAACGACAATGATTATGCCTGGAAAATCGAGCTGCCCCACGTTGGACATTCATCGCCGATCATCTGGGAGAAAATGCTGTTTGTGACGTCAGCCACAGAAGGCGGCGGTGAACGTTTCGTGCATTGTCTGGATGCCGATTCAGGGCTGGAACGCTGGCAGGCGTCGATCAAAATGAACGAGAGCAAGAAGCACCAGAAGAACAGCTGGGCATCCAGCACGCCTTGCACAGACGGCATACGAGTCTACGTTCTGTTTGCAGACGATACGCGGCTCCTGGTCGTGGCCTGGAATTTCGATGGTCAGGAAATATGGCGGCGCGATCTCGGAGCCTACAACAGTGAACACGGACTCGGGACGTCGCCGATTCTCCAGGAAGGCCTGCTGATCATTCCGAACGATCAGGTCGGCCCCAGTTCTTTGATTGCGCTGCAGGCAGAGACGGGGGAACCCGTCTGGCAATCGGAACGCCTGCCCGGCGCGACATCGTATTCCACTCCTTTGATTGTTTCGAATGGTCATGGTGGATCCCAGATTATCTGTCTCAGCGCATCGAGTGGCGTCTCGGGCGTGGATCTCCTCACGGGGAAAGTCAACTGGCAAACACCAAAACTCCCGCATCGTACAGTCGCGTCACCCGTCGCATCGGACGGTTTGATTTTCATGGTGTGTGGCGAAGGCGGGAGTGGAAAATATTTTGCAGCGGTGCAGACGGATCCGGCAGTGAGCGCTGAGTCGCGGATCGTATTTGAACGCAAAACGACTTTGCCGTATGTCCCCTGCCCCGTCGTCCATAACGGGATGCTTTTTCTATGGGGTGACAAGGGGATTCTCGTGTGTCTGGAACCTCCGACGGGCAAAGAAATCTGGTCACAAAGAATCGACGGCGGCTTCAGCGGATCACCGATCTGCATCGGCGATCGACTGTTTTGTCTGACAGAAGACGGTGAGGTCGTCGTCGTTCGGGCAAGTGATCACTTCGAGGAACTCGGACGCACCGCGCTCGGAGACGGCAGCCATTCGACGCCCGCAGTTGCGAATGGTCATCTCTATCTGCGTACATTTCGGCACTTGATGGCGCTCAAAGCCCGGCCCGACATCAACCAATGAGCCGGGCAGTGATGGGAGTGACGTCAGAACTTCCGTCCGGCGATGATTATTGCTCGATGGGGACAAACCCTCATGGGGGCTGCGAAACCATGACGGTTCCTTACCTGCCGAAATCGATTTGAAACTCCAACGTGCCAGCAACCAGGCGGGACATTGATTGTTTTCGGATATGCGGCACGCCACCAATGACAAAGGCACCTGTTGTGCGTTAAGATTCGTGGCGTCAAAATCCGGGTCCGGTGTTCCAATCGGGTTAAATCGAAGACTTTTTGTCAAAGGCAGTTCGGATGAATGGTGCATGGTCAGGAGGCCCCTGTCCTCAGTGCGGCGATCACATGCCGGCACGAGTTGTGCATTGTCAGTCCTGTCGCGCACTGTTAAATTCGGAACTCACAGAGGACAGTGTCGAGGTTCCTCTGTTCATACCCTTGCCGGAGCTTGCCGTGATAGCCGCAGCGTCGCCGAAAGGTCATTATGTCAGTTGTCCCGGCTGCAACGAAGAACTGCGGATCCATACAAAGTACCGCAACTTAAAGGTACAGTGCAAACACTGCAACAAGCCATTTACTTACGCATCGACGGTCGTCATCAGAGCATTCTACGCTCAGTGCCCGCACTGTAAGAATGAACTGCGTGCCGCGATGAAGTACATTGGCAACAAAGTCGTCTGCAAACACTGCGATGGCCATATTCAACTGCTGCCGGAACCGCCGTAATCAGACTGGTCCGAATTACTCGCCTGCGTTGTTCCTGAGAGTTCGTTCACCAGAATGCGAGTCGCGGAGCGACATCGCCTACGTAGCTCAGTCGCTCCGCCGACTGTGGTTCGCTGTCATTATTCTTTGTCAACAATTCTGTACTCCGCTTCATCGAGACAGCCTAGCCGACAGCATATTGATCTCTGCGCATTTTGAAGTCGAAGTGATCACTTCCATGAACGACCAAAACTTTCCTGCGGCGAACTGCCCTGCTCTCTCGGTGGTCGCCCCGGCCTATAAAAAAAAGGAAAGTCTGGTTCAGCTGATGGATGAACTGAACGCCGGGATCGGCAGCGCCGGGGTGACGTTCGAAGTGATCTTTGTGGACGATGGTTCTACGGACGCATCCTGGCGCGTGATCACACAGTTGTCTCAGGCAGCCGAGTCGCACGCTGCACCCGTCTCTGGAATTCGCCTGCGACGCAATTTTGGCAAGGCCGCTGCGTTGACGGCTGGTATGAAGTCCGCCACGGGGAAACTCATCCTGATGCTCGATGCCGATCTGCAGGACGACCCTGCGGAATTTCCGGCACTGCTCAGGCAGATCGATGCGGGTTACGACGTCGTGAACGGCTGGAAGGAACGTCGGCTTGATCCATGGCACAAGGTCTATCCGAGCAAAGTCTTCAACTGGATGGTCGGCAGGATGACCGGCCTGAAGCTGCACGATCACAATTGCGGATTGAAGTTATTCCGGACCGGAGTCGCCCGAGAAGTTCAGATTTATGGCGAATTGCATCGCTTCATCCCCGTGCTGGCTCATGCACGCGGATTCAAGGTCGCCGAAGTCGCCGTGAACCACCGTCCTCGGCAGCACGGTCATTCGAAATACGGCGTGCGACGTTTCATTCGCGGTCTGCTCGACCTGCTGACAGTGACGTTTCTGACCGGTTTCGGTCGTCGCCCATCGCACGCCCTTGGAACCATCGGGCTGGGATTTTTCGTGCTGGGGATGCTGGGACTCGGATATCTGAGCCTGCTCTGGTTTGCCATGCAGACGGGCGTCATTCAACCCGTCCTGCCAATCGGCAATCGTCCGCTTCTGGCCTATTCGATTGCAGCCTCACTCCTCGGCGGCCAGGCTCTGTCCCTCGGCCTGCTCGCCGAACTCATCGTCGCTAACAACTCCCGCACCGCTGACAGCTACAGTGTGAGTGAAACGACGGTTTCAAAAGAGTTGACCTCGCATTGAACCAGGCTAAGCGAACGAATGGGCCTTTGGCCCGCAACAAAGTAGCCGTCTCGCTCCGCCGAGACGATGCATTATTCTATCGCGTTCAACACCGGAAATTGTGATTCCAGGCAAACCATTGCAAAGCTGAATGCAACTCCGGGCCAACGGCCGATCCACTCAAATAGACTCGGTCAGAGCATTCGCGATCCTCGCGGCTTTTCCTCGTGGACCTACAATACCTGACTTTCTGCAGGTGCGCGTAACGGCGATCTGGACGAGAACAGCGCGAACATGGCGGGTGAACACTTCCAGGTCTTTCTGTCGCACGCGAGTCGCGACAAACCGTTTGTCCGCCAAGTGGCGGCGCGATTGCAGCGCGATGGCATTTCGTTTTTTCTGGACGAAGCCAACCTTGTCCCCGGCATGCCGTGGAAGCTGGCTCTGGAGAAAGCCTGCGATTCCTGTAGCTTGGACATTCATGTCCGAGATATTGGCCAGCAACCGTCGCATTGTCGAACGCCTGTCGAGCCACAATAACCTTCGCTTCGGCAGTGCTTCATGGCCATGCGACGGACATGAATGTCCATCCTACATACGATTCGCCCTCCTTCAGCCGAGCAGTTCTTTTCGCACACGTCCATCACCAGCGATGGGATGTGGGCGGCCCTGTTGATCGGGGATCGTGGTGGCTTCATCGTAACCGAGAAGATGGTAGGCCGTGGCCTGCATGTCTTTCGGGGAAATCGGCGTATCGACAACATCGCCGCCGATCGAATCTGTTTCGCCGACGGTACGACCTCGCGCCATGCCGCCCCCGGCGAATACTGACGAATACGCACGAGACCAGTGATGCCGTGCACCGCCGGTGGGCTTGGAATCAATCTGCGGCGTGCGACCATGTTCGCTGGTGCAGAGGACCAGTGTTTCATCGAGCAGGCCTCGATCATCCAGATCTGCGATCAAAGCCGAATAACTCTGATCGAAGACCGGCAGCAGATAGTTCCTGAGTCTTGGGAAATGATTCGAATGTGTGTCCCACACCGATGCTCCGTGAGGACCGAACGGATCCCAGAACACCGACACAAATCGAGCGCCCGCTTCCACCAGTCGTCGCGCCGCAAGACAGGACTGGCCGAACAGCGAAATTCCGTAACGCTCTCGCATTGCGTGTGATTCACGTCCCACATCCAGGGCTTCACGAATCCGGTTTGACCCAATCAGCGAGAAGGCTCGCTGCTGCTGCGCGTCGTAGTTGCCAATCTCGGCCGCGCGATCCATCAGAGGTCGCGTCGCATCGAACTGTTGCAGCAAATGGACTCGCGCATCAAATCGATGGGCGGATAATTCCTGTGGCAACTGGCAACCGTCGGACAGTTGGAATCGTCCTGCAGCATCGATCCCTGCATGTGGGTCCCGGACTTGCTCCGTCTGACTGTCGGCATTCAGTTTCGGAACAATCACGGTGCCCTGCCCTTCGAAACTGGTCCAGAAAGGATCGTAGCTGTTCCCCAAAAATGCTGCGTACGGGCCAGCCTGATCTGACGAGCTGCCTTTTGAACAGAATCGCCAGGGCAACCCGACGTTACGGGGCATCGACGGAGATTTGGTGCCCGATCGGCGACCGTCCAGATAATCCACGACCGATCCCATAAACGGCCACTGTTGCGGATCCCGTGGACTCGTTTCCAGGGGAATGCTGTATGTTGGCATGCCGGTCATCACATACGCACAGCAGTGAATCGGATACTCATGCGTCATCGATCGAACGACCGTCAAACGATCCGCAATGCGGGCAATCTGCGGAAGCCCTTCGCAGATCTGCAACCCAGGGACGACAGTATCAATGGCCTTCATCTCGCCCTGAATCTCTGCTGCAGCCAGCGGTTTGGGATCGAACGTTTCGTGCTGGGGAGGCGATCCGAACAGGAATACAAAGATGCATGCCTTCGCTCGACTGCCAGCCACGCCCTGCCCCGCGTTGGCTGCCCCTGTCCCTGTTCCAAGTCCTAGCGCGCTGATGCCCCCAATCTGCAAAAGGTCGCGACGAGTGATCCCGTCACACAGCCGTTTTGAACTTCCCAAAATTCGCAGCATAACCAGATTCCCTGTAAGGCGCGGGCCATCTTACCACCATGTTCGTCTGCACTCCATTGCGTCTTCAGGATTAAGAATTTGGGTTGAGTTTGTAGGCCGGACCAAGCGCAGCGCAGTTCCGGCAATTGCCCTACACCTGCCGGAACGGCGCTGCGCTTGGTCCGGCCTACTCAAGAATCAAGCATTGACGTTGACAATTGCATTGGAGGCCACTGTCCGCGACACTGTGGCTCTCGACTTACGCCGAGCGGTGTCGGTCCAGCATCTTTCCACTCTACGACCAGAGGACTATCAAATAATTCCCCAGGTGCGGCATTTTTGTTTAACGGCGAGCCGCCGGCGCAGGCGAAACCTGACGACGACGCCTGCGGCTTGCCGTTAAACGATCAGGACGACAGTCCTCATGCTGGATGGTGCCTTCATCGAGAATGTGGAACAGTCGAAACAGAGTTGATGCATGAACGAAGTGCAAAAGTTGAATTCATCGAAAAGTTCGGATTTGGAAGTTCCCAATGACGACGTCATCCGGACAGCCGGTATTTCGAAGATCTTCGTCCATGACGGGCTTGAGGTCCAGGCGTTCTGCGATGTCACACTGAATATTCCTCGAGGGCAGATGATTGCGATCATGGGGCCGAGCGGTTCTGGCAAGAGCACGCTGCTGCATATCATGGGCGGGATCGAACCGCCGACCTCAGGTGAGATCTGGGTTGACGGTCAGAAACTCTCCGGGTTGAGTGATTTTGAGCTGACAATTCTGCGGCGGCGAAAGATTGGTTTCATCTTTCAGTCGTTCAATCTGGTTCCCACATTGAGTGTGACTGACAACGTCACATTGCCTTTGATCCTGGATGGGATTTCACAACGTGAGGCCATCCCTCGGGCGATGGAATCCCTGAAACGGGTGGACATGTTGCACCGCCTGAAGCACCTGCCTTCACAGCTTTCCGGTGGCGAGCAGCAGCGGGTTGCGATCGCGCGGGCGCTGGTGATTAAGCCGTCACTGGTACTTGCGGATGAACCGACCGGGAATCTGGATTCGGTTCGCGGTCGGGATATCACGCGACTGCTGCGCGATGTCGCACACGAGAACCAGCAGACAGTCGTTGTGGTGTCGCATGACATTCGAGTGGCATCGCAGGCTGATCGACTGATTGTCCTGCTCGACGGCAAGGTCCGTTTTGACGGTCGCCCCAGCTCCGATGCAGAGTGGATGGCGGCGCTCAAGCTGGAGATCGACGCATGATTCCATGGAGATTTTTCTGGAACAATCTCCTGTTGCGTCCGATCCGGACCGTGCTCACGATGCTAAGTATAGCCGGAGGCGTCGCGGCGGTAGTGGCGGTGTTGCAATCGACGGCCGCAACGCGCAGTGAACTGGACTCGCTGCACCAGACTCTGGCCTCGCGCGTGGCGATGGAAATTGTAGCGGCAGATGCCTCTGCTTTTCCTCCTGCAGACCTGCCGCCGGTTGCAGGTGAACCGGGAGTTCAAGCCGCAATTCCCATCTTTCGTGTCTTCTCCAAGATGGTTGCAGATGGGGGAGAAGCACGCGGAATCGCAATTGGCGTGGACCTGGAGCAATATCGCGTGGTTCGCGATTTCAGTTTCCTTTCAGGACGCATGTGTACCGATAAGGGCGAAGTCTGCATTGAGGCCAACGTCGCTGAAAGTCTCGGCATTTCTGTGGGCGATGAAGTGCGACTGGGAGCTCGTGGACTGCCATGGCTTCTTCCGAAAACAGTGGTTGGGATTCTGAAACCACTGGGCATTGGAGCTGTGGAGGAAACGGCGTCGATCTTTCTGACTCTTGCCGACGCGGCGACGCTGGGAAAGGCCCCGAGGAAAGCGACTGCTCTGCAGATCGTGTTGAAGCCGGAGGCGGACGCAGACAGCGTTGCGACGAAGATCAGAGCACAGCTTCCAGGCCATCTGGTGCTCACTCATGCTGCTTCTGCGGCCGACCTGAGCCGACCGACTGAAGATATTATCAACGTGGGACTCAATGCTGCCGCCGCGTTGTCGGTCGTGGCTGCGATCTTTATCGTGATTAATACGTTTCAGATCTCGGTCGCCGAAAGGCAGCGGCAACTGGCTCTGCTGAGGATCGTGGGGGCCACGACCGATCAGATTCGCAAATCGATGTATCGAGAAGCGTTTTTGCTCGGCGGCATCGGGACTGGAATCGGCATCTTTCTTGGTGTCTTCGGGAGCCGCTTCCTGGCTCAGGGCATGGAGGACATCTTCGGTTTCACGAGAGTGACGGTCGCGACGATTCGACCGCATGCGATCCTCGCGGGTGTGGTCTTTGGTCCGTTAGTGACACTGGTGTCGGTGTGGTTTCCCGCTCGAACGGCGTGCGAGGCGGCACCTCTGGCTGTGCTCCGATCTGCCGTCGCACCGCGCCGAGGTGTGCCTTTGCGTGTTTCGTTCGGTACGGGAATGATCTTCCTGTTTGCCGCGGTGTTGATGTTTGGTTGCGCGTATCTCGACATTCTTCCGGAGGCGACAACGATTGCCGGATTCGGCCTTATCCTGTTTGCTGGCACGTTGTGCCTGCCGTCACTGATCAGGCCGTTCTCTTCGATGGTATACGGAGTCATAAGGCGACCGTTTCCGGTGGAAGCGCAGCTCGGCCAACGGCAGTTGCTCGATAACTTTGGTCGCACCTCACTGACAGCGGCCGTCTTGTTCGTCGTGTCTGCCACCAGTGTCAGCATTGGCAACACGACACTCCTGATCACTCAGGACGTTCAGTCGTGGCTGGACCGCACGTTGACTGCTGATTTCCTGCTGCGGGCAAGTCGTCCTCGTGTCGACATGTCGGAATCCGATGCGATTCCTGATGAGTTGGAGATTCAGCTCGCGACGATCCCAAACATTGACTGCATAGATCGCATTACATTTTCTCTTGCCTCCATCAATGGGACCGCCGCCACGCTGATGGTGCGTGAGTTTACGGAGTACGAAGATCTGCCGATTGACCTCGTGAACGGCGATTCGGCTGAGGTTCGGCAAGCGTTGCTGGCCGGCGACGCGGTGATTGGTTCAGTTCTGCAACACAGGCTGGGGGCCAGGCCCAACGACACTGTGCGCATCGAGGTGTCCGGCATCAGCCATTCGGTCAGGGTCGCTGGTGTCGCACGAGAATACACTGCGGGCGGATTGATGATCATCATGGATCGGGCGGCGGCATTGCAGCTCTATCCGATCCAACCCGCCCAGGTGTTCGGGATTCGCTGTTCTGAGGCTGCGACGGAGGACGTGGGTACTCGACTGCGGACTATTTCGCGTGAGCAGGGTTTGATATTTCAGTCCATGTCAGATTTGCGAGAGCTCGTGCGCAGCATGATCAGAGGACTGACGAATCGGCTCTGGATGATTCTGGTTCTGGCACTGGTCATTGCGGGGTTTGCGATTGTCAATACGCTGACTATGAACGTGATCGAGCAAACTCGCCATCTCGGAGTGCTGCGAGTTGTCGGGATGTCCCGGCTTCAGGTCTTCCGCATGTTTCTGTTTCAGGCATTCGTGCTGGGGCTGCTCGCACTTTTGCCGGGAACGATCGTCGGAGTTTTCGTAGCGTTCCTGATCACCATTTCATTTCGCGGCGTGGCAGATCACGGCGTCGCTTTTACCGTACATCCGATGCTGTTGGCATGTTACGTGTTGGGTGGATTGCTGCTCTGCCTCATGGCAGCCGCACTTCCCGCAATTCGCGCCGGTCGCCTGAAACCGCTGGAAGCGATTCACGAGGAATGAGACGTTTTTTCGTATGATGGCAACGGGACCTGGAGTTGAATGTAGGATGGACATTCATGTCCGTCGCGTGTCCAATACGATTTGCCGATGGGCAGATCGCGGTTAATCGTACACGTTTTGTATGAGCCATGCTTTTTGGCCAGGACTCGGACATGAATGTCCAGGCGACAATGGCCAACAAAGTGAATGAAATCACCGGCACCACGGATTTCATCGACACGGCTTGGGTGAAGCAACCAACTTCATGCGTCGCATGAATCCGAGATAGGCATCAAACAGTCGCGTGGCGGGACCGGGGCGGCTGACGGTCGAATTGAAA
>Ga0105048_10007364_pt1 | contig 17693 bp, 17 predicted proteins | sample MAT05_FD_78382 | JGI IMG/M metagenome (GOLD analysis project Ga0105048, IMG submission 78382) | Freshwater microbial communities from Lake Fryxell liftoff mats and glacier meltwater in Antarctica - MAT-05 | ecosystem: Environmental > Aquatic > Freshwater > Ice > Liftoff microbial mat | place...
GAAATTGCTGGCCGATGACGACAAGCTGGACGAGGCGCTGCGCCGCGTGGTGCGGCAGGTGACAATGGAAGAGATCGGCAAGAAGCCCGAGGTGACCGTGGTCGTCAGCCGGTTGATGGCCGAATAAAGCGGCGCGTGTTCTGCGAAAAATCAAAAGCCCCGCATTTGCGGGGCTTTTGTGTTGCAGACTGGTGCTTTGCAGAAAAATCGCGCTTTCTCAGCCTTCGGTGCCGTTGGCGGGCACATCGTCCTCGATGTCGTCAACCACCGGGGTCGCAATGCGGAAGCTGCGCAGGATGAAGTCTGGCACATGGTCGCCCATGCCCACCACCGGCGGATCGCGCCGGTCGCGGTTCGGTTCGCGGCGGTCGCGGTTTTGGTCGCGCGACGCATCGCGCGCACCGTCGCGGTTTGGCTCGCGCCTGTCGTCGCGGCGGGGTGCACGGTCGTCGCGCGGGGCGGCGTCAGTGCGCGGTGCCCGCTCTTCCCGAGGTGCCCGCTCTTCCCGGGGTGCCCGTTCTTCCCGGGGTGCCCGATCTTCCCGGGGTGCCCGATCTTCCCGGGGTGCCCGCTCTTCCCGCACGTCATCCGGTTCCGTCACAGCGGCGACGGCAACCATCCCATCGGCGGGCTTGTCGTCGCGCACCGGGCGGCGGTCGCGGCCGCCACGGCTGCGCGAGGACGGCCGGTTGCGGTCTTCGCGCGGGGCATCGGGCGCGTCGCCTGCGTCTTCCAGGGTGAAGCCTTCGGGCAGGGTGCCGCGCGGGATCGGCATCTTCACAAGCGATTCGATCGCCGCAAGGTATTTGTCGTCGTTCGGCACGGCGATGGTATAGGCCTTGCCCAGACGGCCCGCGCGCCCGGTGCGGCCGATGCGGTGCACGTAATCTTCGGGGTGCGAGGGCACGTCGAAGTTGAACACGTGGCTGACGGCTGGAATGTCGAGGCCCCGCGCCGCCACGTCCGACGCGATCAGCAGATGCACAGACCCGTCACGGAACCCGTCCAGCGTCCGTGTGCGCACCGACTGGTCAAGGTCGCCGTGAATGGGCGAGGCGTTGAAGCCGTGCGCCTTCAGCGACTTGGCCACCACATCGACATCCATCTTGCGGTTGCAGAAGATGATGGCGTTGGTGCAGGCGTCGCCCTCGGCCTTGATCAGCGCCCGCAGCACGGCGCGCTTTTCGGTAAAGCTGCGGTCCTTGCGGGTGGGGGTAAAGGCGATCAGCTTTTGCTCGATGGTCAGCGAGGCGGTTGCCTGCCGCGCCACTTCGATCTTGGCGGGGTTGGTCAGGAAGGTGTTGGTGATCCGCTCGATTTCCGGGGCCATGGTGGCGCTGTAGAACATCGTCTGCCGGGTGAACGGCGTCAGCTGGAAAATCCGCTCGATATCGGGGATGAACCCCATGTCCAGCATCCGGTCCGCCTCGTCGACCACCATGATCTGCACGCCGTTGAGCATCAGCTTGCCGCGCTCGAAATGGTCCAGCAGCCGGCCCGGTGTGGCGATCAGCACGTCGACGCCCCGGTCGATCAGCTTGTCCTGTTCGCCGAACGACACGCCGCCGATCAGCAGCGCCTTGGTCAGCTTGGTGTGCTTGGCATAGGTTTCAAAGTTTTCGGCGACCTGTGCCGCCAGTTCGCGGGTGGGCGCCAACACCAGACTGCGCGGCATCCGCGCCCGTGCCCGACCCTGACCCAGCAGGGTGATCATCGGCAGCACGAAGCTGGCGGTCTTGCCGGTGCCGGTTTGGGCAATGCCCAACACGTCGCGCCCCGTCAGCGCATGCGGAATGGCCTGTTCCTGGATCGGGGTGGGGGTTTCGTAGCCGGCTTCGGCGACGGCTTGCAGGACGCGCGGGTCCAGGGCCAGATCAGAGAATTTCGTCATCAGTGTCCTATGAATGCGGTATCGGACCGCATGGATGAGGGGGACGCTGCTGTTTCCGGGCGTCCCGGCGTCGGTTCCCCAAAAATGGGGGCCCCCGGTTGGGGATACAGGGGGCGTTACCGGATATTGGCGGCAAGGTCAATTGCCGGGTCCGCCGGGGCCGGATTTGCCGTGTGATTTCATCAATTCTTGGGAAAACGCTTACAGTTTCGTCAATCCGCTGTCTTGAGCCTGCGACAGGTTGCACCCTTGTCTTTGCCTCAGGAGCCTGCCCATGCGCCTTCCCGTTCTTTGTGCCAGCCTTGTGCTGGCCTGTCCTGCCTTCGCTCAGGAAACCATCTTTCCGGCCACGCTCGCGGGGCACGCCGTGCTGCCGGCGCTGTCGCTGATCGCGCCGCCCGCCGATGCGCCGCGCGATGCCTGGGTTTCGGGCAAGTTCACCACAGGCGGGCGGCTGACGGCACCGATGACCGCGATGGCAGATACCGGCGGTCTGCATGGCAAGCGCAGCACTGGCATCGCGCTGCCGTTCATCGGTCAACCGCTGCAGGGGCTGTCGGGCTATGCAATGGACCGCGCTGAAGACGGCTCGGTCTACGCGCTGACCGACAACGGCTTTGGCACCAAGGCGAACTCGCCCGACGCGCTGCTGTTCTTCCACAAGATCGCGGCCGATTTCGACACCGGCAAACTGGCCGTCAACCAGACGATCTTTCTGCGTGACCCCGACGTCAAGGTGCCGTTTCGCATCGCCTATGAGGGCACCGAGGCCCGCTATCTGACGGGGGGCGATTTCGACCCGGAATCGATCCAGCTGGTAAACGGCGAGATCTGGATCGGTGAGGAATTCGGCCCCTATCTGATCCGCGCCACGCTTGACGGTGTGGTTGTGGCGGTCTACCCGACGATGAAGGCCGACGCCGTGTTGAAATCGGTCGATCACCCGACGATCTCGGGTCTCTCGGTCACCGGCAAGGACTGGACCGTGCAGCGGTCGGGCGGTTACGAGGGCATGGCGCTGCAACCCGGCACCGGCATGCTGTGGCCGATGTTCGAAAAGCCCCTGTTGGGCGTAGATGGCAAGCCCGAAGGGTCGTTCCTGCGCGCGATGGCCTTCGATCCGGCGACCGGCACCTGGACCGGGGCCGAGTTCAAATTCCAGCTGGCCGAGGGCGCGACCGCCATCGGTGATTTCAACTTCATCGACGCCACCCGCGCGTTGATCATCGAGCGTGACAACGGCGAAGGCGACCCGAGCCTGAAGTGCGCCGGTGATCCGGCTGCGGATTGCTTTCCGCTGCCGGCGATGGTCAAGCGGGTCGTGCTGATCGACACCGCCACGATCGACGCCGACGGGTTTGTGCGCCGCATCGGACACATCGACCTGATGGACATCGCCGATCCCGAGGGCAAGGCGCGGCTGTCGACGGTGGCCAACCGCGACCTGACCGGCAAGCTGACCTTCCCCTTCTTCACCATCGAAGATGTGATGCGGGTGGACGAGACCCACATCATGGTCGGCAACGACAACAACCTGCCCTATTCCTCGGGCCGGGCACTGGACAAGGCCGCCGACAACGAAGTGATCCTGCTGGACGTGACCGAGTTCCTGAACGCGAACTGACGACAGGCCGATGGGGTTTGGCGGGCGGGCGGGCAAGCAAGGTGGCCAGCCCGCCGCCTTTCTGGCGCGGCGAAAGCGGTGTTTCGGCTGGCCCGCGGGCCTGGCGGCCGCAGACTGGATATCAAGGTCGCCGGTGAACGGCCGCAAGTCGCGGCCTGGATCAAGCTTGCAACCGGAATAGGGCGAGGCGGGTTGCCTCGGACGGGGGAAGCGCCTACCTCAACCCGGCAACGCATCATCCAAAAGGAACATTCCATGGCGACCACCAACAGCGCATCCGCGATCTGGACCGGCGATCTGAAAACCGGCGAAGGCAAGATCTCGACCCGGTCGGCGACGCTGGTCTCGGCGACCTATGATTTCCGCAAGCGGTTCGAAGGGGCCGATGGCACCAACCCGGAAGAGCTGATCGCCGCCGCCCATGCCGCCTGTTTCTCGATGGCGCTGTCGGCCGAACTGGCCAAGGCAGACCTGACCGCGACCGAGATCAAGACCACCGCCACCGCCACGCTCGATTTCATCGACGGCGCGCCGACGGTGACCAAGGTGCATCTTGACCTGACCGCGACCATCCCGACCGCCACCGACGAGGCGTTTCAGGCCGCCGCCGCCGCCGCCAAGGCCGGTTGCCCGATCTCGCGCCTTCTGAAGGCCGACGTGTCGCTGACGGCCGTTCTCGCCTGAGATCGGGGTCCGGGCCGGAAGGCTCAGACCATCATTTCCTTGGTCGAGGTGAGTTTCAGTGTCGGATAATCGCGCTCGATCCGGTCGATGTCCCATTTCAGCCGGGTCAGGAACACCGTGTCGCCGTCATGGTCCAGCGCGATGTGGCCCTTGTTGACGTTGATGAATTTCTCGACCTCGGCCTTCGGCCCGTTGACCCAGCGGGCCGAAGTGAACTGGCTGCCCTCGAACCGGACGGGCAGCGAGTATTCCTGTTCGATCCGGCTGGCCAGCACCTCGAACTGCAACGGACCCACGACGCCAACGATGAAACCCGAGCCGATCATCGGCTTGAACACCTTGGCGGCCCCTTCCTCGGCGAATTGCATCAGCGCCTTTTCCAGATGCTTGGCCTTCATCGGGTCGCCCGCCCGCACCGTCTGCAGCAGTTCGGGCGCGAAAGACGGGATGCCGGTGAACCGCAAAGCCTCGCCCTCGGTCAGCGCATCGCCGATGCGCAGTTGCCCGTGGTTCGGGATGCCGATGATGTCGCCGGCCCAGGCCTCTTCGGCCAGTTCGCGGTCGGCGGCGAGGAACATCACCGGGTTGGCGATGGCCATCGGTTTCTTGCTGCGCACATGCAGCAGTTTCATGCCCCGGGTGAAATGCCCCGAGGCCAGCCGGACGAAGGCCACCCGGTCGCGGTGCTTGGGGTCCATGTTGGCCTGCACCTTGAACACAAAGCCGGTGACGGTGGGTTCTTCGGGGGCGATGCCGCGTTCGGCCGCCTTTTGCACCTGCGGCTCGGGGCCGTATTCGCCCATGCCGTCCATCAGCTCCTTGACCCCGAACGAGTTGATCGCCGAGCCGAACCAGATCGGCGTCATCGAGCCGTTGAGGAAACTGGCCCGGTCGAATTTCGGCAGCAACGCGCGCGCCATCTCGACCTCGTCGCAGAGTTTCCGCAGCAGGTCGGCGGGCACATGGTCGGCCAGTTTCGGGTCATCGAGCCCCGAGATCTGCACGGTTTCGGCCACCTTGTTGCGGTCGGCGCGGTCCATGATTTCCAGCCTGTCGTGCAGCAGGTCATAGGCGCCGACAAAATCGCGGCCCATGCCGATCGGCCATGAGGCCGGGGTCACGTCGATCGCCAGATTTTCCTGAATCTCGTCGATGATGTCAAAGGTGTCGCGGGATTCGCGGTCCATCTTGTTGCAGAAGGTCAGGATCGGCAGGTCGCGCAGCCGGCACACCTCGAACAGCTTTTGCGTCTGGGATTCGACGCCCTTGGCCCCGTCGATCACCATGATCGCCGCATCGACCGCCGTCAGGGTGCGGTAGGTGTCCTCGGAGAAATCGCTGTGGCCGGGGGTGTCGACAAGATTGAAGCGGTAGTGCCGGAAATCGAACGACATCGCCGAGGCCGAGACCGAAATGCCACGCTCCTGCTCCATCTTCATGAAGTCCGACCGGGTGCGCCGCGCCTCGCCCTTGGCCCGCACCTGTCCGGCCATCTGGATGGCACCGCCGAACAGCAGGAATTTCTCGGTCAGCGTGGTCTTGCCGGCGTCGGGGTGCGAAATGATCGCGAAGGTCCGGCGGCGAGCGATTTCTGGCGGGAGTTGGGGGCGATTGTCGAGCATGCGCGGGGGATAGCGGATATCGGGCGGGGCGTCTACCGGCGGTGATTGCGGAGGGCGCCGGGAGGACTTCGCGTCCTCCCGGACCCTCCTGCGGGATATTTTTGCAGAGAGGATGCAGAGTTCAGTCAGATTGGCGGGGTCAGCGTTTGTCGCGCGGGGTCTGGTAGAGCGTGGTCGCGCCGATTTCGTCGAGCATCTGCCGGCCGGCTTCGGTGCCGAAATGCTGGACCTGGGCCAGACCGGGGAAGCGGGCCTTGACCTCGGCCGAGATTTCGGGGGGCAGGGCGTTGACCGTGGCGTCATTGACCATCAGGCTTTCGGCCGGCACGCCTTCGGCGTAGATGATCTCGTGGCTGTCGAACACCAGGCTGAAGTAATCGACGACGCCGCCTTCGCGGATGTAGACATGCTCGCCGTCGACCAGATGCCTGGCCTGGACGAGGAGTTCCGAAGTGGCGACGCCGGGACGGCGCTGGCGCTGGTACAGGAACATCCGGTGATGCTGGCTGACGATCAGGTCGCCCGCGTTGCCAAGCGTGCCGGCGGTGATGACCACGGGCGCAAACACCCCCACGGCGCGCAGGGTGGTGCGGCCGATCCAGCGGACCGGCTGGCCGCCGTGATCACGGGTCAGGATGCGGGTGCCGGGGTGCAGCGTCTCGATCGCCTTCTGCTCGCCGCTGGCCAGCGTGATCAGGGTGCCTCGCGCGAAGGAGACGCACAGCAGATCCGACAGGCGCAGGTCGTCTGGCGGGGTTTCGATACGCAACAGCGTATAGTCGATGCGCGTGCCGATGGGCGACAGCGGCAGGGCGAACCGTTCGCCCGAGGCCAGCCGCAGCAGCAGCAATTCCACCTTGTCGCCGCCCGAGGCCATCAGCGCATAGCGCGATTCGAGCGCCACAAGATCGCCCGGCTGGCCGATCTGGCTGCCTGGGGCGACCCGCTGTTCGCGGCCTTCGGGCCGGGTGACCACCAGCCGCAGCGGCACCGCGTCGGTGGCGAGTTCATAGATGTCGCCCGGGCAGACCATGTCGGGCCCTTCCAGCCCGTCGCCCTGGTTCGCGCCCTGGGCCACATAGATGTCGTCGCTGCGGAACACCTGGCAGGCATGGCCGGGCAGGTGGCCCGCGTCGGGGATCGGGCTGGTGTCGGGCAGGTTGGGCGATGACATGGCAGGCAGGCTCCGGTGGCAGAGGCGGCCGCGGTGTCGGCCGGGGGCCGGGCAGCCGCCTGTTCGCCTAGCAAGGATTGCCGGGGGCGTCAACGCGGGGCTGGGGCGCGTGCCGGCCTGGTGGGTGACCGGAACCGGCTTGGCCTTTCGCGCCCGGGCGCGGGCTGCTAGGTTGACCGCTGGTGAAACGACCGATGGGGCGACAATGGATCTGGGCATCGCGGGAAAACGCGCACTGGTTTGTGCGGGCTCCAAGGGGTTGGGGCGCGGCTGTGCCGAAGCGCTGGCGGCGGCGGGGGTCGAGCTGATTCTGAATGCCCGGGGTGTGGAGGCGCTGGAGGCGACGGCGGCCGAGATCCGCGCGACCTATGGCGTCGAGGTGACCACGGTCGCCGCCGACATCACGCAGGAACAGGGCCGGGCCCAGGTGCTGGCGGCGGCGACGCAGGTCGACATTCTGGTGACCAATGCCGGTGGCCCGCCGCCCGGCATGTGGCACGACTGGAGCCGCGGCGATTTCATCAAGGCGCTGGATGCCAACATGCTGACCCCGATCGCGCTGATGACGGCGCTGTTGCCGGGCATGATCCTGCATGGCTGGGGACGGGTGGTGAACATCACCTCGGCCTCTGTCAAGGCGCCGGTTTCGCTGCTGGGGCTTTCGAATGCGGCGCGCTCGGGGTTGACCGGCTTTGTCGCGGGCACGGCGCGGCAGGTGGCGGCGCAGGGCGTGATCATCAACAACCTGCTGCCGGGCATCCATGACACCGACCGCGCGACCTCGCTGGACCAGGGGGTGATGAAGGCCAGGGGCCTCACCATGGCCGAGGCGCGGGCCGAGAGGGCTGCGTCGATTCCCGCCGGGCGCTATGGCACGGCGGCCGAATTTGGCGCAGCCTGCGCATTCCTGTGCTCGCAGCACGCCGGATACATCGTTGGCCAGAACATCCTGCTCGACGGCGGCGCCAGCAACACCACGCTGTGAGCCGGCTGATCTGGCTGAGCCATCCCGAGGTGGCGGTCGATCCGGCCAAGGCGGTGCCCGACTGGGCGCTGTCGAACCCGGGGCGCGCGCGCAGATCGCGGGTCTGGCGCGGCTGTGGCCAGACGGGCAACTGCGCATCGTGATGGTCGGGCATTGCGGCGTCGGCAGCCTGCTGTGGTGCCACATTGCCGGACGCCCGATCGACCGGCGCGAAGATCAGCCGGGGCAGGGCCATGTCTGGCAGGCGTCGCTGACGCCGCCGGGGCCAAGGCCGCTGCACGGCTGGCAGCGGCTCTAGTCGCTTGCTGACGCCCGGCGGGGCTGATAACCGATGCCGGACCGAGTGACCGAGGGTGTCCCAATGCCGTCATCCGCCGCCCGCCTGGAGGTCAAGGGCCTGTCGCGCGCCTTTGGCGGGCGGGAGGTGGTGCGCCACGTGTCGCTGTCGGTGGCTGCGGGGCAGGTGACCTGCCTGCTGGGGCCGTCGGGCTGCGGCAAGTCCACCACCTTGCGGATGATTGCCGGGGTCGAACGCCCCGATGCCGGGCTGATCCGCATCGACGGGCGCGATGTGTATGGCCCGGCCACCAACCTGCCGCCCGAAGCGCGCGGCGTCGGCCTGATGTTTCAGGATTTCGCGCTGTTTCCGCACCTGACCGTGGCGCAGAACGTGGGCTTTGGCCTGTCGGGCGAGCGCAGCCTGCGCGAGGCGCGGGTGGCGGACCTGCTGGACAGGGTCACGCTGACCGGCTTTGGCGGCAAGCATCCGCACGAATTGTCGGGCGGCGAGCAGCAGCGCGTGGCGCTGGCCCGCGCGCTGGCCCCCCGGCCCAAGGTGCTGCTGATGGACGAGCCGTTCTCGGGTCTCGACAACCGCCTGAGGGACGGCATCCGCGATGCCACGCTCGAGGTGCTGAAGGCCGAGGGCACCGCCGTGCTGCTGGTGACGCATGAGCCTGACGAGGCGATGCGGATGGCCGACCAGATTGCGCTGATGCGGGGCGGCGTCATCGTGCAGCAGGGCGCGCCTTACAACGTCTACAACGCCCCGGTGGACCGCGAGGCGGCAGCGTTCTTCAGCGATATCAACGTGATCCGGGGTGTGTCGCGCGGCGCGCTGACCGAGACACCGTTCGGAGCCTTCCTGACGCCGGGGCAGATCGACGGGGCGGCGGTCGACATCGTGATCCGGCCCCAGCATCTGAAGATCGACTTCGACAGGGCAGGGCGCGGCCCCAACCCCACGGCGCAAGAGGGGTCGGCAGCGCGGGGCACGGTGGAACGCGCCCGCTTCATGGGCCGCGAAAGCCTGGTCGATTTCCGGATGGCGTTTGACGGCTCGATTCTGACCGCCTCGGTGCCGGGGGTGTTCTTGCCGAATTCCGGCACCGTGCTGTGGTTGATGATCAGGCGGGATCGCTGTTTCGTGTTTCCGGCGGCGTGACGCGCGGCCGGTCGTTGTGCGCCCGGTAATCGGCCAGACTACGGCCGGGGTCATCCGGAAACCGCTCTCCGGTCGGCTGGACCGCCACGATCCTGTCAACGCGAAAGCCCTGAAACTGCGCCCGTCCCTCGCAGAACGCCGCCAGCACCCAGACCCTGCCCCAGGTCTCCAGCGCCAGCGGCCGGATGTCGCGGTGCGTCTCGCCGCCATCGGGGTCGCGGTAGCTGATGGCCAGCCGCTCGTGCCCCCGGATCGCCGCCCGCAACAGCGGCAGGTGCGGGGCGGCGCGCGCACTGCTGCGCCCGGGCTCGGCGAACACGCCCTCGGCCTCGGGTGTCACGGCTGCAATCTTGCCCGCCAGTTCGCGCGCGGCCCGCGCAAGGGGTGCGTCGGCCCCGTCCGCCACCATCTGCACCCCCCGGCGCAGCGCCTCCATCTCGGTGGCCGACAGCACCATCGGCGGCAGCGTGATCGGCGCGCGCAGGATATAGCCCACCCCTCGCGCCCCCTCGACCGGCAGACCGCTGGCCATCAGCGTCGCCATGTCGCGCCACAGCGTCCGCTCCGACACCCCAAGCCGGCGCGCCAGATCCGACGCCCGGTGCAGCCGGCCATCGCGCAGGATCTGGATCAGGTCGAACAGGCGGTCGGAACGGCGCATCCCGCCAAGGTGCGGCGGGCGGGCAACGGCGTCAAGGCTCCTGACAGATTTCTGTCAGTTGGCTAGCCACGGCTGCGCTTTGCGCTTGGAGGCGTCCGGCGATGCGCCTAGACCGATTGCAGACCAACAAGGGCGCATCCCGCGCCGATGGAGACCCAAATGCTCAACAACATCGGCCTTCCCGGCCTGCTTCTGATCGCTGTCGTCGTTCTGGTCCTGTTCGGCAAGGGCAAGGTTTCGGCCCTGATGGGCGAAGTCGGCAAAGGCATCACCGCCTTCAAGCGCGGCGTGGGCGATGGCACCGCCGAGGCCGAAAAGGCCGCACTCGAGGCGTCGCGCGACGTGACCCCGCTGACCCCGCTGACTCCGGCCGAGAAGGACAAGATCTGATCGGCGGCTGAACACAGGGTTAGGACGCAGGCAGATGTTTGAAATCGGCTGGACCGAGTTGATGGTCATCGGAGTGGTGGCGCTGATCGTGATCGGCCCCAAGGACCTGCCTGACATGTTCCGGCAACTGGGCCGCTTCACCGCCAAGATGCGGTCGATGGCGCGCGATTTCCAGCGCGCGATGGATCAGGCGGCCAATGACAGCGGCATCAGCGATGTCGCCCGCGATCTCAAGGCGGCGGGCTCCTTGAAGTCGACCGGGCTGAATGCCGTCAAGGATGCGGCGACCAAGTTCGAAAAGTGGGACCCGATCAAGAACGCAGCCCGCCCGGCCCCCGCCGCGGTCACGCCCGCCAATCCGGTGGCAGCGACCCCGGCATCCGGTGCCGATCTGACGGCCGAGCCAAAGATCCATGGCCCCGCCACGCAAGAGCTGATCGACGCTCAGGCCCGCCGTGCTGAAATCGTGCGCGAGTCGACCGAACGGCTGAAGGCCGCCACCGCGCCCCGGCCCCCGGCGACCCCGCCTGCCGCAGCCGAAGCGCCCCCGGCCAAAAAGCCGCGCCGCAAGCCCCAGGTCACCGCGCAAATCACCGCGCAAATCACCGCGCAAACGGTTGCACCCTCCCCCGTCACCCCGCCGGATACGATCCTGTCCGCCGAACCCAAGGCCAGAAAACCGCGCAAGCTGAAAACGGGTGACGCATGACCGCCGACACACTGGATGACAGCGCCGCCCCGCTGATCGAGCATCTCAAGGAATTGCGCAACCGCATCATGTATGCGCTCGGGGCGTTTCTGGTGGCGATGGCGATCTGCTTCACCGTCTGGAATCCGATCTTCAACTTCCTGACCCAGCCGATCTGCGATGCGCTGGCCTCCCGCAATCAGGAATGCGGCCTGATCCTCGTCAAGCTGCAGGAAGGCTTCTTCGTCGCCATCCGCATCTCGGTGATGGCGGGGTTCGCGCTGTCGTTTCCGGTCATCGGTTATCAGCTGTGGCGGTTCGTGGCCCCCGGCCTCTACAAGACCGAAAAGAACGCCTTCCTGCCGTTCCTGCTGGCCTCGCCGGTGATGTTCGTGCTTGGCGCCGCGTTTTCCTATTACATCGTCCTGCCCATCGCCTTCGACTTCTTCCTCGGGTTCCAGCAAAGCTTCGACCCCATCCTGGTCGAGGGTCAGCCCGTCTCGGATGCCCCCGCCGGGGTGCTGTTCCAGGGCTCGATGGAACAGTATCTGTCGCTGACCATCAGCTTTGTCATGGCCTTCGGCATCTGCTTTCAGTTGCCGGTGTTGCTGACGCTGATGGGCAAGGCCGGCATGGTCAGCGCAGCCGGCCTCAGGGGCATGCGCAAATATGCGGTGGTGATCATCCTGATGGTCGCCGCCGTGGTGACCCCGCCCGACTTCATGTCGCAGTTGATCCTGTTCGTCGCGATCTACCCGCTTTACGAGATCTCGATCGTCCTGATCACCGGCATCGAAAAACGCCGCGAGGCGCAGTTGCGGGCCGAGGGTCTGTGGGATGAAGATGACAACGCGGCATGACCGGCGATCCCCCGTCCCGCGATCTCCCGTCCCGCGATCTCCCGTCCCGTGATCCCCCGTCCCGCGATGACGCGCTGACCCGCATCGCGCAGGCGCTGGAGCGGCTTGCCCCGCCCGTGCCTCCGCCGCCGGCCTTCGAGAGCGCCGACGCCTTCGCCTGGCACACCGCCCCCGACCGGCTGGAGCCGGTGCTCCGGGTGGCCCGGGTCGAGATCGGCCTGCTCGTCGGGGTGGACCGGGCGCGTGACACGCTCCTGGAAAACACCCGTCATTTCGCCGCCGGCCTGCCCGCCAACAATGCCCTCCTCTGGGGCGCCCGCGGCATGGGCAAATCCAGCCTGGTCAAATCAGTGCATGCCGCGATCCTGGCCGAGGGTCACGCGCTGAAAATCGTCGAACTCAGCCGCGAAGACCTGCCATCGGTCCAGCGCCTGCTTGGCCTTCTGCGCCCCGCCCCGCACCGGTTCGTGCTGTTCTGCGACGACCTGTCGTTCAGCCACGACGACCAGCACTACAAATCGCTCAAGGCAGTGCTCGACGGCGGCATCGAAGGCCGCCCCGACAACGTGCTGCTCTACGCCACCTCGAACCGCCGCCACCTGATGCCGCGCGACATGATCGAGAACGAACGCTCCACCGCCATCTCGCCCTCCGAGGCGGTCGAGGAAAAGGTATCGCTGTCCGACCGCTTCGGCCTCTGGCTCGGCTTCCACCCCTGCACGCAGGACGACTACCTTGCCATGGTCCGCGGCTACTGCGCCGCCTCCGGCCTGCAGATCGACGAGGCCACCCTTCGCGCCGAGGCGATCGAATGGCAGGCCACCCGCGGCTCCCGCTCGGGCCGGGTCGCCTGGCAGTTCTTCTGCGACCTCGCCGCCCGCCACGGCGTCCGGCTCTAGCCCCTCCTCTCTGCCCAAATATCCCGGGGGGTAAGGCCGCAGGCCGAGGGGGGCAGCGCCCCCATTTTTATTCGCAGAACAATCGCGATCACTGCAAATAGGTCATCGGATCAACACTCTCCACACCGATCCTCACCTCGAAATGCAGGAACGACGGGTTGGCATTGCGCACCACGGCGATGGTCTGGCCCCGCTTCACCGCGGCGCCCTTGGCCAGCGTCACGCCATCGACGCCGGCATAGACCGTCAGCACGTTGCCCGCATGCCGGATCACCACGATCGGGGTGCCGGCGGTGTCCTTGGTGATGGCGGCGACGGTGCCATCCGCGGCGGCCTTGACGGGCGTGCCCGCGGCGGCGGCGATGTCGATGCCTTCGTTCTTCGACCTGGAATAGCCGCGGATGATGTTGCCTGCCACCGGCATGGCGAACCGCGCGGCCGAGGCCTCGGTCCGTTCGGCCGCCATGTCGGGCGAGGCCGGGGTCTCCTTGGGTTTCTCCGAGGCCTTGGCCGGCTTTTCGTCGGGCAACGGCGTCTTGGCCGAGGGCGGCGTCGGGGTCGATGACCCCACTCCCGGCACCGTCACGGCGATGGTGCGCGGCGCATCCGGGGCAGGGGCAGCGCCGGCGGTCGGGATCAGCAGAAACTGCCCCTCGCGCACCGCCAGATCGCTGCCCAACCCGTTCCAGTCCGCCAGCGACCGCGCCGAAATGCCATAGGTCCGCGCGATGGAAAACGCCGTCTCGCCCCGCACGACCCGGTGGCGGATCGGCTCTGCCCCGGCGGGTGTGCGGGTGGTGGCGGGGGCCGACCCGACCCGGTCCAGCGCGGTGGTGGCGATGGTCGAGACATCGACCGGCTGCGCCCCGCCGCCGATGAATCCGCCCTGGCCGGGCAGGCCGGCGGCCACCCGGCCCGGCAGTGCCAGCACCTCGCCGTCGCGCAGCGGATCGTTGGGTTGCAGCGCGTTGAACTGCGCCAGCGTCGCCGCGTTCATCCCGATCCGGGCCGCGACGCTGGCCACCGTGTCGCCGCGCTGCGCCACCGCCACCTGATAGTCGGGATACGCGATGATGCCGCGCGCATCGGCGCGGGGTGGAGCGGCCGTGGCGCCCATGGCGGCGTCCGAGGTGTCGAACCCCTCGCCGGAGCGCAGGTCCCAGTCCATCGGCTGCAGGTCGGTGCAGGCGGTCAACGTCAGCAGCGCCATCAGGGAAAGCGGCAACAAGCGGGTCATGCGGGCCTCATAAAATGCCCGGGTTGGCCCCGGGGCTGGTTCAGATCGCGTCTATTCCGGCCCCAGACCTTCGACCAACGGCACGAAGCGAACGGGGCGCAGCTCTTCATAGTCAAAGCCGGTCTGCTGGCGCGTCACCTTGATCAGGCTTTGCACCGCATCGGACTGGCCCACCGGCACCACCATGATACCGCCGATCTTGAGTTGCGACAACAGGGGGCCGGGCGGGTCTTCGGCGGCGGCGGTCACCATGATGCGATCAAACGGCGCCTGATCGGGCAGGCCATGGCTGCCATCGGCGGCAAAGGCGGTGATGTTGACCAACCCGAGGCTGCGGAACAGCTCTTGCGCCTCGCGCACCAGCCGCCGGTGGCGGTCCACGGTGTAGACCCGCCGCGCCAGTTGGGCCAGGATCGCCGCCTGATACCCCGATCCCGTTCCCACCTCGAGCACGGTGTCGCGCGGATTGACGGCCAGCGCCTGCGTCATCAGCCCGACGACCGACGGCTGGCTGATGGTCTGGCCGCAGGCGATGGGCAGCGGCATGTCCTCGTAGGCGCGTTCGGCGAACAGGCCCTTGACGAACTGGCCGCGGTCCACCTGCTCCATCGCGGTCAGCACCCGGGCATCGGTGACCCCGCGGCTGCGCAGCGCGAACAGAAAGCGCATCTTGCGTTCGGCGGCCCCGGCGTCGTCGGCGTCGTCGTCGTCGTCGGGCACACCGGGTTGCGTCATGCCAGCCGGGCCTCAAGATCGGCCAGCACGTCATGCGCCGTCAGGTCGGCGCGCATCGGGGTCACGCTGATGTAGCCGTCAAGATTGACCGCCGCATCGGTGCCGGGCAGGGTCGGGGTGTGTTGCGGCCCGCCCTTGATCCACAGGAATTTCCGTCCCGAGGGCGACTGCTGCGGCTCGACGCCAAAGCTGGTGTCGCGCCGGAACCCCTGCGCCGCGACCTTGACGCCCTTTACCGCCGCCGCCGGCACCGGCGGAAAGTTGATGTTGTAAAACAGCCGGTAATCGCCCGCGTCCCACCGCCCCTTGTCAAGCAGGGCGCGCACCACCGCAACACCATGGCTGCGCGCCGCCTCGAACGGGTCGGCCAGATCATCGGTCTGCCGCCCCATGAACTGCGACAGCGCCATCGCCGGCACGCCCTGCAGCGCCGCCTCCATCGCGCCGCCGACGGTGCCGGAATACAGAACGTTCTCGGCCGCGTTGTTGCCCCGGTTCACCCCCGACAGCACAAGATCGGGCTTTGCGCCCTCGAGCACGTCATAGAACCCGGCCAGAACGCAATCCGCCGGCGAGCCTTCGGCGGCATAGCGGCGGAAGGCCAGCTTCATGATCATCATCGGATGGGTATAGCTGATGCAGTGCCCGACGCCCGACTGCTCGAACGCGGGGGCGACGGTCCAGACCTCGCCATCGGGCCCGGCGATGGCTTGGGCGATGTCGGTGACCACCTCCAGCCCCGGAGCGTTGATGCCGTCGTCGTTGGTGATCAGGATGCGCATGAGGGGCCCTATGTTGCGTCTTCTGATTAGACGACCCCCGCAGGCGCGGCAAGCGTTGCGGCCCGCTCTGTGGCACAGCAGGCGCAGGGCTTACCAAACTGCCACGCAAGGGTCATCGGGCCGACGCACAAGGCCGCTAGGCTGAAGGCGATCTGTCAGGGGGCCACCATGCTAGGGTATCGCGATTTCGTCTGCAGTCCCGACCGTGGCCCCGCCATCGTCGTGCATCGCGGTGCCTGGACGTCGGGGCCGGAAAACAGCCTGTTGTCGATCGGCCGCGCCTTTGATGCCGGCCATCCGATTGTCGAGATCGACATCCAGCAGGCGGCCTGCGGGGCGCTGTTCCTGATGCATGATGCCACGCTGACCCGGATGACCGGCGACGACGAGGTGGCGCGGCGGAAGTCGATGGCCGAGCTTGCGGCGCTGAGGCTCTATGACGGCAACGGCGAGGGTGCTGTGCCCACGGATCAGCCGGTTGCCGCGCTGGCAGATGCACTGCGGCTGGCCGAAGGGCGCGGATACTTTGATCTCGATGTGAAATTCGCCGAGCTGATCGACGAAACCGCGGCCTTTGCGGCGGCCGAGGGGGCGGCGGACCGGGTCAGCTTCAAGGTCGTGGTGCGCACTGCGGCGGATGTCGACCGGATGCGCCGGGTCCAGGATCGTCACGGCGTGATGGGCATGCCGATCACCGAGATGACCGCCGACACCTGGGCTGCGGCCGCGGCGCGGGCAATCGGGTTGCAGGCCGCGATGACCGAGGTGCATTTCGACACCCTCGACACCTTGCGCCGGGCCTCGGATGTGCTGCGCAGCGCCGGGGTGGCGGTCTGGGTGAATTCGCTCGACGATGTGCAATCGGCGGGCTTGAGCGACACGCAGGCGCTGCGCGACCCGGAGGCGGTCTGGGGCGTGATGCTTGACGCCGGGGTCAGTCTGATCCAGACCGATGCACCCGATGCGCTTGCCGCCTACATTGCCCGAAGGACCGCACGTTGACCCCAAGCCACCTTTCGCCGCTGACCGATACGCAGCGCGACGCGTTGATCGACATCGTGCGCACCGCCGCCCGCGACCTGATCCTGCCGCGCTTTCGCAACCTGTCGGCGGCGATGATAGGGTCGAAATCCGCGCCCGATGATCTGGTGACCATTGCCGACCGCGAGGCCGAGGCGCAGATCACCGCCGCCGTGCAGGCGTTGCTGCCCGGGGTGGTGGTGATCGGCGAAGAGGCGGTGTCGGCCGATCCGTCGCAGATGGCGGGGCTGGCGGGGGCCGATCTGGCCGTGATCATCGACCCGGTGGACGGCACATGGAACTACGCCAACGGTCTGGCGCTGTTCGGGGTGATTCTGGCGGTGGTGGTGCGCGGGCAGACGGTGTTCGGGCTGCTTTATGATCCGCTGTTCGACGACTGGGTGGCGGCGGTGCCGGGGGGCGGGGCGTGGTATCACCAACCGGGGCGCGCCGCCGCGCGGTTGCAGGTGGCCGCGCCGAAACCGGTGGCCGACAGCACGGGCTTTGTGCCGCTGTTCCTGTTTCCGCAGCCCGACCGGGTGATGATCGCCGCGGGGCTGCCCGGCTTCAGCCGGGCGCTGTCGCTGCGCTGCTCGTGCCATGAATACCGGCTGCTGGCCCAGGGCCGGGCCGAGTTCTGTCTTGCCCACACCCTGCACCCCTGGGACCATGCCGCCGGCGTGCTGGCCCATGCCGAGGCGGGGGGCTACGGCGCGCTGATCTCGGGTCAGCCCTATTCGCCCGTGCGCACCGAGGGGCCGCTGCTGACAGCCCCCGACCGCGCCTCGTGGCATGCCATCCGCGCGCAACTGGGGTTTTCGGGCTGACAGGCAGCGTTGCGGCAACGGGCAAAATCGGGTAGGGCACCGGCCTGACCTCCCAATCCGGTCTGCCCATGTCCCTGTCTGCCGTCTCCCTTGGCCCGCACCGCCTGTCCGTCGCACCGATGATGGACTGGACCGACCGGCACTGCCGCCACTTTCACCGCCTGATGACC
>Ga0105048_10007365_pt1 | contig 17693 bp, 13 predicted proteins | sample MAT05_FD_78382 | JGI IMG/M metagenome (GOLD analysis project Ga0105048, IMG submission 78382) | Freshwater microbial communities from Lake Fryxell liftoff mats and glacier meltwater in Antarctica - MAT-05 | ecosystem: Environmental > Aquatic > Freshwater > Ice > Liftoff microbial mat | place...
AGCGAACACCGCCCTCGGGGGCGACAACCGCACGGGCTGTGCAGTCCTCGTCACCCTCGCGGCGGAGTTGCTGAAGGATAAGATTCCGCACCCGCCGATCACGCTGCTGTTCACGGTCCGCGAAGAAAGCGGCCTGTTCGGGGCCCGGCACCTCAACCCCGCGGACCTCGGCGACGTGGCGATGGGCTTCAACTTCGACGGCCGCGATGCGGGGGACATCATCGTCGGCGCCGTCGGGGCGGACCGCTGGGACGTGGAGATCTTCGGCAAGGCCGCCCACGCGGGCGTCGCCCCGGAACGGGGCATCTCGTCCACGATGATCCTCGCCCTCGCCCTCGCCGAAGTGAAAGCCGGCGGATGGTTCGGCAAGATCGTGAAGGGCACTTCCGAAGGCACCAGCAACATCGGCCCCGTCGGCGGCAAGGACGGCAAGACTGCGGGGGACGCCACGAACGTGGTGACCGATTATTTGCTCGCCAAGGGCGAGAGCCGCAGCCACGATCCGAAGTTCTTCAAAGAGATCACGGCAGCGTACAAGCAAGCGTTCCAAAACGCGGTGGAAGCCGTGACCGACCACCGGGGGAACACGGGTAAGGTGAAGTTCACGGCCCGCAGCGACTACTTCCCGTTCCGGATCAAGGACAATGCTCCGGTGGTGAAGCGAGCGGAAAAAGCCGTGGCCGCCATCGGCCGGAAGCCGAACGTCCGCACCGCCAACGGTGGCCTGGACGCGAACTGGATGGTCAAGCACGGCATCCCCACCGCGACGTTCGGAGCGGGGCAGAACGAGATTCACACGGTCGAAGAATGGGTCGATCTCGTAGAGTACGAAGCCGCCTGCCGGTTGGTGATGGAATTGGCGAAAGCGTAACGGCCGCGCAACGAGAGCGACGTTTCGGAACCCCGGATGCCCATTAGCGTTTAATATGGTGGTCCCGCCTGCCTTCGGAGTATCGCCCGTGTCCCGAATCGCCATTACACTCGCCGCCCTCGCCCTTCTCGCGGCCCCGGCCTTTGCGGAGCCGGACCCGCTCGAACAGCAGGCGATCGACATCGCCGCCAAGCTGGGCGGGAAAGCCGTCGTCGATGTCAAACTCGAAGAGTCCGCCCGCGTCGCGATCATGCTCGACTTCGCGACGGACCCAATGCTGCTGCTCCTCTGCAAGCAACCCTGCATCGGCGGCATCGTCATCGACGACGCGAGCAAGTGTACGGAGAAGGGTTACGTCGCGCTCAAGGAACTGCCGAACTTGCAAAAGCTGGTCCTCGGGAAATCGGCGATCACGGACAAAGGCATCGCCGCGGTCGGCAGCATCCGGCCCATTCAACTCCTGTACCTCGGCGAAGCGAAGATTTCCGACACCGGGCTCGCGGGGCTCGTGAAAATGAAGAATCTGCACACCCTCGACCTTTACGAAGCGAAGATCACGGACAAAGGTTTGCCGCACCTCGCGGCCCTGGTGAAGCTCGAAGAACTCAACCTCTCCGGAACCAAAGTGACCGACAAAGGGATCGAGACGCTCGCCACGTTGGTCAACTTGAAGCTCCTGCGCTTGAACCGCACCGACGTGACCCGAACCGGCGTGAGCAAGCTCGAAACCGCGCTGCCGAAGGCCACGATTCGGTGGTAGCGAATCGACGAGCCGGGGGCTGAACTCCGCGCATCGTCACTTCCGAATCGGTATGCGCAGAGTGAACGTACATCCCTGCCCCGGCGAACTCTCTGCGACCACGTCCCCGCCGTGCTCGCGGAGGATCTTGCGGCTCACGGGCAACCCGAGGCCCGTCCCCTTCGCTCCCTTCGTGCTCACGAACGGTTTGAAAATCTCGGCCAGTTTCTCCGGCGGAATCCCCGGTCCGTTGTCCGCGACTTTCAATTCCACGACGGCCGCATCGGACGCAATCTTCAGCACGACGCGGCCGCCTTCTTGGCCGTCGAGAGCATCGATCGCATTGCCCAGTACGTTCAACAATGCCCGGTGAATGCCGTCCGGATCGCAGACCACGGCCCCGAGGCCGAGGGCGGGCGCGAACTCCACCGCCACGCCAGCCTCATTCGCACGACCGCGGACGACCTCGATCACTTCGAGCGCGAGCCCGTTCAGGTCCGTCGCCTCGGCGAGCGGTTCGCGGTCCTTCGAGAAGCTGAGCATATCCAAAATCAAATCGTCGATCTTCGTTTGGTTCTTTTCGACGAGCCTCCAGCCCTTTTGCAGCAACTCTTTGTCGTCCCCGCTCAACCCCATGCGGACCATGTCCGACCCGAAGCGGACGCCCTGCATGATGTTTTTGATGTGGTGCGACAGCGCCGCGATCGTCTGCCCGATCGCAGCGAGTCGCTCCGCTTGTACGAGCGCCTGGTAGTAGCGGGTCTCTTCGACGGCCAACGCCGCCTGGTGCGCGACCGCGACGGCGAGGGTGAGGTGTTCCTCCGTGAACGGCGGCCGCTTCAATCCCGAGTCCGCGGCCCCGCGGTCGAGGAACAGCACGCCGACCGTCTCGTGGCGGCCCTTCATGGGAACGCAGATGACCTCGCGAATGCGGTGGCGGACGATGCTCTCCCCGCCGCGCACCCGGTCGTCCGTCGCGGCGTCTTCGATCAACAGCCCTTTGCGTTCCTTCAAAACGAGATCGACGATGGTTCGGCTGACGACGACTTCGCCCGTTCCCGTCCGCGTCCGCACGGCCCGCGGGAACAGTTCGCTCGTTTCCGAATCCTTCAGCAACACGCAGCCGTAATCCGCGTCGATGACCGGCAGAATCAAATCCATCACGCGGCCGAGCAGTTCGTCCACGTCCAAAATCTGGCTCACCGCGGTCGTCGCTTCGTACAGGACGGTCAAACTCGCGAGGCGGGTCTTCAACCAATCGGTCGCACCCAGGTCCGGCGCACTGAGGATGCGACTCCCGGCATCCTCGGCCACGCTCTTCAAGACGGCCGAAGGCATCTCCCCGCCCGGCCGCACGACGGCGCGAGCCGATGCGAGCGGACCGCGGTGCGTCGCGGTGCTCCCGGTGATGTACTGCAACACCGTATCGCCCACGCGAATGCGGTCGCCCGCCCGCAGGTCGATCACCTGCACGGGGCGGTCGTTCACCGTCGTGCCGTTGCCGCTGAGCAGGTCGAAGAGTTGATACCCCGAGGGGCACGCCCGGAGTTCTAGGTGGTGCCGCGAAATGCGGTCGTCGTGCAGCGCAATGGAATTGGCCGAATGCCGACCCACCGTCGCGGTCGGCTCGGTCAGCGGGAAGCGCTTGCCGAGGTCGGCGCCTTCCAAAACGATCAGCGTGGCCAAGGTGTGGTCTCGTTAAAAATCACGCCATCTCTTTTCCTCGTTCCCAAACTCCGATTGGGAACGAGATGGATAGTTTACTTCCTCTTTGGCGGAAGGAACCAGGTGATATCGAGCCCGTCCGCGCCGAGGTGCTGATCGAGGAGTTCGATTCGACCGCGGCTCTTGAGGCCGACGAGGGTGCGGCCCATTTCGTCCCACCAGATCGCGGTCAGCAAGTCCGGGTTCGTCGCCTTCAATTTGCGGTACTGTTCGAGTCGCTTCGCAAACGTATCTCGCTCCGCTTCGGCCGCGGACTTCTGTTCGGTGCGGTAGGCGATGGCTTGTTGTTCGGAACGGTACTTCACCGATTCCGCTTCCCGGAGGCGTTGCGAGGCTTCCTGCTGCGCTTGGTTTTCGCGAGTGCGGATACCCGTTTGGGCCTGATTCACCGCTTCAAACGCTTCGCGGACTTCCTGCGGGGCGGCGAGCGATTGGATGCTCACTCGCTGAACGACGACGCCGAGCTTCAGATGCTTGAGCCGCGCCGCTAAGCGTTTCATCGCGTACTGCGGAAGCGCCGCCCGGCCCGTTAAAAGCACTTCATCCACCGGCCGGCCGCCGATCCACTCGGCGGCGAGCGCATCGAGTTCGCGGCCGAGCACCGCCTCCACGCGGTCCTGCTGGATCACGTAACTTTCGAGTTCGCCGTCGCGGTCGTCGATCGCGTATTCGAGCACGAGCTTCGCATTCACCAGGTTTTGATCGCCGGTGAGGTACTGCCCCGGAGGCAGGCTCCCGCTGTCCTCAGTGGCTTCGGTCACGTAGCCGACTTCGAGTTGCCGCACGGTATCGACCTTCACCTTGTCCACGCGGTCGATGCCCCACGGCCAGCCGACCCAGAGCCCCGGACCGGGCCGTGCCACCACGCGGCCGAACCGCCGCACCACGGCGCGCTCGTCCCGCTCGACCTGGGCGATGCCCGTCGCCAGGTAAGCCAAAAGCACTGCCACAACGGCGAGGAGGATCGCGCTGCGCACGGTCACTTCTCCATCGGGGATTGCGGCTTCGGCGGGTTCAACAGCAAGTCGAATAGCGGGTGTTTGGTCGAGAGCAAGAGCACGTCCCGCGTTTCGCTCAAGAGAGATTGGTACGCCTTGAGCTTTTGCAAGAAGGTGTAGAACTCGCGGTCCCGCGCGTGGGCCTCGTTGCGGATGCGGTCCGCGTCCACGTCGGCTTGGCCTTCGACGACTTGCCTGCGAGCGCGGGCTTCGGCTTCGGTCGTACGGGCATCGCGCTCCGCGGCACTCAGAATGTCCGCGGCGCGCTTGCGGCCTTCGCTCTCGTAGTCCGCGACCTTGCGGGCTCGCTCGCTGCGGATGCGGTCCGCAATGCTCGCCCGCACCGCTTCGGGATAGCTGAACCGCCGCAGCCGCACGTCGAGGATTTCGATGCCGTATTCTTCGAGCACCTTTTCGCGGAGTCCATCGCCCAGGAGTTGGCCCCGCAGTCGTTCGGTGCGCAAGTCTATGGCCGCTTCGTCTGCCACGGCGATGAGGTCTTCGAGCGGCCGCGTGCTGATGATCGCTGCGAGACGGCCGCTGACTTGCGGGGCGAGCACTCGCCGGGCCTGATCGGGCGTGCCCACGGTCCGCACGAACCGGTCGGCCGCGACTGCGTTCGGGATTCGCCAGGTCACGAACGCATCCACGGCGAGCGTCTTGTCCACGGTGTTGTTTGCCGCGTCGCGGGTGAGCGATTCTACTGCGGGGAGGTCGAACGACTGGACTCGCCGGTCGATCCGCGTGACCGAGTCGATCGGCCACGGGGCCTTCAAGTGCAAGCCCGCGTCCGTGCTGCCGTCGAAGGTGTCCACCCGCTCGCCGAACCGCGTGACGTAAGCGTACTCCGCATGATCGACGGCATAGAACGCGGAACGCCCCCAGATCAGAAAGGCGACCGGCACCGCGATGAATAGCAGAAATCGCTTCATTTAAGGCACCTTCGGTTCGATCTCGCCGACCCGCGGCGGAAACGCGACCGGCGGGAGTTTCGGCGCGGCGTCCGGGTCCATCAGCAGCAAATGCCGCTTTCCTGGGAACTTCTCCACGTCGATCAAAATCTTCTCCCGCCCCCGCAGCACGATCACCACGGCATCCAGGTACAGGCGAAAGTCGGTCAACGCCCGCCGCTCGTCGAGCAGTTTCAACGTTCGAGCGTCGATGTCTCGTTGAACTTTGCCCGCGTCTTCCCCCGACTTGATCCTCGCGTCCCGTTCCGCGGTCAACTTCGCCTCGTCTTCTTTTGGCAACGTGGATCGTGAACCGGCCCAGGCCAGAAAAGTGTCTCGGGCCGCGGTCGCATCCGCGACCTTCTTCGCCGCAGTGGCCTCGGCTTGCCTCACGATCAGGAATGACTGTTCCTCCGACCGCCGTCGGGCCCGCGTCGCCTCGGCCTCCGCATCGTTCACGGATTTGTCCCGCTTCTGAATCGACTCCGCGACCGCGTGGTACGACGCGACCACTTCCTGCGGTGGATGCAGGTCGTGGACCGTGAGCCCTTGCAATTCGATCCCGAGCCCAGTCGGTACGGCCGCGATCAACCGCTCCTTCAATCGAGATCGCGCGGCCGTTTCAAACGCTGTCCGGTTAGATGTGAGCAAATCGAGGAACGGCTGCCCCGCGGCGAGTTCGCGGAAGACCGACTCCGCGGCGCTCCGCACGATCGCATCCACGTCGCGCACGCCGAGTACGAATTGCCGCGGATCGGAGATGGTGAACCGCACCGTCGCGAGGAGTTCGACGAGGTTGCCGTCCCCCGTGATGAGCAGCGATTCGTCCGTGAGCCCTTGAATCCCTTCCGCGTGCGCCGCGGCCCAGGTGAGGCCAGGATCGGAAGCCGAGGCTCCGGGTCGCCGCAACTTCTGCTGTTCGATACGGGCTTGCTGAAACTGTTTGAGCTTCTCATCGGAGAGCACGCGGAACCCGACTTCGACGCCGCGAACCTCCGCGGGCCGGATCTTCGTCACCGTCTCGATCGACCACGGCCAGCGAAGGTGCAACCCCGGTTGAAGATCGTCCCGCACGGCCCCGAACCGCTGAACGATGCCGACTTCGTTCGCTTCGATTTGCGTGAGGCCCGAGAGGGACCAGACGATGAGCGCGAGTAATGCGACCACGCCGAGCACGGCCTTCCAGCGGTGGGCCAGTTCGTGGAACAACTCTTCCGGATGGAGCGTATTTAACCACCGGTCCGCGGTGCGAACGCGCTCGCGCACGCCGCGGATGGCTCGGCCACCGCTGCGCTCGAACGCAAGCAGTCGCATCGCGTTCACGAGCACGGCAAACGAGCCGATCTGGTGAAAAATCACCCCGGCGAGCGGAGCCTTCTCGAACCACTCTGCATTCGGCGCGAACAGCGGCCAAAGCCAGCCAGTAATGAAAACGCCCGCGAGGTTGACGCCGAAGCCGAAGCCGATGATGTTCTGGCGGATGACTCGCGTGGTCTCGCGCGAGAGCCGCACCAACAGCGGCAGCGACCGCAATGGATCGCCGAGTAGGACTACATCCCCTGCAGCGGCTGCAATGTCCGTCCCCGAACCGAGTGCCAACCCGACCGCGGCCATGGCCAATGCGGGCGCGTCGTTCACGCCATCGCCGACGAACGCGACGCTCCCCTTCTTTTGACCTGCAACCCAATCCGCCTTCTGGTCCGGCAGCAGGTCCGCATGAACTTCCGTCAGCGGCAAACGCTCGGCGATAGCCTTCGCTACGGCTTCGCGGTCTCCCGTCAGGAGCGCCAGCGGGGCCATGCCGAGTTCCTTCAACTCCGCGAGCACTCCCGCCGCTTCGGGCCGCAACCGGTCCGCGGCCGCGATGCCGCCGACGAGCACGCCCCCGCGGGCGACGTACAGGACCGTCTGTTCGTTCTCTTCCAGCGTTGCTGCGAACTCGGGCGGAACGATGATTTGCTGCGTTTCGAGGAACCGCCGCGTGCCGACGATCACCGGGGTTCCGTCCACTTTCGCCGTCACGCCCGCACCGGGATGAGCCCGGAAATCGACGGCCGCACCAACGGTTAAGCCCCGTAGCCGTGCTGCCGAAGTGATCGCAACCGCGAGCGGGTGCTCGCTCCCCGCCTCCGCCGCGGCGGCGAGTGACAGTACGTCGTCACTCGAAGCGGAGCCCACGGGCACGACCGCCGTCACTTCCAATCGCCCCTCGGTGAGCGTGCCCGTTTTGTCGAACGCGAACGCGGTGACGCCCGCCAGCCGTTCGAGAGCGGCCCCGCTCTTGACGAGCACTCCCGTTCCCGCGAGGCGGCCGAGCGCGGCGATCACCGCTGCGGGCGTGGCCAATACCAGTGGACACGGGCAAGCCACTACGAGGACGGCGAGCGTGGGGTAAATCGCCAGCCGTACCGCAACGGCCAGTGACACCGCCTTACCACCTGGCGAGAACGGCCCGGCTTGGAGGGCCACGTTGAAGGCGAAGGTGAGCGTTGCAACTGCGAGCACGGCCGGGAGGAAGTACCGAGCGAGCCTGTCCGCGAGCCGCTCGCCCGACCCCTTCTCGCGAATCGCGTCCGCGGTACGGTCGATCACCCGCCCCGCGACCGTCTCGGCGCCGACCTTTTTTACATCGATCGTGAGCGATCCATCGCGGACGAGGCAGCCCGCGAGCACCGCATCGCCCGGGGCCTTTTCGACGGGCAAGCTTTCCCCCGTGAGCGATGCCGCATCCACGGCCGAACGGCCCTCGACGACCACGCCATCGACGGGCACTTTGCCGCCCGGTTTGACCACGACTCGATCACCGATCACCACTTCGGTCGTGAAGACGCGGACCTCCTGCCCGTCGCGCAGCACCCAACAGCGCAGCGGGAAGAGATCGTTCAACTTCTGCAAGGCCGATTGCGTGCGGTCGAACGTGATCGCTTCCAAACATTCGCCGAGCAAGCCGATGACGATGACTTCCGCCGCGACCACTGGCTCGCCGATCAGGATCGCAGCGATGCACGCAATGGCGACGGCGAGATCCGCGCCGACGCGCCCCTCGGTGAGTCGTTCGAGCGATCCGTACAGCGTTTTGGCCCCGCCGAGCACCGCCGCGATCAACGCGAAGCGGAATCCGAAGACCTCTCGCCCCGCCCAGGTTGGCACCGCGAGCCCGAGCCCCCCCAGCCACGCTGCCAGCGGCGGCCAGAGGTCCGCGATGAGCAACCCCGCCACGACGGCCGTAAGGAAGTAGAGCCCCGCGTGGGACTGACGCTCAAAGGCCCGGAGAGTGGGGTCGAACTCGCGGTGCATGGGGGGGATTACGAAGGTGAGCGAGGAACGCACAACCTAAGCGGGTCGAAGTGCCGCGTCAACGTAGGGCCCGATTTCACCGCACTGTTTTTCCCTTCACTCGCTTGACAACCGGACTTCCATCGGACCCAACAATTCAAAAGCGGGGGCACGCGCTGAAGAGTTGGTTGAAGAGTTGCTCGGTTGGACTTCGATCGACCCAAAACGAATAGCGCGAATCGCGAAAGGTGCGATAAACTTAACACTTGTCGTTCACCGCATTTGGGGTCACTGTCATGCGCTGGTCCGTTCGTTGGGGCTTTGGGAGTTCGGTCCTGCTGCTCGCAGGTTTGCTCCCCGCGGCGGAACCGGCACCGCTGGTGAAAGCGGCGACCGTTCCGGCGGGATCGACCCGCGTGCGGTTCGAACTCGAAAGCGATAAGAACGCCGCGTATCGCTTGAAGGCGATCATCCCGCCGCCGAAGCTCGCCAAAGCCGGGGCCGAGCCCATGCCCGCGACGATCGCCCTGGATACGGCCCTGGGGGACATCGGGTACGTCACGCGGAAAAAGCTCAAGGCGCTCGGGTACGACGCGGTCGCGGGGCAAACGGTCGTTCTGCCCGAAGTGCTGCTGATCGGTGAGGCGGTCGGGTTGAAACCGAAGCCGGGCGAAGTGCGGGCGAAGGCGAACAACGTGAAATTGTTGGTGCTTGAGAAAGCCTACGGTTCGGAAGAGTTCGTGGGCGGGGCGGACATCCAGGTGAATATCGACGCCCTGCTGCAAGGCGTGCCATCCTTGGCTCAACCGTGGGTGTACTTCGGGCTGACGCCGCTCTTCGAAGCGAACTATCCGGAGCGGTTCCTGGTGCGGATGCCCACCGAGGCAGGAATTCCACCGGCGAAAGCCTACGAACCCGAGGAGATTCAACCGGGCCGCGTGCCGATGATGGTGGCTATGAAGGCGGGCTACGTCCTGCCCTACGCGGGCTTTCACGGAAAGCCCGCGATGTCCGGGCCGCGAGTCGTCTTCGCCCTCGGGCAGGTCAATCAGCCGGGAGTGTTCGTCACCCATAAGATGGCGCAGATGTACGACTTGAAACCCGACCCGGATGCCAAGGACATCGAGATCTTCGCGGACTTCGACAAGAAGGGCAAAGCGGTGATCGGCAAAATCAACGACCTCCGCATTCCGGTGAACATCGACGCGGGGTTCAAGACGGCACGCGAGTTGACGACGAAAGAGACGCCTTTGATTCTGGACCAGGAGCAACAAATGCCAGCGCTGTACATCGGGCCCGGTTACTTCACGCAGTTCTTGCAAGAGCCGACGTTCGCGGTCGGCAGCGATGGGACTGCTCGGTTGTACGGCTACGTGGACCCGAAGAACGTGCCAGTCGCGCCGAAGAAGAAGCCTTAGTTCCTCAGCGGTTCCAGTGCAGGAAATCCCAGACGGTCATCACGCCGATGCCGCGGGCGGCGACCTGGCGATCATCGCCCGCGGCGAAGGGAGCAACGAGCCGCCAAGCCTCGTCGCTGAGGGTGACGCTGCCGGGCCGGCCGTGCGATTCCACGCGGGCCGCGGCGTTGACGGTGTGGCCCCAAACGTCGAACGAAAACTGAGCCTTGCCGAGCACGCCGGTAACGACGGGGCCGACGTGAATGCCGACGCGGACCTGCCACTTGGCGGGGTGCGAAGCGGCGTCCGCGACCAAATCGAGACCGCACTTCAGGAGCGTTTCCGCGGGGTTCGGCACCGGATCGGGCAGGCCCGCCACGCCTAGGAACGCATCGCCGATCGTCTTGATCTTCTGCACGCCGTGTCGATCGACCGTCGCTTCGAACAACTCCACGAGCGATTGCAACTGGTGAATGACTTGCCCCGGATCGTCCCGGTACTGTTCGCAATACGCGGTGAACCCGACGACGTCCAAAAAGAGCACGCCGACGCTTTCGTGGTGGCGCGGCTGGATTTCGCCGGTCTGCTCCCACTCGGTGACGACCGCGGGCGGGAAGATCGCGCGCACGAGAGAGTGGATGCGGGCCTGGTATTCGCCTTCGCGGTCGCGGAGCCGCTTCTTTTCGAGGCAACCGGCGATGCGGGCTTGAAGGAGTTGCGGCTTCACCGGTCGGGTGAGGTAATCTTCCGCCCCCGCGGCGATGCACGCGAGCACGCCCTCGTCTTCCCCCAGCGCGGAGACCATGATGACTGGCAGGTGCCAGAACGCGGGCATGGCTTTGAGCCACGCGAGCACTTCGGGCCCGGTCATGCCGGGCATCATCACGTCGAGCAGGATCAGGTCGATGGGCGGCAGGTGGCTCGCCATCAGGCGATCGAGGGCTTCTTGCCCACCCGGTTCGACCTCGACGGAGTGGCCTTGTTGAATCAGCATCCGCGCGATCAGGTCGCGGCCGAACTCGTTGTCGTCCACGATCAGGATTCGCCCCGCGACCCCCGCTTTGGGCTCGGTGGTCAGCCGGCTGAGCATCTCGCGGACCGCGGCCTCGGGCGGTGCGCCCGGCGACTGGCCGAACTTGATCACGGCTTCGACGAGGTCGATCGCCTTTCGAGCCGCCGCAAGCGTACGCTCCGCATCCGCGGCGATCGCGCCGCGGACTTCAGGGGTCGCACCCTCCAGAACGTCTTCGCACGCCATCACTACGAACGACGCGGCGCCGCGGAGGTCGTGGCGGACCTGCCGCCAGTAGTCGGAGGATTGATCGCAGGGCTTGGCCGGTTCGGCCGTCAATTTTTCGACTTCTTTGGAGAGGTGTTCGGCGCGGTTGCGAATGCGGCCCGCGGCGACGATGGCCGCCGCGTCGTCGGTGGCCACGGCTCTCGCTTCCAGGTCCCGCGCGTACTCCGCGAGGGCCGCCGCGGGGGCGGTCAACTCCTGCCGGAGGTACGCCGCCCAAGCCCGGTGGGGCGAGGCCGCGGGAGGAGAAGGCACGGGAGAGCCTCCGATTCAAGCGGGTTGGAACCGAGCGATCAGCGCTGCGATTTTCGCCAGGAGCAAATCCAGATCGACCGGTTTGGTTTCGTATTCGTCCGCCCCCGCGGCCACGGCCACGTCGCGGTCTTCCTGCATCGCGTGGGCCGTGAGCGCGATCACGGGAATTCGCTTCGTCTCGTCGCAGGCTTTCAAACGGCGCGTGGCCTCGAATCCGTCGATCACCGGCATTTTGATGTCCATCAAAATCACGTCGGGCCGCTCGGCGACGGCGAGCGCGAACCCTTCATCGGCGGTGAGGGCCGAGACGACGGTAAAGCCCCGCCGGGTGAGCCGGCGCGTGAGCAGTTCGATATTTTCGGGCTCGTCATCGACGATCAACAATTTCGCCATTCGCGGCCTCCCCCGTTCGTCGTTCGCGGGCCAATCGCCGGACCTGATCGATCAATGCTTCCAACTGTGTCAAATCGCCTTTGCTCAGAATCTTGGCCACGCGGCCGTTCAAGCGGTCGAAATCATCGGCCGTCAATTCCTTCGCCGTGAGCACGACCACGGGCGTCTGCGTTCCCGCGAACCGCCGGGGAAACTCGTTGAGGAACTCGAACCCGTCGATGCCCGGCATCATTAAATCTAGCAAGATCAGTGCCGGGGGATCGCTCGCCACGCTGCGCAGCGCTTCTTCGCCGTCGCGGGCTTCCGTCACGGGCCAGCCTTCCTTTTCGAGGTAGCGGCGGAGCACTTGTCGGCATTCGGGTTCGTCGTCCACTACCAAAATCGGTGCGGAGCGGTCGGCCGCAAGGTACTTGCGGAGGATCGATCCCAACCGCTGCCAATCGACTGGTTTCGTGAGATAATCCGCGGCCCCGAGCGAAAAGCCCCGGCCGCGGTCGTCCACGATGGTGAGCAGAACCACGGGGATATCGCACGTTTCGGGGGCCGCCTTCAACTGTGCCAACACTGCCCAGCCGTCGGTTCCGGGCATCATCACGTCCAGCGTGATCGCCGCGGGACGCAATCGCTTGGCGAGTTCGAATCCGTCCGCGCCGTTGAGAGCCCCTTCGACGCGGAACCCCTCGCGGGCGAGGAAGCGTCCCATGAGTTCCTGCACGCCGGGGTCGTCGTCGATCACGAGGATCGTGCCGCCGGCCTGCGAAAGCGTCGGCGTCATGCGGGATGGCGACGGTGGCCGCGGTGCGAGGATTTCCGGCGCCTGGCGGGCCGTCACCTTCTCGATCTCCGGGCCGACGACCGCGGGCAACCGCACCACGAACTCCGACCCCAACCCCGGGGCACTCGTGACGCGGATCGGCTGGCCGCCCATCAACTCGTTGAAGCTCTGCGTGATGGCCAAGCCGAGGCCCGTGCCGCCCTGCTCGCGGGTGGTCGAAGCGTCGGCTTGGTAGAACCGCTGGAACAGACGACTGACTTGTTCCGAGGTCATGCCCTTGCCCGTGTCGCCGACGGTGAATTCGATCCACTCTTTATCCTGCTCCTCGACTCGGCGGGCGCGGAGCGTCACCGCGCCGTTGAGGCAGAACTTAAACGCATTGGAAAGCAAGTTGATGAGCACCTGGCGGACGCGGCGCTCGTCCGCCGTCATCGCACCGAGGTCCAGCGCGGCGACGACGCGGAACTCGTTGTCGTGCTTATTCGCCAGGGGAGCGACGAGCGAGCGAACGTCCTGCACGAGCTTGGCAATGTCGAACCGGGTCAGGCTCAATTCCATGCGGCCCGAGGAGATCTTCGCGAGGTCGAGGATGTCGTTGATCAGGTCGAGCAAGTGCTTCGCGGCCGAGAGGATCTTGTTCAAATCGGGCACGAGAACGGAGTGCCCGGCGTCCTCGGCTTCTTCGCGGAGCGCTTCGGTGAAGCCGATGATGATGTGCAGCGGCTGGCGGAGTTCGTGGCTCATGTTCGCCACGAACGTGTCCTTCGCCTTGCTCGCCGCCTCCGCGTGCTTGAGCGCGACTTCAAGCTTCGCGTTCGTCTCCGCGAGTTCCGCCGTCCGCAAGCGCACGCGATTTTCCAGGTCTTCGTTCATCTGGCGAATCTGCTCTTCCGCCGCCCGCCGCTGGCTCACGTCGCGGAAGACGCAGGTGACCACCTGACGATCCCGCAGGGCGACGGGGCGGAGGGTGACTTCGATCCAGAAAACCGAACCGTCTTTGCGGCGACCGCGGACTGCATCGAAGAACGGGCTGCCGCGGCTCGGGGCGGAGATCGAAGCGAGCGGATCGTTGGCGGCGAACCCGCCCGAGTTCTCTTTCGGCAACGGGTCTGCGATCAGGTCCGAAACTCGCCGGCCGACCAGTTCCTCGGGCTTGTCCATGCCGAACATTTTCGCGGCCGCGCGATTCGCTTCTTCGATCAACCCGTCTCCGCCCGCAACGACGATGCCCTCCCCCGCGGCGCGGAGGATCGTTTGATAGCGAGCCGCGTCGTCCCGCAACCGCGTGGCCATCGTGCGCAACGAGTTTGCGAGTTGCGTTACTTCCAAACAACCGCCGCCTTTGACTTCGATCTTTTGCTTCGGGTCCGAAAGCACATCGGCGGTGGCAGCGAGCCTCCGGAGCGAGCGAGTGAGCACGACCACGAGCAGCACCGTGAGCGCAGTGGCGATGCCGAACGTGGGGAGAACCCAATCCCAAACGATTTGGCGGAACCGGGAGTCGATGTCGTCGTGGAGTTCTTCGAGCGCTGCGGCCACGATGAGGCGAGGGGGCTCGTCTTCGTCGTTCAAGTCCATTCGCAAGTACGTGAGTTGTCCCTGAAAAGTCTCGCATTCGAGCGGCTCGGGCCATTGGATCTCGGCATCCGGCCCGCGGACGCTCTGCCACCACTCGTTCACCGCACGGGCCGCGGCATCGAGCTTGTTCTTGTCCGTGTGGGCGAGTTCGACGTAGGGAGAACCCTTGGTCACTTCGCCATAGCGGAGTTCTGGATCGGCCTTCGAGATTTCAACCAGTCGGCGATTGAGCGAGGCAACGGGATCGACGGACGAGTCCGCGAAGAGCTTGCCGAGTTCGCCGTCGAAGAGCCCCTTCAAGTAGTAGCTGGCAAGATCTGGAATCTTCACGCCCGCAAGCCGGTTGCCGCCGTCGCGTAAGACGCGGGCGAGGCGCTGATCGCGAGGTTCGCTTGCCGGACCGCTTCCCGGCGTGATCCAGGCTCGTTCCGGAAACTCCCAGGTCGTGACTTCGTTGAGCTTTTTGCTTTGAGCGACCACTTCGGGCGACGGATGAACCAGCACGGTGCCATCGGGCTGTGCGACGATGTAGTGGTGCCGCGGCGAGGTGTGGCTGCGGTTTTGGATGTACTGCGTGAAGTCGAGGATCGCGACGACCATATCCGCGGGCCGACGGTCGTCCCACCGGCTCGGACGCCCCACGGCGATGATGCACCGCATGGGTCGCCCTGCGGAATCCTTCTCTTGAAAGAAACCGGAGACGTACGAGGGCGACGGGCGGGTCACGCGGCGGGCGAGGTCGGCGAGGGCCTGCCGCACGGCTTCGTCCGAACCGGCCGTCGAATCGGGCGATCCTTTGGGGGCGACGGTGGCGATCACTCGAAGCGTTTCGGTTTGGTTCGACTTCGCGAAGGTGACCCCGAGGGTCCGCAATAGAATCCCGCGGTAGTGACGGCGGCGGACATGAGCGGGGCTCGTGAGCGTGTCCCCCGGCCTGGGTGCGGCAGCGTCCCAGCCGTCCGCGTAGCCCTGCAGCACGATGCGGGCGTCGTCGGGTCGTTCTGCGAGCGAGCGAGTGTCGCCCGGTCCGTTCAGGTTGCGGCCGACGCGGTCCAGGTCGCGGGCGAGGTAGTCGAACTCTTCGCGGATTTCGTTGACGCGGAGGTTGCTCTCGTCGCTGAGGTCGATGATCTCGTGATCGGTCAGGATCTGCTGGCCGCTTTTGAGGAAGCGCCAGGTCGGGGGCACGATGGTGGAAGCGACGATGAAGAGCCCGAGCAGGACGAACTGCTGCCAGAGCCGGAGTCGGCCGAGGAGTTTGAGGAACGATTCGAACACGCGAGCCCCCGGAGCGGTGGGAACACTCGGTTAGAGTGCCGCAAACCCGCGCGATGGGCAAGGGCGGAGTGGAAACTGCGGAGTCAGTACGGATCGTTCGGCGTCGCCATCGCAATCTCACCCGCCACAATCCGCGGTGTCTCGATCGGTTCCACGAACGACGCGGGCACGACTCCACGCTCCGGCCGCAAGTGCGGATTGGCCAGCGGTGGCTCTTCGTAAGTCACAAATGGAGGCAATCGCCGCGGCACGGCGTTCGGCTCCGCGTCCGTATTCATGGCTTCGTCCGGCTTCGCAATCGGCCGGCAACTCTCGCACGGCCCGCAGTGGCTCGGGTTCCCCGCCCCCGCCGCCACGAACGTGATCCCGCCCGTGGTGACCGCCGTAAGTAGTCCGCCGAGTATCCAGCTTCGCATGGGCCGCCCTCCGTGGCGTTTCGAACGTCGCGAGAAGATAATCCGCGGCGAAGGGGAACGCTAGAGGAGTTTTGGGGCGGAGCCGACGACGAAAGAGATGATCGAACTTAGGCGATCGGCGGGTTTGGTTTACCATCTCCCCAACGGGGAGAGGATCATTTGCTGCTCAGCTTAATATTCGCCATGTTCACACACACCGTTTTTCAGTGTTCATGAACATTAAGAACGCTACGAACACGTGAACATTGAGGAAATCAGCGGGTTTTGGTTTACCCTCGACCGTCTGGGGAGAGGGGAGAAGATCATCTGCCGCTCGACTTGCAATTCACCAAACCCTGCCGCTCGGCACTCGCCGGCCCGCACCTGCTCGGCCGCTCGTGCGGCGAGGGCAGCCAGCTTTCCGGGCGACTTGGCGAAAACCGCTTTTCAGCGGCGGCCGTCTTCGATCTCGTCCAGGATTACGGCTGCGATGGCGTCCTGTTCCTCGTCCGGTAGCTTGCGAGCTTCGGTCAAAGCTTGTTCCAGAAGTACGGACATTTTCCACCTATTGCAACGTACTGAACATCGTCTATAGTTCATTCTAGTGCAGCAATTACTTCAACTCGTCCGGCGTACCGTATTGGTAAGTGCCGTCCGCTCGCTTGGAGTAGCTTACGCGCCAGCGTTTGCCGTCTTCGGTGGCATACTCGATTTTGCCGTCACGTTCGATTACTGTGTCGATCATGATCTTCCCATTCGGTGTCATAGTAGCGGACTGCTGTTCCTTGAAGTATTGGCCTGGTGCACGCGTGTCGAGCGGGCGAAGCATTGGCGGAGGTGCAACTGACCCACCACAGCCGATTGCCGTGAGAAGAGCTCCCAAAAATACGGTCCGGATTAGGAGCCGAAATGGCTGATTCATCAGTATCCTTAAATGAGGCTGACCCGCTCCTGGGCCAAATGTATTGCTGTACTTCGGATGGACTGCTCTTGCCAAGTATGAAGGTCTGTGATGCGATGGTGAACTTCCCGCTCGAACTCACTACCAACCCGGTTTCCGAGCAAAGCAAGCCGGCTAGAAATTGCTGTTTGGAATTCGCCACGACGATCATCCAAACGAGCTATGAAATAGTCCCAGACGTGCTTGGCCGCCAGCATGAGAAACACGGGGATACCGATCAAAAGGCCGATCTTGCCAAGTCTAACCAACGGCAACAGCAGTACAGCAGACTCACCGATCTTGCCTATTGTATCACCGACTGCCGGACGTTGACTGTCCGACATCGCCGATCGGGCAGCCTGCCCCAAGTCGTCGCGGATAAGCCCTGTGAGCCGAGTCGTTAGTTCGTCAGCCGTCAGCGGTGAGCCGTATCCGCGGATACGCGCGTTCCATTTCAAAGAAAGTTCTGCGCAGTACGTCGTCCACTCATCGTCCAATTCACCACCAATCTCAGCTGCGATCATTTCAACCCGGTCGAGTATCTCTGCATCAGTGGCAATTCGGCTACAGAATGCTTGGAGGAAACATGCTTCCTTTTCATCTGTGGTATCACACCGGCTAACCCGTTCCATGAAGTCGTTGGAGCAGATGCGGGTGACAAAGCCCTCGACGTTCAGGCATTTACCGTGAAAATACCGCTTCATCTCATCGCGTGCGCGACCCGCCAGGTGGTATAAAGCTTTATTACTACTGGCCGTCAGCGACGGTAGTGCATCGTCGAGCATTTTCGAGGCGACAGCCTCACGGGCGTAACTGCGTCGGGCAA
>Ga0105048_10007367_pt1 | contig 17689 bp, 10 predicted proteins | sample MAT05_FD_78382 | JGI IMG/M metagenome (GOLD analysis project Ga0105048, IMG submission 78382) | Freshwater microbial communities from Lake Fryxell liftoff mats and glacier meltwater in Antarctica - MAT-05 | ecosystem: Environmental > Aquatic > Freshwater > Ice > Liftoff microbial mat | place...
ATTAATTTTATGTGAGCTTTCACAAACACATTCTGCATGCCCAATTAATGAAAAATCTGTAACACGACCTTGACAATAGTGCAGTTCAAGCGTATGCCCCATGATGGAGAAGCTAAAACTGAATAAAAAGAATATCGAAATTATCTTTTTCACTGGTATCAAAGTTATGAAAAAAACAGCTTACAGAAATGCGAAAGAACTTAATAACACTATTTTAACAAGTAATGTTGAATAGTATTTGCTTACTAAAGAGTTGGATTCTTCTTTTTAATGTGCTAATAAAACCTAATTTTGGAAAAGATGTTTTTTATACTTTCTAAAATACTAGGTTTTTTATGTAATCCGTTTTATTGGATTATCATACTATTTGTGATTGCATGGTTTACAAAAAAACCTAAACTAAAAAAATGGTCATTTAGAATTGGGGTTGGCTCTTTAATTTTTTTTACCAATACGATTATATTTTGTGAGTTTGCGCGAATGTGGGAACCAAATGGAAAAACAATTGAAGAAATTGGTCATTACGACGTTGCTATTGTTTTAGGCGGAATGGCTGAATACGATCGCAGTCATAACCGATTAAGTATGCGACGCGGAGCAGACAGAATATGGCAAGCAATACATCTTTATCATCTTGGCAAAGTAGATAAAATTTTAATTGCTGGAGCGAATGGAGATATTATTGACAAAGGTTTAAATGAAGCTATTCAGTTTCGAGAAATTTTGATTGATGAAGGAATTCCGGCAGCTGATATTTTAGTGGATTCAATATCACAAAACACCTTTCAAAATGCTGTTGAATCAAAAAAAATAATTGACCACCATCCAGAAATAAGTACAGTACTTTTAGTGACCTCTGCCATACACATGCCTAGAGCCGAAGCATGTTTTGATAAGGTTGGATTTATGAAATTGGAAACTTTTACAACCGACCATTACACTGGAAAAAATCGCGGATATCTGTTTAGTCAAATTATAATCCCGAACGAAAGTAATTTAACCGATTGGTCAAATTTACTTCATGAAATTTTAGGATATATTATTTATGACATGATTGGATATCTTTAATACCAAAAAACCGGCGATTAATCTTCTTTTCTATATCCGGTTCTGGAATCAAAAATAAGTTCATTGTATTCATTGTAAATCACAAATGAATTAAGCGTAGAAATCGAAATTTTAGCACCCACTAATTTTTGTCTATGATTTCGATATTCATATTTCAAAAATTTATCATCGTGCTCAATGATCGTGCATGATTTTACATTTCCTGATTTAAAATACATGGTATCGTTGTACTGCGAAAATCCGTCCAAACCAATAACTAAAAATCCAATCAAAAAAATTAGCCTCTTCATAATGAACTATTTGAATGCTAAAATTATAAAATATAAATCGTCTCACCTAAATATTCTTCTTTTACATTGCTTTTTTAAGGATTAAGATTAATTTTACCCGACTTAAAAAAAATAAATAATGAATCTACACGAATATCAAGGAAAATCAATTTTGGCAAGTTATGGAGTAGCCATACAAAGAGGGGTTGTTGTAGATCGAGTTGAAGACTGCATTGCAAAAGCAAAAGAGTTAAATAAATCAACAGGAACAGAATGGTTTGTTGTAAAAGCGCAAATTCATGCTGGTGGCCGTGGAAAAGGCATAGTTACCGAAACCGGTTCTAACGGAGTTGTTTTAGCCAAAGGTCTTGACAAAGTTGAAGAAAAAGTTAAAGGAATTTTAGGCGGACATTTGGTAACTAAACAAACTAGCCAAGAAGGTAAACTGGTAAATAAAGTTTTGTTGGCTGAAGATGTTTATTATCCAGGTGCAACCGAAGTTTCTGAATTCTATATGTCGGTTTTATTAGACCGCGAAAAAGAAAAAAACATCATCGTTTATTCAACTGAGGGTGGAATGGACATTGAAACTGTGGCAGAAAAAACACCTCAACTTATTTTCAAAGAAGAAATAGATCCGAGAGTTGGATTACAAGGATTCCAAACTAGAAAAATTGCATTCAACCTTGGTTTAAGTGGAGACGCTTTTAAACAAATGACAAAATTCATCAACTCTTTATACAATGCTTATATAGGTTGTGATGCTTCCATGTTTGAAATCAATCCGGTTTTAAAAACATCTGACAATAAAATTATCGCTGTAGATTCAAAAGTAACTTTAGATAATAATGCATTGGATCGTCATCCTGATTACGCTGCGATGCGTGATAAATCAGAAGAAGATCCTACCGAAGTTGAAGCAGGAGAAGCAGGTTTAAATTATGTTAACCTTGATGGCAATGTTGGCTGCATGGTAAATGGCGCCGGACTTGCAATGGCAACTATGGACATTATTAAATTATCAGGTGGAAATCCTGCTAACTTTTTAGATGTTGGTGGAACGGCAAATGCAGAACGCGTTGAAAAAGCATTCCGAATTATTTTGAAAGATCCAAATGTAAAAGCAATCCTTGTAAATATATTTGGAGGAATTGTTCGTTGTGATCGCGTTGCGCAAGGAATTGTAGATGCATACAAAAATATGGGTACAATTCCGGTTCCAATTATTGTTCGCCTTCAAGGTACAAATGCAGTAGAAGCAAAGGCTTTGATTGATGCTTCAGGATTAAATGTACACTCAGCAGTTTTACTGCAAGAAGCAGCGGACTTAGTAAAATCTGTTTTGAAATAAATTCGTTAAACTTTTAAAAAACCCTGTCTTTGGAATTTGTTTCAAGACAGGGTTTTTCTTTTTGTACTAAATTTGCCAAATGATAATTTACAAAACCGCCGAAGAAATTGAGTTAATGCGCTTAGCAGCGTTAGCTGTTTCTAAGACATTGGGCGAGATTGCTAAAATTATAAAACCAGGAGTAACAGGTTTACAACTTGATAAATTAGCTGAAGAATGTTTGCGCGATCAAGGTGCCAAACCAGCTTTTTTAGGAATGTATGATTTTCCAAACACTCTTTGTATTTCTCCAAACTCACAAGTTGTACATGGCATTCCAAACAATACGCCGTTCGAAGATGGTGATATTATTTCGGTTGATTGCGGTTCAATTTTAAATGGTTTTTTTGGAGATCATGCGTACACTTTTGAAATTGGTAATGTTGCACCCGAAATAAAAAAACTTCTTCAAGTCACCAAAGAATGTTTGTATTTAGGAATTGCCGAAGCCAAAGTTGGGAATCGAATTTCTGATATTGGTTGGGCCATTCAAAATCATGCGGAGCAAAATGGTTATGGGGTAGTTAAAGAATTAGTAGGCCACGGTTTGGGTAAAACATTGCACGAAGACCCTCAAGTACCCAACTATGGAAAAAGGGGACGTGGAAAAAAAATCCAAAATGGTTTAACGCTTGCAATAGAGCCTATGATTAATATGGGCACAGAGAAAATTAAACAATTAAAAGATGGTTGGACAATTTTAACTGGTGATGGACTACCTTCAGCTCATTTTGAACATGACATTGCAGTTGTTGATGGCAAACCAATTATTCTATCAACCTTCGATTTTATTGAAGAAGCACTCGGCTTAAAATAAAATGGAAAAAGAACTTAAAATAGTTTTTTCTGTTTTTTTAGTGTTCTTTATTTATGCCCTCACCTCTTTTTTTAATAGTGGTTTGTTTTTAGCACCTTACTTTTTTGCGAAAATAATGTTGGTCATTGTTTCTTTAATTTTCGCACTAATCAATTTCAATTCTTCGAAAAATTTTTTATTATGGTTGTATTTCATTGCAACGTCGCTATTCGCAATCACAGATGAAAATACAATTGGATTTCTCAATTACATTTTTAATACGTTAATTTTTGAAGAATTATCTAATTCACTTTTATTTCTTGTTTTTAGTTTTACTTTTTATTTCTGTTTTCATTTGATTGCGATTCTATTTTATTATTTATCATCAAAACAGAAACTCATCAGTTTATCATTATTAGTGATTTTAATTTTTGCTTTATTGTTGATTTTCATCAACGAATCTTTTTTAGCAACAATCTCTCTTTCTGTTTTTTTTATCACATTCTTTATTTTCGCACAACGAGATTCTGATGTGAGAAATAAGACTTTACGTGTAATTTCTTATCAATACCTGCTATTAGTTCTATTGGGTATGTTTGAATATTTTATCTAAATTTAGTTTAAATTCTAAATGAATTGATTAAATTAGAACACCCAAAGTGAATTTAAATCTTGTTATGAAAAAAGCATCTCTTAAGGATATTGCTGAAAGCTTGGGTGTTTCCAAAGCTTTGGTTTCTTTAGTTCTAAACGATAAAGGAGACGAAAGAGGTATTAATCGTCAAACACAAGAACGGGTTCGTATTAAAGCAAAAGAATTGAATTACATCCCCAATCAATATGCACGTGGTTTAAGAATTGGACGCACGAATACAATTGGTGTTATTGTGCCCGATATTTCAAATATGTTTTACGGGAAACTTTGTAAATCTATCGAGCAAGAGGCTTATGCGCTTGGATATAATTTGATTATCTCTAATACGTATGAAGATTCTCAAAAAGAAAAAAAATTAATAAGTGATTTAATTAATAGAAATATTGATGGCCTAATTCTTGCTTCTTCTTTTGATAGTAAAAATGAAATTGACGACCTACGTGAAGATGAATTTCCGCTTGTTTTAGTTGATCGTGTTTTCGAAGATTTTAATGTCGATTCAATTTCGGTCTCCAACAAAGAAGGTGCAACCAAAGCAATTGAATTTTTATATAGCAAGGGATTTAAAAAACCTGTTTGCTTTACAATTTCACCAGTTTATATTAGTTCAATTACTGAACGTATCAAAGGATATCTTGGTGCATTACACAATCAGCTCGACGCTAAATTATTCCAAATCCCGCATAACAATATTGATGAAGGTGTTGCTAATTCGATGTCAGAATTAAAGAACCAAGATTTTGATAGTGTGTTTTGTGTAAATAATACAATTGCAAAATCTATTTTAAAATTTTTAGCACACGCTGGAAATGAAGGGTTCGAAAATTTAAAAATGATTAGTTTCGATGATAGCGAAATTTTTGACATCGTTAATCCAAAAATTTCTTCTATTTCTCAACCTATCGAAATCATTGGAAAAAACGCAGTAAGTATGTTGATTGATCGTTTTGAAAATCCCCTAGATCATAAAATACAACATCTAATTTTAGATACTGTTTTAATTGAACGTTAATCAAATTCCGTAGTTACGTGTTAATCAACTATCAGGAAAAAATCTCTTCTTTTCCTGTGCATTTATCATGAAATTTGTATATTTGCACCCTGTTAAAAAAAACCTGGAGAGGTGCCTGAGTGGTTAAAGGAACAGTTTGCTAAACTGTCATCGGGTAACTGATGCCAGGGTTCGAATCCCTGTCTCTCCGCAAATTTAAAATGCTTGAGCCTTTTTAAGTCGATAAAATTCGACTCAATTGAACAGAAGTATTTTGAGTTATAATTATTGTAAAGACTAAATATCTGTTTATCTTTGCACCGCTTTTGCGGATTCGGGGTGTAGCGTAGCTCGGTTATCGCGCCTCGTTTGGGACGAGGAGGTCGCAGGTTCGAATCCTGCCACCCCGACAAGGAGATGATTCATTCATCTCCTTTGTTTATTTTAGAAAGACCGTCAAAGGTCTAATGGGCGCGTAGCTTCCCGAAGTATATTCGGGACGGGCAGCCTGGATAGAGCATCCCGACTTTACGTCGGGACGGTCGAAGAGAAAAAGATTTTATTGGGCGCGTAGCTCAGCTGGATAGAGCACCTCCCTTCTAAGGAGGCGGTCGAAGGTTCGAATCCTTCCGCGCTCACAAAACCAAAACGTTGGAATTGTGATTTATGTTTTTCGTGTACATTTTATATAGCGAGAAGTTAGATAAATACTATGTCGGTTATTCCAACAATTATTTGGAAAGAATTGAAAGACATAACCGAGGTGGAATAAAATTTACAACAGCTGGTCAACCCTGGTCGTTTGTTTATAAAGAAGGGTTTGAGACAAAAGAACTTGCTGCGAGACGAGAGATAGAAATTAAAAAGTGGAAGAGCCGAAAGATGATTATAAAATTAATTGGCACACTGGAATAGAGCATCCCGACTTTTCGTCGGGACGGTCGAAGGTTCGAATCTCCCGATGAAAAATCGGGACAGGCCTTCCGCACTCACAAAGTTGCAAAGTCACTCCGCAAATGCGGAGTGACTTTTTTTAAAAAAAATTGATTGCCATTGTAATACTTTAAGATTTCACTTATGTTGATGCGGTTTTATCGGGTTTTTTACAAGTTTATTCTTTCTAGAAGATATAATGTCAAAATTTCTGGACTCGAACTAGTGCAAAAAAATGGTGCCAAATTAATTTTACCTAATCATCAGTCGCACATCGACCCACAAATTATTGCAATCGAATGCTATAAATATTCTGATGTTGTTCCCGTGGTGAGCGAACGTTTTTTTAGAATTCCAATTGTAAAATTCTTCTTACGAAAATGGAATGCCGTTTCAGTAAGTGATTTTAAAGCAGGTAGTAGAGACATCAATGTATTAAAAAACATTTTTTCTAAAGTTATCGTGGCTTTAGAAAATGGAAAAACTGTCATTATTTATCCTTCTGGCCAACTTCAAGAAACAGGAATAGAAAAAATCAAAAATAAACAAGCAGCTTATACAATTGTATCTGATATGCCTGAAGAAACAACTGTTTTGGGGTTAAGAATTCGTGGCCTTTGGGGCTCAACTTTCTCTACTGCTTGGAACGGATCAAAACCTCCTTTTCTTAAAGTGTTTCTAATTGGCATATTTTACTTTTTTGCCAACTTAATTTTTCTCGTTCCTAAACGAACCGTAACGCTTGATTTTGTGGATATTACAGAAGAAGCCAAATTACATTCTAAAAATGATCGTGCAACTTTCAACAAATTTCTTGAAGAATTTTACAATTTTGACGGTCTTCAACAACCCTATTATGTTAAACATTTCTTTTTCTTACCAAAATCAAAGCGAAAACCTCCTAAAAACCTAGTCCCGCAATGATTTTAAACCAAAATATTAATAAAATGTTAGCATAATCTGATAATATCTTTTCTTAGTATTCACGGAGTCTTGAAACAAATATGTAATTTTATCGGCGAAAGAAGTTGAGCGATAAAATTTGTACGCTTACAAATGAATTAAAAATTATGACGAAGAACAAAAGAGAACCATTGGCAATTATAGGGATGGGATGTAGGTATCCGGGTGATGTAAATACACCGGAAGAATTTTGGAAACTAATTTGTGATAAAAAAGATGCGTTGACATCTATTCCTGCCGATCGTTGGGATGTAGAAGCCTTGTACGCACCTGAATGGAGAAGAGCTGGAAAAATAAGTGTTAATCGTGGAGGTTTCATTAAAGACGTTGACAAATTTGACGCCGGATTTTTTGGAATTTCTCCAATGGAGGCACAACGAATGGATCCACAACAACGGATGCTCCTTGAAGTATCGTATGAAACTGTTCAAGATGCTGGTTTAAGTCTAAATGATTTAAATGGTTCAAGAACTGCTGTATTCATAGGTATATCTGCGCATGATTATGGTGATTTGCAAAATACTCCGCAAGAACGTGTAAACATTGGATCTCACACAAACGTTGGTGCAGCTCTTTGTATCAATGCAAATCGAATCTCTTATTCATACAACTTAAAAGGGCCAAGTTTTGCGTTAGATACTGCTTGCTCATCTTCTTTAAATGCTGTGCACATGGCGTGCCGTTCTATTTGGGAAGGTGATGCTGACATGGCCTTTGCAGGTGGTGTTAACTCAATATTAAAACCTGAACCTCAAATGGGTTTCAGTAAAGGTGGTTTCTTATCTCCTGATGGTATTTGTTATTCTTTTGATGATCGTGGAAATGGTTATATCAGAAGCGAAGGTGCTGGTTTGATTTTTATTAAACCTTTGGCGCAAGCTGAAAAAGATGGTGATAAAATTTATGCTGTTATCAGAGGTTCTGCAGTTAACCAAGATGGTGCAACAAAAGGTATTTCTGTACCTAATCCATTGGCTCAACAAGATTTATTAGTTGATGCCTATAAAGATGCGCAAATGGATCCACATTTGGTTCAATACGTTGAAGCGCATGGAACAGGAACATTCGTAGGTGACCCGATTGAAACAAATTCAATTGGAAAAATAATTGGTAAAGACCGCAAAGATCATTGCTTTATTGGTTCAATTAAATCTAATATTGGACACTTAGAACCTGCTTCTGGTGTTGCCGGAATCAGTAAATTGGCATTGGCTTTACAGCACCAAACTATTCCACCAAATATTCATTTCAAAAAAGGAAATCCAAATATCGCTTTTGATGAATTAAAATTAAAAGTTCCTGTAGATGCAGAAAAATGGCCAGTTAAAAAAGCTGATGAAGCATTTGGCGGTGTTAACTCTTTTGGATTTGGTGGATCAAACGTTCACGTTGTTGTTCAAGGTCACGTTCAAAATGATTCTCCAAAAAAATCTACCGATAAAAAAGGTCTTCAAGTTGCAACGCTTTCTTCAAGAAATGCGGATGCTCTGAAACAATTGGCTGAAAATTATATCACTTGGTTAAACGATAAAAATAACAAAGCTACTTTCAGCGATATTTGTTATTCAACCGCGGTTAGAAATTCTCAACATGATTTCCGTTTAGCAGTTGTTGCTGAATCAAAAGAAGAGTTAGCAAAAAGTCTTCAGGTTTATTTAAATGGTGAGACTTTGACCGAAATGGCTGAAGGTCGTGCGCTTGAAACAAAAGATAAAATTGTATTTGTATTCTCAGGTCAAGGTCCGCAATGGTGGGCAATGGGTCGACAGCTTCTTGCAAACGAACCATTATTTAAATCGTGGATTGAGAAATTAGATAAAATGTTATCTGTTCATGCCGATTGGTCATTGATTACAGAATTAACAAGAGACGAAGCAACATCACGAATTAGTGAAACAAATATTTGTCAACCTGCAATTTTTGCGGTTCAAATTGCTTTGTATGAAATGTGGAAAGCAGCAGGAATTACTCCAGGTGCAGTTGTAGGTCACAGTATTGGTGAAGTTGCAGCAGGATATGTTTCTGGTGCTTTAACTTTAGAGCAAGCGGTACTTTTAATTTTCCACAGAAGTCGTGTACAATTTAAAGCGACTGATAAAGGAAGAATGTGTGCTGTAGGTTTGTCTTACGAAGATGCGAAAAAATTAATCGCAGGTCGCGAAGATAGAGTTTCTGTTGGTGCAGTAAATGGCCTTGCAATGGTAGCTCTTTCAGGAGATACTGATGTAATTGCTGAAATCGAAGCTGAATTAGATAAGAAAGATATTTTCCATAAATTATTGGTGGTAAATGTTCCTTTCCACAGTCATCACATGGAACCGTTGAAAGAAGAATTATTAGCTTCTTTGGGCGAATTCAAAACAAAAAAATCAACTATTCCTTTCTACTCTACGGTTGAAGGAAAAATTGTAAATGGTGAAGATTTAACACCAATGTACTGGTTTAGAAATGTACGTGAGCCTGTTTTCTTTACTGATGCAATTCAATCACAAATCACTGATGGTTTTGATACATTTATTGAATTAGGACCACATCCAATTCACGCTATCGGAATCAATGATTTATTAGCGAGCAACAAGAAAAAAGGAATTGTTCTTTCATCGTTAAGAAGAAACGAAGACGAAAAAAGAATGTTCTTGTCAACGCTTGCAAAATTGCATGCTTGGGGTTGTGAAGTAAATTGGAAAGCATTTTACGGTGAAGGAAATAATCTCGTAAAACTTCCAATGTATCCTTGGCAAAAAGAATCGTATTGGATCGAAAGTGAAGATGGTAAAAAAATGCGTCTGGGTTCAATTGAATTTGGACATCCGCATTTAACTAGAAAAACAAATTCTGCTCGCGAAGCAAACAATATTATTTGGGATGTAACGCTTGATAAAAGAACGTATCCATATATTGAAGATCATAAAGTTCAAGGCCCAATTGTATTCCCGGGTGCTGGACACGTTGATTTAGTAATTGGTGCAGCAAAAGCATCGTTCGGTGAGAAATTTAATTTCATCGAAGACGTTAATTTTGATAATGCTTTGTTCTTGCCAGATTCTGGTGAACCACCTTTTATTCAAATTGATATTTCGCATGACAGTGGTGATTATTTCATCTACACAAAACCTAGAGGAAAAGATCATTCATGGACCATGTGTTCAAATGGAAAAATCAATCACATCGGTGATAAATTTGTTCCAATTCCAGTTGATTTTGAAGACATCAAAAAACGAATCACAATTCCTGTTGCGGTAAAACCAATGCACGATGAGTTATTGGAAAGCGGTCTATATTTAGGACCAAGTTTTCGTGCTATTAAAAAATTGTGGAGAAGCGATGGTAACTGGGAATCATTGAGTGAGATTGAAGTTCACGAAAGTGTTCGTTCAGAATTTTTCCAATTCAATGTTCATCCAGGTGTGCTTGATAGCTGTTTCCAAACGGTATTCGGAATTTTCAACGAGCGCGAAGATGTAAGCAAAAAAATGGGTGTTTACGTTCCGCGTCACATCGATAAAATTAAATGGCACAATGATGTTAACTCATATAAATTATATGTACACGGTCAATTAAGGGAGTGGACAGATGAGTATGCTTTAGGTGAATTATGGATTTTCAACGAAGACGGAAGTTTAGTTGCAGAATTCCACGGATTTAAATCGCAATACTTAAAAGGTTCAAGAGGTGAACAAGGTGGCGAACAAGATAAATGGTTCTACGAATACAAGTGGAACATGAAAGTTCGTGCTGATCAAGAATTACTTCGTAACCCAGGTGAGTATTTGCCAAATCCTGCTTCTTTAAAAACAGGAATTCAGGAAACGATTACAGAAGTTAATGCACGTGTTGAACAAGGTGAATATTACAATCATTACGAGCCGGAACAATATAAATTAACAATCGGTTATATCTGCGCTGCATTAAAAGATATGGGAATGTCTTTTGAAGTTGGAACAAAAATCGATGTTGAAAAAGCTGCGGCAGAAATGAACGTGATTAAAGATCATAACCGTTTGTTCCACCACATGTTTAAATTGATCAAAGAAGCTGGTTTTGCAAAAGGCGAAAAAGGTCAATATACAATTACGAAAAAACCTGATTTCAGAGATGTAAGAGTTTGGATGGATGAGTTGAGTAAACAATATCCTCAGTTCCACCACGAGTCTACATTATTAGGAAGATGCGGTCCAGATATAAAAGGTGTTCTTCAAGGAACTGTTGATCCAATCCAATTAATTTTCCCTGAAGATAAATGGGATGCGATTGTTAAATATTATGTTGAAGGATTTGTTTTTAAAAAATACAATGACATCGCACGTAAAGCGATTTCTGAATTAATTAAAAATCTACCAGCCGATCAAACATTAAGAGTGTTAGAAATTGGTGCTGGTACAGGTGGTATGACGCAAGCTATCTTGCCTATTCTTCCCGCTGACAGAACTGAATATGTGTTTACAGATTTGTCTCACATGTTTATGTTAAAAGCGCAACAACGTTTTGCAAATTATCCGTTTGTTCAGTTTAAAATCATGGATATTGAAAAAGATCCTGCTGACCAAAATATTGATTTAAATTCGTTCGATTTAATTATTGCGTCTGACGTTATTCACGCTACAAGAAACCTTGCAGTCACTTTAGGAAATGCTAAAAAATTATTAGCTTCTGAGGGTGTATTGATGATGTTGGAGGTAACAAACTCTCCAGTGTATCTTGATTTCATTTTTGGTATGACTGAAGGTTGGTGGTTGTTTGAAGATTCTGAAATCAGAACTGAACATGCTACAATGCCTCCTCAAACTTGGAAAAAAGTATTAGAATCAAACGGTTATACAAATTGCGTAGCTTATAGTGATTTTGACAAAAACGATTCTTCTTGTCAATCAATCATAATGGCACGTGCAGAAAAATTAGATTTAACTGCTGATACAAAAGTCAACACAGAAAAAGTTTCTGAGTCTGATTGGTTAGTTTTTGCAGATGAGTCTGGAACGTCAGCTAAAATTGTTTCGCATTTAACTAAATTAAATAAAACGTGTGTCCTTGTTAAAAAAGGAGATGCGATGAAAAAGATTTCAGATACAGAATTTGTTGTAGACGTAATGTCTCAAGCAGATGGTGATGCTGTAATCGATCATTTAATTAAGCGTGCTAAATTCCAAGGAATTATTTTTGCTTGGGGATTAGATTCAGTTGACAACGATAAATTATCACCTGCAACAATCATCGAGGCTGAACGTAATAGTTCACGAATGATGATGAACATCATGCGCAAATTAAACGTGACTACTTTCTCAAATAATCCAAGATTGTGGTTATTATCAAGAGGTGCACAAATGGTTGCAGGCTCTCCTGTAACTGTCAATTTAGCACAAGAAGGATTACGAGGTGTTTGTCGTGTAATTGTAAATGAATTTCCAAATTATTTATCTACGCTTGTTGATTTCAGCAGCAAAGTTCAAGACAGTGAAATTGAAGTTTTCGTTGATGAACTTTTTGCAGGAGATCGCGTTGATGAAATGGCGTTCAGAAACAAGAGCCGTTATGTTCTAAAACTAGAAAGAATTTCAACCGACAACATTGCAAAACAAGCAATGAAAACTGTTCCGGCTGAAGGATCTGCTTATCACGGAACAATTAGTGAATTCGGTGTACTCGATAATGTTGTTTTAAGACAATCAGACAGAAGAACGCCTGCAGCAAACGAAGTAGAAATTCAGATCAAAGCATCTGCATTAAATTTCCGAGATATCATGATTGCCATGGGATTACTTTCTGACGCTGCCGTTGACGGTGGATTGTTCGGAAAAACATTCGGTCTTGAGTGCGCAGGTATTGTTACTGCTATCGGTAAAGATGTTAAAACTGTAAAAGTTGGTGAAGAAGTGATGGCAACTGCTCCTTCTTGTTTAGGAGGATTTGCATATCCGTACGCAGTACATTGCGTTAAAAAGCCAGCGAACATTAATTGGAATGAAGCAGCAAGTTTACCGGTGGTTTACACAACTGCTTACTTCTCGTTGATTCATCACTGTCGTTTAGAAAAAGGTGAAAAGATTTTGATTCACGCTGCCGCAGGTGGTGTTGGTATAGCTGCTATTCACATCGCAAAAGCTATTGGTGCAGAAATTTATGCAACAGTAAGTAGTGCTGATAAACGTGCTTATATCGAAAGCATCGGTGTGAAACCTGAAAACATAATGTCTTCTAGAAATCTTGATTTTGCTGATCAAATCATGGCAAAAACAAATGGAAAAGGAATTGATGTTGTCTTGAATTCATTATCTGGTGAAGCAATACATAAATCAGTTCGTTGCCTTGCTCCTTATGGAAGATTTGTAGAAATTGGTAAAACGGATATTTACAGAAACAGTAAATTAGGTTTGCAACCATTTGGCGATAACCTTACTTATTTTGGTGTTGACGTTGATAGATTGTTTGAACAAAAACGTGAGTTTGGTGGAAGATTATTCCAAGAATCAATTGATTATTTTGTTGCAAAAAAATTCCCAGCTCACCCTGTTAAAGTATTCCCTATTTCTCAATTGGCCGATGCATTCCAGTTCATGGCAGGTGCTCGTCACATTGGAAAAATTATTGTTGCCATGGAAGGCGAAGTTAAAATCGCTCCTCCAACAGCAATTGAATTTAAAGAAAATGGAACATACCTATTAACTGGTGGAGCTTCAGGTTTCGGTCTTTCTATTGCAGAATGGATGACAACAAAAGGTGCTAAAAATCTTGTATTGATGAGCAGAAACGGTCCTAAAACGGATTTCGAAAAAGCCATCGTTGCAAGAATGATTAAAAATGGTACCAATATCATGATTGCAAAAGGTGACGTTTCGATTAAAGCAGATGTTGACCGAATTTTTGCAGATATTAAAAAAACAATGCCACCATTAAAAGGTGTTCAACATGCCGCAATGGTGCTTGATGACGGAAGTATTCCTGAAATGGATCACGAACGTTATATGCGTGTGTTTGAACCAAAAGCTGTTGGTTGTTGGTTCTTGCATGAAGCAACTAAATCAATGGAATTGGATCACTTCATTTCTTTCTCATCTATCTCTGCGATATATGGAAATCCAGGGCAAGTAAGTTATGTTGGAGCAAATAGTTTCTTAGATAATTTCTCTGGTTGGAGAAGATCACAAGGCTTACCTGCAACAACAATTAACTGGGGAGTTATTGGTGATGTTGGATTCGTTGCACGTACTGGAACTGTTGGTGGATTGTTGTTCAAACAAGGATGGAAAGCATTCTCATTACAACAAGCATTAGGTGTTCTTGAACAAATGTTATTAAACAATCCTGTTCAACGTGTTGCAACAGATTCGGATTGGGAAATGATTGGTGGATTCTATCCTCACTCAGCAAACTCAAGTCGTTTTGCGCATTTGGTTCATGAGAAAAAACTAAACGCAGGAACAGGAGTTGGTTCTGGAGATGGTGCATTAAAAGCAACATTACTTGAATCAAAACCAGAAGAACAAATCAATATCTTCTTAACTCAGTTGAAAGATACTTTTGCTCGCGTTCTTGGAACAACTTCTGATAAAGTTAATACGGCTGAACCTGTTACAAAATATGGTTTAGATTCATTAATGGCGAACCAAGTTCGTAACTGGATTCAAAGTAATCTCGGAATCGATTACTCGATGATGAGAATTATGCGAGGACCAACAATGGAAGAAATGACGACTCAAATTTTGGGTGAATTATCAGGTGCCGGTTCAGGTGAAAGTGGTGAAGGTGAAGTGAAAACAGAACTTGACAAATGGATCATCAGAACGAAAAAAGTAGAGAACCCAAGATTGCGTTTGTTCTGCTTACCTTATTTTGCAGGTGGGGCATCAATCTTTAACTCTTGGCATGAATTTTTGCCGGACGATGTTGAAGTTTGTGCAATTCAATTCCCTGGTCGTGAAGAACGTGGAAATGAAAAAGCATTTGACGATGTAAAAGAACTTGTTGCTAAATTGACGGAAGTGATGGAGCCTTTATTGACAACACCTTGCGCATTCTATAGCCATAGTTCTGGTGCTGGTATTGCTTTAGAGTTGACTAGACATTTAAGAAAAAAATTAGATGTTGTACCTACTAGATTTATGGTAGGTGGATGGAGAGCTCCGCATTTGGAAAGTCCTTTTGAATTCTTGAATGCAATTGCAGACGATGAAGTTTACAAAGAGAAAAACATTCCAAACATTAAAGGTCACTTACGTTCGTTAGAAATTCCTGAATCAGTGATTGAAAATGATGCAGTGTTTAATGAAATGCTTCCTGCTTTAAGAGCTGATATTTTACTTGGAAAAAAATACAAGTATTATGAAGATGCTCCTTTAGCTTGTCCGCTTACAGCTTATGCAGGTATTGATGATACTGTGTTTACTGAAGATCAAATTAAAGAATGGAGTAAACATACTTCGGCTGAATTTAACTTCAAAAAAGTTCACGGCAGTCACCTTTTCTGTAGAGATAACAAAGAGGAATTATTAGAAATGATTACAAGCGAATTGACTGAAAAGGTTTTAGAATAAATCGATGTCAATTAAAATTATCAATCCCATGTCGTCCGAAGATTTATTCAACGGACAACATGGGATTTTTTTTTCTAAAGGTGATGTCCACATTTGGGAAACATCGCTCGATGCATCAAAAGAATTAACTGAAAAATGTTTTAATTCTTTGTCTTCACAAGAAAAAGAACGTTCTACTTTTTTTAAATTCGAGAAAGTTCAAAACAATTACGTCATCAGCCAAGGCATACTGCGCTTCCTTCTTGGGATGTATTTGAATATTGATGCAGACAAAATAAAATTAGGTCGTCACACAAAAGGCAAACCATTTTCTATTGATAATTCGAATTTGCGTTTTAACATGTCGAATTCCGGACGCAAAGTTGTCTATGCTTTTTCAATGGATGAAGAAATTGGAATTGATTTGGAATATTCGCGAGACTTAGATGATTTGAATGAACTCATTTCAAAAAATTTTACCTCAAGCGAAATTAATTACATCACTAAAATTGAATCCGAAAAAAAATACCGCTTCTTTAAATTCTGGACTATCAAAGAGTCCTATTTAAAAGCCATTGGAGAAGGTATGCGCTTGCCACCCGACAAACTTGAATTCTCAGTTAACAATGGAAAATTTAAACTTCAATCAATTAATGGTTTAGATGATCAAGACGATTGGGTATTTGAAGATTTTAATTTAGGCGAGAATTATATTGGAACACTCGTCTTGAAAAATTCATCAGCAAAAATAATTCAACACGCTATTATGTAAGTTTTTTCTCTGTAAAACTCTGTACCTGCCTTCGCGTATCTCGGTATTAAAAAGATTCTACCGCATTTTTAAATCTGCCAAAACACAACATTCATAAAAAGAATTCATATCTTCATCACCCGAATAAATAACAAAATGGAAGTAACCAGAACATTCGATTTTCTTCAACGATACAAAGAAAAATTTGCTGATAAAACAGATGCACTAGCCGGAAAAGTAAATGGCCAATGGGTAAAATATAGTTCGTTGGATTATATCGAACATTCAAATAATATTAGTTACGGTTTAAAAGAACTCGGTTTAAAATCAGGCGATAAAATTGCTACGATATCGAATAATCGTCCTGAATGGAATTTTGTAGACATGGGAATGGCGCAACTCGGCATCATCCACGTTCCTTTATTTACAACACTTAGCAACGATGGTTATAAAGATATTTTATCTAATTCTGGTGCAAAAATTGTTTTTGTTTCTGATAAATCGTTAGCAACTAAAATTGCCGAGTTAAAATCTCATATCAATACAATTGAAAAAATTTATTCGTTTGATGAAATTGAAGGAGTATCCAACTGGAAAGAAGTTTCAGAACTTGGTAAAAATAATTCCGCAAAACATTTATCTGACGTAGAAAAAATAAAATCAGAAATAAAACCAACCGATTGTGTAACGTTAATTTACACTTCTGGAACAACTGGAACGTCAAAAGGCGTAATGCTTTCACACCAAAACCTTGTTTCCAATTCAATTGCTGCGGCGAGTGTTTTTCAATTGCAACCTCATCATCGTTACTTAGGAATTCTTCCAATTTGTCATGTCGGCGAACGAATGGGAAACTATCAAACACAATATTCTGGTTGCAGTATTTATTACGCCGAAAGTGTTGGATCTATTGCTGCCGATATGTTGGAAGTTAAACCTCACGGCTTTGGCGCTGTTCCTAGAATTTTAGAAAAAGTATTTGATAAAATCATGGACAAAGGTTCTAAATTAACCGGCATCAAGAAAAAATTATTTTACTGGGCACTCGATTTAGGACTGAACTATCAACAAGACAAAAAAAATGGTGCTTGGTATGAATTCAAATTATCCATTGCAAGTAAAATTGTTTTCAGCAAATGGCGTGCTGCAATGGGAGAAAATGTAATATCCATAGGTATTGGAGGAGCGGCTTTACAACCAAGACTTGAACGCGTTTTTTGGGCTGCTGGAATAAAATTATTAAACATGTATGGTCTTACAGAAACATCACCCATCATCACCATCAATAAATTAGATTCAAAAAAATTAGGTACTGTTGGTTCTGTAATTGAAGGAGTAGAATTAAAAATTGCAGCCGATGGAGAAA
>Ga0105048_10007369_pt1 | contig 17682 bp, 12 predicted proteins | sample MAT05_FD_78382 | JGI IMG/M metagenome (GOLD analysis project Ga0105048, IMG submission 78382) | Freshwater microbial communities from Lake Fryxell liftoff mats and glacier meltwater in Antarctica - MAT-05 | ecosystem: Environmental > Aquatic > Freshwater > Ice > Liftoff microbial mat | place...
GCTTTCCTTGAACTTCTCGCGAAACTTCAGATGGTCGTTCGGGTACAGTTGTGTCATGAGCACGGCCGTTATTCTCTTCTCGGGGTCGACCCAGAAGTAGGTGTGGTAAAAGCCGCCCCAGGTGTAGGAACCGGGCGTCGCGGCGTCCTTGCTTTTCTCGGAGACGATGCCGAAACCGTAGCCGAACTGGTTGCCATGCACGCCGGGGTTCTTGGCAATGTCGCCGATCTGGTTGGTCGTCATTTTCTTCACGCTCTCGGGGCTCAAGATCTTCTTGCCGTCGAGCGTGCCGCCGTTCAGCATCATCTGCATGAAACGGCTGTAATCGTCAGCGGTCGAGACCAGTCCGCCGCCGGGCGAGAAGTAGGTGCGCGGTCCCTTCAGGTGAAAACTCCCCGACCAGACGAGATTGCCGACCGTGATGTTGCCTTCTTTGAGTGCGGCGATCTTCTTGTCGCCGCCGAGCGAGTAGACCGGCGCCATGCGGGCGATCTTGTCTTCCGGCGGGTAGAACGAGGTGTCCTTCATGCCGAGGGGATCAAAGATCCGCTGTTTCATAAATGCATCGATCTCCATGCCGGAAGCGACTTCGACGACGCGCCCGAGCACATCGGTATTCAGGCCGTAGTGCCAGGCCGTGCCGGGTTGGAACCAGAGCGGCAGGCTTGCGATCTTCTTGACGTTGTCGCCGAGTTTGCCATCGTACGTCGAAATGCCGTCATGAATGCCGGCCGCGACGAACTTCTCGGCGAGGGGCTTGGGGGCCGCAAGCCGATAGACGAGACCCGACGTGTGGGTCAGCAGATGATGAACCGTGATCGGCCGCTCGGCCGGGACGGTGGGGTCCTTCTCGCCTTCTTTCGAAGCGGCGTAGACGCGGATGTCCTTGAATTCAGGGATGTACTTCGAGATTGGATCGTCGAGTTTGAGCTTGCCGTCATCGACAAGGATCATGGCCGCCACGCTGGTGATCGGCTTGGTCATCGAGGCGATGCGGAAGATGCTGTCCCGCTTCAACGGTTGCTCGGGGCGCGAGGTGACGGCCGCCAGGGCCAACTTGCCATCGCGATGCACAAGCGCCACCGCGCCGTGGATGTCGCCATCGGCAACGGCTTTGTCGAGCAGTTCCGTGATGCTCTTGAGTTTCGCGGCGTCGAACCCCGGATGCATCGCGGGGTCTTGGGCATGCGCGAACGCCGGAGCGAGCAGCAGAAGTAGGAACGAGAATCGTCGCATCATGTGTAGTCTCCTTTAAATCCCGTCAACACTCCACAATGAATCAGCGTCGGCGTCACCGGCCCCGACGTCAAGCCCGCTTCGGTCAACCAAGTGCGATATTCCACGGCACTGTAGGCCCGGCCTTCGGTGAGGGTGAACAGGGCGGCGGAATAGAGGGCGAGGGGCAGCGGACCGTCGAGGGCGTCGTTCAGGAACACGTCGTGAATAAGCAGCCGTCCGTTCGCGGGCAGCGTTGTCGCCAGTCGCTTGATGAGTTGGCGATTTTGCGGCACGTCCCAATCGTGCAAGATGTTCGATAAAAGAATCGCGTCGGCCGATGGAACAGCGTCGGCGAACATGTCGCCCGGCCTGGTTTCGAGCCGATCGGCCACGCCGTGGGCGCTCGCGAATTCGTGTGCGATCTTCAAGACTTCTGGACGATCCCAGACGATCGCCCGCAAACGCGGATGCCGCTGCAAGCAGGCGATCGAGTAGAGGCCAGTGCCCCCGCCGACATCGAGCAACGTCGTGACGCCTTCTAAAGGGGCGACCCGCGCCAGGTGCGGCGCGACGTTCTTGGCCCGCCCGGCCAGCGCGAGCGTCAAGCGTCGGGCGTCGGCCTCGTGCTCCATGGCCGATTCCAAGCCTTCACGGTAAATGAACGCGGCGCCTTTCTCCTCGGCCGCCCCGGCCGGCTTGTTCGATTTCAGACGTGCGATCATCTCCTTCACGCCAGGAGCCTCGGACGCTAGGCCGACGTAGGCGCTGACATCGAACGGTGCGCCTTCGAGAAGATGGTCCCGCGCGAGGGGCGAAAGCACTAGCCGCTGATCGGCATCGCGATGCAGCAGGCCCATGGCTCGCATGGCGGTGAAGAGGACAACCGCCGGTCGATCTTCGAGACCGAGTTCGCGGCGTAAATCGGGTTCCGAACGAGGCCCAGCGCGCAGCTTCTCGAAGAGACGGAATTCGCCAACGGCGGCGGTTAACAGCTCGGTGCCGTAGCTGCCGCGGAAATGCTCGAAGATCGATGTCGGATCGAGCGCTGGAAAGGCGAGAGAAGAGTGCGGCATGATTTATCCCGCGGGAGTGGCTGGTTGTTGCAAGATTCGGTCGATGAGTTCAAAGAGATCGGTAGGGCGATAGGGCTTCTGAATGAAGCCGGCCAACCGTTTGCCGATGAAGCGGTTGGTGGCTTCTTGCTCGTTGTAGCCGCTGGAGAGGATGACGCGGACATCCTCGCGAATCGTGCGCATTTCGCGGAAGGCATCTTCACCATTCAGGTTGGGCATGGTCATGTCAAGCAATACGAGCACGATTTCGTCCTGGAAGAGGCGGTAGACGTCAACCCCTTCGCGGCCGTCCTTGGCGACGAGCACCTTGAACCCTTGGCGTTGGAGGGCGCGCTGGGCGAACGTGCGGACGCCTTCTTCGTCATCGACAACGAGAATAGTGCCGGTCTTGACGGGGCTTGCAGGCGTCTTCCGTTCGGCGACTTTCTCCGCCGGCTCGGAGATCGAGGGAAGCATGATCTTGACGGTCGTGCCGTGCATCGGTTCGCTATAGAGCTTGATGGCGCCTTTATGGCCGCGGACGATGCCGAGGACGGCGGCCAGTCCAAGCCCGCGTCCCGCCGCCTTGGTGGTGAAGAATGGTTCGAAAACTCGATTGCGTGTCGCCTCATCCATGCCGGCGCCAGTATCGGAAATCTCCAGGAACGTGTAGCGGCCCTCGATGAGGGAATCATCGAGAAACGTGGTCGCGAGATATTCACGGTCGACTGTCAACAACCCCGTGGTAATGGTGATGAAGCCGCTTTTTTCGCCCGCTGCCTCTGACGCGTTGGAGATGAGGTTCATGATCACCTGACGTATCTGTGTCGAGTCCGCCTCGATCGCTGGCAGATCCTTCATCAAGTTGAGCCGAAGCACGATTTTTTTGGAAAGTGTGACTTGCAACAGGTGCGACATCTCTTCGATCAGGTCGCTGAGATTCAACCTCTGGACCACGAAACGGCCCTTGCCGGAATAGGCGAGCATCTGCTTGCACAGGTCAGCCGCCCGCATCGCGGCAGTTTCGATATGGCCGATGCTTTCGTGGGCGGTTGAGTTCTCGGGAAGGTCCTCGAGCGCCAGGCTGGCGTGGCCCAGCATGCTGACCAGCAAGTTGTTGAAATCATGGGCGATTCCGCCGGCCAGCACGCCGAGGCTCTCAAGTTTCTGGGCATACATCAATTGGGTTGAGAGACGCTGGCGCTCTTCCTCTTGCCGGTGTTTGTCTGTCACATCGATCCCGATCGCCCAGGAAGTCCAGCCCGGGATCGGGCATTCGCGACTCAAGTTCGACCAGGAAATCGTTCGCTGCTCCCCGTTCTTACAGCGGAGCGTAATTTCCCAATCGCGGTAGAATCCGGCAAAATGGGCCCGCCGTTCGATCACCGTCTGACGATAATCCGGATCGGGGTAGAGCAAGGCCATGGCGTCGTGATGCGACAAAATATCTTCGGACGAATAGCCGGTGACCCGTTCGCATTCGCGGTTCCAAAAGACGAAGCGACTCTGGTTATCCAGGGCACACAGCATCACCGGCATATGTTCGATGATGATGCGAACGCGCTGCTGCTCCGTATCGAGCACCGGGGGAGAGACGCCCGAATTGTTGTTGTCGATCATGAGGCGACTCGGTCTGAAAGGGATCGCGACTACACAGCCCGTCAAACTCAAGCCATCTCAACTTCCGCCGGCATCAGAACGAACTCATCCGCGCCTTCAGGCGCCTTCGGCAGATCGACCGACTTGGCGCGCCAGCCGGGATGCACCAGTGTGCCCTTGAACGGCGGTTGTCCGCTGACCTGTCCCACGAGCTTGATCGCCGAAGGATCAAAACCGGCGGGAACTGTTACGATCGATCCTTCGTCCTGCCCGAGCACGGGTTCAAGCACGACATGCTTCTTGATGGCCGCCACCGCCTTGGCGTGAATCTCGCGCACGGAGGCGCCGATTTGATCATTCGTGTAAGCTGAGATATTCTCCATCAGGAAATCGAGTAAACGCGATTCACGCTGGAGCACACCTAACAGGCGCACCGGCTCGGCCGAGGGCTTGGGCGGGGGAGGGGGGGCGAAGAGTTGATCGACTCTTGCCGCGAAGGCCGGGTCGGTCGCGGACCGGGCCGCTACCTTCATGCCCAGGTCGTAACGCAACTTACCGCCTGCTTTCGAGATCAGCAGGAAGTACATGCCGAGCACGCCGACGGCAAAACCCAAGAGCCCGAAAATTACATACTCCATGCCGAGCATCCTTTCGAATAAGTTTCCCCTCGATTGTATCGCTCAGGCAAAGGGGGACAACTTATCCGCGAGTTTCATGCGGGCCTTCGTCCAGCGGCGTTTCACTGTGTCCTCGTGAACGCCCAGGATCACGCCCGCCTCCGGCTGTGAGTATCCGCTGAAATAGAGGAGTTCGACGGCCTCGCGTTCCTCGTCGGGCAACATGCTGATGGCCTCGAGCAGATCGATCGCCCGGTCCTGACGCACGTCGTTGTAATCGGGGTCGGCGACGTCGAAGCCCGGTTGCGAGTCGCCGCCGGCTTGCAGGCTAACGCGTTCCGGCCGTTTCACCTTGCCCCGGCCGCCGCGCAGTTCACGTATTTTGTCGAGTAAGACCTGGCGGATCTTCAGGGCCGCGAGACCCATGAACTGGCGGACCGATTCCGGCTTCACCTCGTCGAGCGAACGATGTAGTCGAAGGTAAGCCTCCGCTAATACGCCGGCCGTCTCCTCTTCGAGCCGCACGGTGACGAACGAGCCGAGCAGCTTGCGAGCGATGATCAGGAGGCGCTCATAAGCCAGGTTGATCAGATCCTTCTTGGCTCTCTCGTCGCCCTGCGCAACCCAGTCAAGCAGGCCCTGCATGGCAATCGTGGTAGTGCCAGCACTGGACATGACAAACTCCGTTGATCGCGAGATCGAGGCATTGCGAGTGCTCTTCATGGTAAACGGCCGGTATCGCGAATGCAACGATCGCTCGCCTGAATCCGCCACGGCCGGAACGATGCTCGGATTCTTCTGACTCTACACATTTGCGCCAGAAGAATAACGAGCTCGTCACACTCTCAATACATCGTCAGATCTTCACGGCAGGTTCCGCTTTTGGGGCCTGGACTGCGTGGGGGGCGTAGGCGACCGAGTGGACCTTTCCGCCGTGTTGCAGGGCGACTCGTTCGCGGCTCCACATTAGATCCCAGATGCCGATGGTGCCGTCGTGGCTGGCGGTGGCCAGGGAGGCGCCGTCGGCCGTGATGGAGATGCCACGGACTGATTCGGTATGGCCGGCCATCACGCGGATGACCAGGCGCGTTGTTAGATCCCAGACCTTGGCGGTCTTGTCCCAACTCGAGGTGACGGCCCGGCGGCCATCCGGCAGGAAGGCGACGGCGCTGACGGCCAACGCGTGATCGGCCAGCACCGTGATCTGCGTGCCGGCAGTCGCATCCCACAACTTGGCGGTGCGATCCCAGCTTCCGGAGAGCAACCAGTGGCCATCGGGCGAGAACGCCAGCGATGAGACTGTCTTGTCGTGGCCGCGAAGGGTGAAGCGTTCGCGAGCCCCTTCTACTTCCCAAACCTTAATGGTCTTGTCCCAACTGCCCGTGGCCAGGAGCTTGCCATCGGGCGAGAACGCCAGCGCGCTGACGGCGCCCCGGTGATTGGGGAGGACCGCCTTGCAACTACCGGTTGGGATGTCCCAGAGACGCACGCACATGTCGGTGCTGCCGGAGGCGATTGTCCGCCCGTCGCGGTTAAACGCCACGGCCGTGACATCGCCCGCATGACCCGAGAAGGCGAAGCGTTCCTTGCTGGAAGCGACTTCCCACAGGCGAACGGCGCCATCGAGCCCGCCGCTGGCCAGGAAGTTCCCCTCGGGGCTGAACGCCACGGTAAAGACGTCGCGGTCATGGCCCTTGAGCGTCGCCAACCGCGAACCGGTGGACGGATCCCAGAGAGCGATGGAGCCATCATGGCCGGCGGAAGCGAGAATGAGTTTCTCGGAACGCGGTTCATGTTGGCCGTTGCGTGTTTCCATCAAGACCGGTTCGCGAGGCAGGATCGGCGCGGCCATCGGCGGCGGCGGCGGAGGAGCGACGGGGACGCGCGGGATGTACGGAGCGACGACCTCGCGAACGGCTTCCTTGGCGGCGCTGACGACCTGTGCGGTGATGACCGGTCGCGGCATCGGCATCGGCGTGGTGCGAGGGTTGGTTGTCGGGCGCATCTGGATACCCTGTTCCGTCAACTGCCCCGTCTCCTCGCCCGTGAACGGATCCCAGAAGCGGATCGTCCGGTCCCAGGCGGTCGAAGCGAGGTACTTGCCGCTGGGCGGCGCGAAGGCCAGGCCGGTAACCTCCGCCTTGTGGCCCATCAGGGTGTGTTGCAACTGGCCGGTGATGGCATTCCAGATTTTGATGGATTGATCCCAGCCGCCGGTGGCGAGAAGCGAACCTTCGGGCGCGAAGGCAACAGCCGCGGCCAGCCGGTTGTGGGCGGCCAGGTTGAACCACTCTTCACCCGTGGCGGCGTCCCAGATCTTCACGGTGCCGTCGCCGCCTGACGAGGCGAGCGATTCGCCATCCGGGGAGAACGAGACGCAGCAGACTTCCCGCGAGTGCCCGCGGAGGACGAGATTCTCTTCGCCGGTTTCAAGATTCCAGACGCGCACGGTGCCATCTTCGCTCCCCGAAGCCAACATGAGCCCCGAAGGCGCGAAGGCGATGGCGGCAATTCCGTCGGTGTGGCCGGTCAACGTCAGGATCTCGCGGCCGGCGGACCAGTCCCAAAGTTTGATCGTCTTGTCCCAACTGCTGGTGGCGAGCCAACGCCCATCGGGTGAGAAGATGGCGGCGGTCACTTGCGACAGATGGCCTGATAGTTGGTGCAATTCGCTGCCGGTGGCGACATCCCAAACGCGGGCCGTCATGTCGGCGCCGGCGGTCGCAAGCCGGCGGCCATCGGGCGAGAACGCCAGGCCGTGGACTTCACTGGTATGACCGCGAAGCGGTTGCTGGAGGATGCCCGTATTCGCTTCCCAAATCAAGACAGTGGCATCGCCGCGTGTTGCCGCCAACAGGTGGCCATCCGGGCTATAGGCCAGGCCATTGAAGGCGCCGCCCCTTGATTCGGGTTGGGGCACACGCTGCCGCGAAGCCGCCATGGGGTCGCGGAAGCCGGGGGCAGGCGTCACGTTCGGCGCGGCCACGCGTTCGATTTTGCTCGAAGCCGCCACGAACGAAGTATTGGCGATCGTTGGCGGCTGCACCTCAGGAGGCAGGACGGGAGACTCGGGAGGGGTCGCCCAGGTGCGTACGAAATCGTCGTCATCAACATTTTCCGGCGGCGGGTTGGTTGCCGGCTTCGGTCCGGGAATCAACGGCGGGTTCGCCCACGATCGCATGGATTGATGCGGCTTGGCAAACGGGATGTCGCCGGTGGGCTGCGTAAGCAATTCTTCCGCCATGAGCGGAGCGGGGGTTTCGCGCGGGTTGAACGATGATGCAACCGTCTTGGCGTCGTTGCTCGTCTGGACTCGCAGCGTCGCCGCCTCTTTGCCGGTGCCGACATCCCAAAATTTTACGGTTCGATCGAGGCTGGCCGAGGCGACCTTTGTGCCATCTGGTGAAAACTGCACGGAAGTAACGACGTTGGCGTGGCCCGTCAAGGTTGCACTCAGGTGACCGGTGGCCGCTTCCCACAGGCGAACGGTGCGGTCCCAGCTAACACTGGCGATCAGTCGACCGTCCGGTGAAAACGCGATCGAAGTCACTTCCCCCGTATGCGCTCGTAGCGAAACAATCTCCTTGCTCGTTTCCAGATCCCACAAACGGATCGTGTGATCGAGCCCGCCCGAAGCGACAATCTTGCCCGTGGGACTGAAGCAAACGCAGGTGACGTCGCCGCCGTGACCTTTGAGCGTGGTGAGTTGCGGGCCGCCTTCCTTCGCCCAGATGCGAACGGTTTTGTCCCAACTTCCGGAAGCGATCAAGAGCCCGTCCGGACTGATGGCCACCGAAGTAACCATGCGCTGGTGGCCCTGTAAGACGGCCAGCGATTCGCCGTCGCCCGCACGCCAAACGCGGACTGTTTTATCCCAGCCCGAGCTGGCCAGCGTGCCGCTGTCGGCCGAGAACGTCACCGCGGTGACGACGCCCGTGTGCCCTTGCAGCGTGTTCAAATTCTGACCGTCGGCCGCGCGCCAGAGGCGGATGGTCTTATCCCAGCTTCCGGTGGCGATGGTCTCGCCGTTGCGTGCGAACGCGACAGCGCTGACGACGCCGCCATGCCCCTTCAGCGTGAGGATGTCCTCCGCTGTTTCGAGGTTCCAGATCTTGACGGTCTTATCCCAGCTAGACGTGGCCAAATGCTTGCCGTCGGGGGATATAGCGAGTCCGGTGATGTCGCCGGTGTGGCCGCGAGCGGGGCTGCGGTCGGGCGAGGCAACGGTGTCCCAAAGTTTCACGATTGGTTCCTTCCCGCCGAGTGAAGCGACAATGCTCTGGGGAGAGAGCGGTGCTTCGCCCGTCATCGGCGGCATGGGTTTGGAGGGAAGCGAATTCAGGGCGGCAAAGGGGAAGATGCCGCTCATGCTTTCCAGCGAGGCGATGATCTCGGAAATCGGGGCGCCCAGCATCTCGCGAACTTCGCGGGGGGTTGGGACCTCGGGGATCTTGATCGGGGGAGCGCTGGGAACTTTAGGCTGTGCGACAACCGGGACCTCGCGGAAGAGGTCGATCATCTCATTTTCGTGACTGGCGATGAGACCCAAGTGATGCGCCAACGCGGAGAATTGCTTTGACGACGAGGCCTGGGGATTGGCGACGACGACGGGCTTGCCGAGTAGTGTGGCGCGAGCAATCTCCGGATCAAAGGGGATGGCCTGCGGCAACATGGATCGGGCGAAGACGCGACGCAGTTCCGCTTCCCAGGGTCCGCCCAGGGGCTCATTGGGCGGCAGGGTGAGGAGCAGGCCCCGCATTTGGATCGGGCCGCCCTGATCTTGCACCATCTTCACCAGTTGCAGGAACGTCGGCACCGTGCGGAAGGCCATCGGTTCCGCGCGAATGACGAGGATCATCTCGTCGCAACCCTGCACCAGGTTTCGCAACTGCATGCCGCCGATCACGGGCGGCGAATCGAAGATGACCCAGGCATAACGTTCAAAAGCCATTTCGTTCTGGATGAGAAAGAGAAATTCATCCAAAGTATGGGCAGGCGCGGCGCCTTCGCCATAGGGCGATGTCACGTCCAGACCCGGGACGACATCCTTCCATAACGGGGCCTGGCTGTTGATGCCAAGCGAGCGTAAGCCAGGCGCGGGTCGGTGCGCAGCCAAGTTCAAGGCTGCCGCGACGCCGCCCAGCGGGTCGGCGTCGACGAGCAGCACTCGACCACCTGAAAGAGCAATCGCACTGGCCAAATTGACGGAAGCGGTAGTTTTACCGACTCCGCCTTTCTGACTGGCGACAAGGAATTTACGCACAACCAACCCCTTGGGCGATGGCGAAGAATGTGCCGGTTCGGGCAAATACATCGATTACCGATTATGGGTTATTTGTATCGACCTGCCAAGTCTTTCCGAGGGCGCTCATGGCAACGAAAAGTCCCCGCAGGCGTTACAACCCTCCCACTCGGCACGTTCAGTCCTTCAACTCTGCCGGATTTACCATCGTACCAACTGTCCGACTGCTTTTGCGGAGCGAGAGAGTTACCGAGTCTGTGCTTGGAAGTCCGAAAAGAGATGATATATCGGTCCCGCACGGTAGGATGCCGGTCGGGTGAGGCGTCCGGACGTTTCGTTCGGCAGGAACGCCATGGAGGGTACGCGCATGAGAAATCGCTGCTTGATCGTCTTCAGTCTTGGTTTCCTGGTGATGCCGGGGCAACTGTTCGCGCAATCCGCCAGCCTGGGCATGCCCATGTCAACAGCTGCCGCGGCATCGCAGAAGCCCACGGTCCGCGCCGCGAAGCCCGATCCCCTCATCGGCGACTATTCCCCGGCCGCCCGCCTGGGGCCTATCTCGGAAGTTCGCTACGAGCCGGAGCCGACGGCCGAATTGCTACGCTCGCCGGAAGAACGCTACAACTGGGGCATCCGCGACGACGCGCCGTCCCAGGCTCGCTACCGAGCCACGCCGGTCTCGCGCCGTGAAAGCCAGTTTGGCGAAAAAATGGGCGAGATGATAGATAACGCCCCCGGTTCAAACTGGGGCAACTTCGAAAGCGACCACTGCTTTGACGACATGATCTCGCCGGTCACCAACCCGTTCTTGTTCGAAGACCCGCGAGCGTTGACCGAACTCCGGCCGCTCTTCTTCTATCAATCGATCCCCAGCAACCAGTACCTCTATCGCGGCGGGAACATCGAGTACTTCGGCCTACAAGGCCGGCTCGCCATCACGCAACGGCTCTCGATCGTCGTCCACAAGCTGGGTGGCGCGGTCATCAATCCCGGCTCGAATTCCGTGCTCAGCAGCGAGACAGGCTTCGCCGAAATCTGGCTTGGACCCAAGTACACGTTCTACCGCGACGAACAAACCGGCACCCTCTTCGCCGGCGGGTTGATCTTCCAGCTGCCGACCGGGTCTTCGCAGATCTATCAGGACACGGGAAAGCTCTCGCTGGTGCCGTACGCCAGCGTCGCGCAGCGATTCGGCAAAACCAGCTGGGGCACGTTCAATGTCATGGACACCTTCGGCCTGTCGTTCAGCACCAACGATCAGCGGAGCAATTTCTTCTATAACTCGATCCACATCGACTTCGACGTCGCGAACTGGAATCGCATCTATCCGCTCATCGAAATGAACTGGTTTCACTACACTCGAAACGGGAATGCGAGCTTTCAAGCCTTCGAAGGCTTCGATTTCGCGAACGTCGGGGCCGCAGTCGCCGGCACGGACTTCCTGAGTTTCGCCGTGGGCGCCCGCTACAAGATCTCCGAAGCGATTCAGTTCGGTCTCGCTGCCGAGTTCCCGCTACTGGGCACCAAGTACCTCAATAATTTCCGGCTCGGCATTGACTTCATCTGGCGGTATTGAGCGAAGAGTTTGCTTGGAATCTGGGGGGAGGCGCCTCACGCCTCCCCCAACTTTTTACTCAAACGTCAACAACCAGCGGCGCAGATATTCCGCCAGGTTCTTCATCTCTTCACGCTTTAGTGGTGGGAGAGATTCCATCGCTTCCGAGAAGCGAGCCTCCGTCGCTCGGTCGATTAATTCACAACCCTTCTTCGTCAATCCTACCACTACCCCACGGCGGTCAGCGGGGTCTTCTTCGCGGCGGATCAATCCGTTTTGCTCCAGGCGGTCAATACGATTCGTCATGCCGCCGGACGACAGCAGCACGCTCTTCATCAAATTCGTGGGCGTCATCTTGCCTTCCGGACCCTGCCGCCGCAACGTGGCCAGGATGTCGAATTGACCCAGACTCAGCCCGAAGGGCGTCAGGGCGGAATCGACACTTCGTTCCAGGTGCTGAGCCAACACGATCACACGCCCCACGACGCCGAGAGCCGATGGGTCCAGGTCGGGCCGTTCGCGCTTCCACGCCTGGTTCATCTCGTCGACGACATCGCTTGGTTTACCGTTCTTCATAACGATCAAACTATGGCCAGATATTTCGATGTCAAGATTCTTGACTCGAAGCGATCTCGTTTCTATCTTGATCTTACAGGTCATCCCATTCAAGTAGTGAGGCATCCCAATGCGCGAAATCAAAATTGGCGACACCGTCGAATCCTGCGTGGAACGCTCGGACTACCCGCCGGAGCGGATCAAGCAGATCCTCGGCAACGAAGTCGTCACCGTCCTCGGCTACGGCGTACAAGGCAAGGGCCAGTCGCTAAACATGCGCGACAATGGCGTGAAGGTGATCGTCGGCCAACGTCCGGGCGGCAAGGCCTACGACGCGGCCGTCGCCGACGGCTGGAAGCCGGGCGAGACGCTCTTCGACGTCGAAGAGGCGGCCAAGATGGGCACGATCATTCAGTATCTGCTCTCCGATGCAGGCCAAAAAGAAATGTGGCCGCGACTCAAGCCGCTACTCACGGCCGGCAAGGCGCTCTACTTCTCGCACGGCTTCAGCATCGTGTTCAGCGATCAGACCGGCGTCATTCCGCCCAAAGACATCGACGTCATCCTCGTGGCCCCGAAGGGATCGGGCACCACGGTTCGCCGGCATTTCCTGGAAGGCCGCGGCATCAACTCCAGCTTCGCCATTCACCAGGACGCCACCGGTAAGGCACGCGACCGGGCGCTCGCGCTGGGGATCGCCATCGGCTCCGGTTACCTGTTTGAAACAACATTCAAGAAGGAAGTCGTCAGCGATCTGACCGGTGAGCGCGGCGTGCTCATGGGCGCCATCTACGGCCTGTGGCTCGCTCAGTACGAAGTGCTCCGCGAGCATGGCCATAGCCCCTCCGAGGCGTTCAACGAGACGGTCGAGGAAGCGACCCAGAGTTTGTACCCCCTCATCGCCGAGAAGGGCATGGACTGGATGTACGCCAACTGTTCGACGACGGCCCAGCGCGGCGCGCTCGACTGGTTCAAGAAGTTCCGCGACGCCAGCAAGCCGACCTTCGAGGCGCTGTACAAGTCGGTCGAAACCGGTGCCGAGACGAAGCGTGTTCTTGATTCGTGTGGCAAGGCCGACTACCGGCAACAACTGGAAAAAGAACTGAAAGAAGTAGCCGAGAGCGAGATGTGGCGAGCCGGCGTCGAAGTCCGCTCGCTGCGGCCGGAACGTCAGGGGTCGTAAGCGTCGATCGACACACGTCAACTCGAGCGGAGTGAGTTTCAATCGGAGGCTTACTTGGATCGAGTTGACGTGGTCGGATTGACTTGGATTGAAGAAACTTGTGTGGTAAGATTTCTGCTTAACCAACAAGGCCAGACGGAGATTGGTTCCATGAGCGCGATCAAACTTGACCCCGAGCTTCGGGCAAAGCTGAATGGTCTAGACGAGCACCTCGAGATCCAAGACGACACCGGCAAAGTCGTGGGGCATTTTCTGCCCGATGAAGTGTACATGACTCTGCTGTATGCGTGGGCGCGCGAGCAGTTTAGTAATGATGTCGAAGAGCGACGCCAAGCGATGTCTGAGCCCGGTGGGTACACGACGGAAGAAGCCATTGCCTTCGTCGACAAACTTGTTGCCGATTACAAAGGAAACGCCCAGTGAACTAATTTCGTGTTATCTGGAATCACAAGGCGTTGCAACAGGGAATCGCCTCGATCGTCTTAAAGTTGATGGAAAAAGGCAGTGCAGTGAGCCCGATCAATGAGGCAATGCTGGAGATCGATGTATTGCTGGCCAAAGGCCCCAGCGAATGTGGCGAGTCCCGGGGGCCGTTTGAGCGTGTTTTGATCGTATTGCCCCTCTCCGTTATTTACGAAGTTCACGAAGATGGACGAATCGTGTATATTTCTGGCGTTCGCTATTCTGCGAAAAGGAAACGATAGCACTTTCGATCTGGCGACCTATAACTTCTCGATGCCAACTCTCAACACCGCCGTCGCTGTCGCTCGTCTCATGCGCTTCCTCGCCGTCGAGGGCGTCACCGGCCATGAAAAAAACATCGCGCGTGAGGTGCAGACCGCTCTCCGCGAAGCAGGTGTTCCCGCGAAGAATATCCGCTTTGACACCGCGAACGAGCGCATTCCACTGCCCACCGAGACGGGCAACCTGATCGTCGATCTGCCCGGAACGAAGCCGGGGCCACGACTGTTGTTTATGACGCATCTCGACACGGTTCCCCTGTGTGCTGGTGCGGTTCCGGTGAAGAAGGGTAACAAGATTACCCCCAAGGGAGTGACCGCACTCGGCGGTGACAACCGCACCGGGTGTGCCGTGCTCGTCACTCTCGCGGCCACGTTGCTCGAACAAAAACTGCCTCATCCGCCTCTCACGCTGCTCTTCACGGTTCGCGAAGAATCTGGCCTATTTGGGGCACGGCATCTCGATCCTGCGGATTTGCAGCATCCGGAGATGGGCTTCAACGTCGATGGCCGTTGTGCTGCCGACATCACGATCGGCGCGGTCGGGGCCGACCGCTGGGAAGTCGAGATCTTCGGCAAGGCGGCCCATGCGGGCGTCTATCCGGATCGCGGCATCTCGGCCACGATGATCGCGGCTCTCGCCCTGGCGGACGTGCAACAGAACGGTTGGTTCGGCAAGGTGATCAACGACGGCCGGCAGGGCACCAGCAACATTGGCAGCGTCGGCGACGCCCAGGGCCGTAGCGCCGGCGAGGCGACCAACGTCGTCACCGATTATGTCTTGATCAAAGGCGAATCGCGTAGTCACGATTCGAAATTCGTCGGCGAGATCACGGCCGCCTATCGAGCCGCGTTCCAGAAGGCCGCCACGCGCATCCTCGATCATGAGTTAAAACCCGGCAAGGTCAAGTTCACCACCCGCCGCGACTATTTCCCGTTTCGATTGAAGGAAACGTCGCCGGTCGTCAAGCACGCGGTGGCTGCCGTCAAGGCGCTCGGCCGTGAACCGAACTGCAAGACAACCAACGGCGGACTCGACGCCAACTGGATCGTCAAGCATGGAATCCCGACCATCACGATCGGCGCCGGGCAGAATGAAATTCACACCGTGAAGGAGTGGGTCGACCTCACCGAGTTCGAATCCGGCTGTCATCTCGCGGTGCTTCTGGCCACGATCTGAACGCGGGTCCTATAATCTCGGCATGTCTTCCTCCACGCCGCGCCAGAAGCAGTTCTTTGTTCTCTTCCTCATCGCCTTGATGCCCGCGATCAAGGCGCTCGAGCCCTGTCTCGATTGGGACACCTGGTGGCACCTGCGCGTCGGTCAGTGGATCGTGCAGGAACAGCGACTACCCACCCACGACCCATTCTCGCAACTTGGCCGGGAAGAACAGGTCCCCTGGATCGCTTACAGTTGGCTGTATGAACTGGTGATGTACGGCAGCCATCGGGCCGGTGGCGACGCGGGGGTTCTCGTCTTCCGCTACGTGCTCTACCTGACGGCTTTTGGCGGCATTGCCTGGTTCTTTCTCCGTCACGCCTCCAACCGCTGGTTGGGTCTAGGCGTCCTCGCCCTGGCTACCGTATCGCTGATGCCGTTCTCCTCCGAACGACCCTGGCATGTCACGATCTTCTTCACCACGCTGACGCTCCATGCCGTCTTGCGCCTGCGCGACGGAGCACCGCTCACTCGCTTTCTCGCCCTGCCGTTGCTTTACGTTCTCTGGGCAAACATTCACATTCAATTCGTGATGGGCTTCGCTCTGCTCGGCTTCGGCTGGATCGCCACGCTTCTGGATCGTGGCCCGGGCGCTCGGAACATCTTCATCCTCGGGGCGCTCTGTACGTTCGCCACTATGGTGAATCCGTTTCACGTGCGGCTGTTTGTGGTGGTGTGGGAATATGCGACTCAGACGAAAGCGCTCACGCTCGTGCAGGAGTTACAGCCGCCGAACCCGCGCGAATGGTACAACTGGCCGATGCTCATCCTCTTCGGGCTCGGCGCGATCGCGACGCTGCGCCGCGGCTGCCGACTGTGGGATGTCATCCTCCTTGCCTCGGCTGCCGTCTTTGGCTTACGCATGCAGCGTGACCTATGGTACGCCGTGCTCGTCGCCGGGACCGTGGTCATTCGCTCTCGTTCGCCCGGCAACGAGAAGCCAATCGCCTGGTGGCAGATCGCTCTGGTGTTGATTGCCGCGACGATTTTGTCGCGCGGTCTTTGGGAAGCGGGTCTTTCGAAGGGTAAGACGATCGAAACCAGTCACGCGGAAACATATCCGGTTGCCGCCGCGGCCTGGGTGAAGGAAAACCACCCGCCCGGTCCGCTCTTCAACGATTTCGACTGGGGTGGTTACCTGATCTGGGCTCTGCCGGAGTATCCCGTCAGCATGGATGGGCGCACTAATCTTTATGGCGAAGCCCGGCTCATCCGTTCATTCAATGCCTGGTCCGGCGAACCGGACTGGGAAACGCATCCCGATCTCTTGCGTGCGGGCGTCATCATCGCCCCCAAGAAGCGAGGCGACAAAGAGTTCCCGCTAACCGAACTTCTCAGAAACCCGGACGGTCCCTGGAAAATCGTATTTGAAGACAAAACGGCGGTGGTGTTCGTTCGCAAGTAACTCCTTCGGCTCGGTCTTCAGCAGAAACTTACCCGATCAACGACTTTTTCCTGAAGCTGGAATTACCAGGGAAGCCGTTGGATTTATGGGCGCCGCCATGCCAGCCACGGGTGGCACGATCTTGAGCCACTCGGCCGAATCGGGCGGGTAGTCCCGTCCGGTCACTTCCATCAAGCTCATATGAGCTCGGCTCTTGAGGGCGACTTCCGCTTTTTCGGTGATCATGACGCGATACAGCGTCTGAGCGGCCTTCGCATCGCCTCGGAAGTTCGCCAACGAACGAACCGCTGACAGACGCAGGTCATTGCCTTCTTGGCCCGTGTCGCCTTGAAGCAGAGTTTCAAGGCTGGCCGCCCGCACTTCCTTGGGCACCGGTTTGTTGGCAATCTCGCAAAGCAGATTCAGGCTCTCGGGTGTCTTCTTCTTTGCTAACGACTCCACGGCACTACACTGGAGCCTCACAATATTATCTGGTGTGAAGTTCGTCACTGTCCGGGAATGCAACCGCGATCGCCGACCTGCCTGCTCGACTCCCGCTACCGGAGCAGGGTCGACGGGTGCTTCGCCTGTCGCCTGTCGGAAAGCCGCAACCAGAATCGGGGCGGCTTGGGGATCTTCGAACCGGCCGAGCGCCTCGATGGCACTTAATCGACAGATCACTTGCTTGTCGTTGGTCGCCGTTTCGGAGAGAATCTTGAGCGCCTCGGCCTGATCCTGCTCACTGCCGCCCCGTTTTCGAGGTTCTTCGAGTTTGAGCATTGCCTTGGAGCGGGCGTCCGCATTAGATTCGCGGCGAAGGACCTCCATTGGATCCTCGCTCGACCAGAGCGACTTGAACGGACTGCCCCGGAACTTTTGGCCGGTGACGGTGTCCACGGTGTTCACGCAGCCGCTGAGCGCCGGGCAAACCAGGCAAGCGGCAGCAACGAGGAGTCTACCGCGCACCGCACGACGAAATAATCGGACCATCACCGCCCGCCTCCCTCGCCATCCTGGCGATGAGCCGTGAACCTGAAATCGTTTCGTTGAACTTCTCGACGCCCGATACCATGAACAGGCCGAAACGGTCAAGTGTGATTCACGACAAGCGAACCCGCGCGATGGCGACGGGTGTCGTGTAAGGAAGGAACTTTCGCCGGCAATAACGACTTCCCGCCATCCGATGTGGAAATCAGCCCGCGTGACCCTACAATGATCGACTCAGGTAGTCCGGTCCGCGGACACGGAGGCGTAGCTCAGTTGGTAGAGCAACGGACTTTTAATCCGTTGGTCCTGGGTTCGAGTCCCAGCGCCTTCA
>Ga0105048_10007371_pt1 | contig 17679 bp, 16 predicted proteins | sample MAT05_FD_78382 | JGI IMG/M metagenome (GOLD analysis project Ga0105048, IMG submission 78382) | Freshwater microbial communities from Lake Fryxell liftoff mats and glacier meltwater in Antarctica - MAT-05 | ecosystem: Environmental > Aquatic > Freshwater > Ice > Liftoff microbial mat | place...
CACGGTGAGGTACGGCTTCGGCAACCGCGCGACGAGGTCACGCAATTTGTCGAGGCACTGCGTGTCATCGTCGAGTGCGTAGTGCGCCACGCCCGAGATTTCGGTATGCGTGATCGCGCCGCCCAACGTTTCGCCGTCCACCGTCTGGCCCGTGGCGCCCTTGACCAGATTCGGGCCACCCAACCCCATGAACGACGTGCCCTTGACCATCAGGATCACATCGCTGAGCGCGGGCAGGTACGCACCGCCGGCAACACACTGTCCCATCACGGCGGAAAACTGCGGAATCCGCAGATACCGACGCATGATCGAGTTGTAATAGAAAATACGTGCGGCGCCGAACTGGCCGGGAAACACGCCACCCTGGTACGGCAGGTTCACACCGGCCGAGTCGACGAGGTAAATGATCGGAATGCGGCAGCGCATGGCGACTTCCTGCGCGCGCAGGATCTTCGTGATCGTCTCGGGCCACCACGAGCCAGCCTTCACCGTCGCATCGTTGGCGACGACGACCACTTCGCGTCCGTCGACCATCGCGATACCGGTGATGACACCGGCGCCGGGTGCCTGACCGTCGTAGCGATCGTAGGCCACGAGCAGGCCGATCTCGAGGAACGGCGTTCCCGGATCAGCGAGGCGTTCTACACGCTCGCGTGCGGTCAGTTTCCCCTGCTTGTGCTGCTTCTCGATCTTGTCCGGTCCGCCGCCGAGTCGGAGGCGGGCTTCCAGCGCGCGAACGTCGTCGGCCAGACGGCGAAGCCGCCCGCTCACGCGTCCTGCTGTTCACGGGTCGCGAACCAATCGCGGATGTAGTCCACGAGGTCCTGCGTACTCGTTCCCGGTCCGAACAGGCGGGCTACGCCGCGCTGCTGCAGGGCATCCATGTCTTCTTTCGGAATGATGCCACCGCCGGTGAGCAGAATGTCGTCGCGTCCTGCCTCTACCAGCAGATCCCGAACTCGCGGGAAGAGGGTCATGTGGGCGCCACTCAGAATCGAGAGGCCCACCACGTCCACGTCTTCCTGAATGGCCGCCGACGCGATCATCTCAGGGGTCTGGTGCAAACCGGTGTAGATCACTTCCATGCCGGCGTCACGAAGCGCGGCAGCCACCACCTTGGCGCCGCGATCATGGCCGTCGAGGCCAGGCTTGGCCACGAGCACGCGAATCGGTCGAGTCATCGGAGGGCAAACGGGAAAGGACCCGGGATCGGGCGCCGCCGACGCGAGGATTGCGCGTGGCAGCCCTTCAAGCTACTCACCCGTCCTTACGCGCCACCAGCAGCATTTCGCTGGATTTGCGCGTCAGTGGGCGTGCCGTCCAGGCTTCGAAGGCCTGCTCGACCACCAGACCGACCTCTTGCATGCGCGCGGCCATCTCGGACGCCGAGTAGAGCCGGATGCGGTGCGCCCGCTCGCCGTCGCCCTTCGGCCCACGCCACGTGGACGTGATCTCGAGGAAGCCCGACAGGGGGTCAAAGCGACGCTCCTGCCCGAAGACGGTTCCGTCCTCCGTGCTCCACCAGTCACGAGCGAGAAAGCGCGCCATAACGCCATCCCGGCTGCCGCCGTGCCAGATCAGCAGGCCGCCGGGCTTGAGCACGCGGGCGAATTGGGCCAACACCTTCCGGTCGTCGTACGGATCATCGAAAAACCCGAACGACGTGAACAGGTTGACGACGGCGTCGAAGCGCCCGGTCCACTTCGGAGGTAGCTTTCGCATGTCTCCCTTCGTGTACCGCAGCGATTTACCCGTGCCCCGGCGCTTCGCCACGTCCAGCAGCGGTTTCGAGTAGTCGATCCCGTCCACCTTGAAGCCGGCTTCGGCCAACAGATGCGCATGGCGTCCCTGCCCGCAGGGACAATCGAGGATCCGCGCGCCCGACGGCAGCTCGAGCACGTCGAGCAGTCGTGCAACCTCGCGACGATCCTGCACAAGATCGAACAGCGGTTCGTATTCATGGAGGTACTGCGCATCGAAGTGCGTGGCCCACCAAGGACTGGTCGTCTTCATCCCCATAGGCTAGATACTCCCGTGATCCCACACAAGTCGCCGACGTACCCGCGTGCGGAAAGCGGGATCGCAGGTCCGACCACGAATGTCACCCAGAGCACCATGCATACCATTCGTTTGCTCTATTCAAGCGAGGCGCAGGAAGGCCTCGTGTACCGCGACTTCATCTCGATCATGGAGAAGGCGGCCGAGACGAACCGCGAGCGCGCCGTCACCGGCATGCTCTGTTACGGCGGTGGCCAGTTCCTGCAGGCGCTCGAAGGCGAGCGACGCATCGTCAACGCCCTGTACCATTACATCGCGACGGATCCGCGGCACGTGCACTGCCAACTGCTCACGGTCGACGAGATCAGCTCGCGCGATTTCGCCGAATGGTCGATGAAGATCATCGACTGGAACGACGCGGTTACGGCCGCTCGTCAAACGATGCTGCTCAAACACTCCGGCTCGCGTCGGTTCGACCCGAGCCAGATGACCGCGCAGCAGGCGACCGCATTCCTGCGCGACCTGGCGGCGATGGAGCGTCTGCTGGCGGAGTAACGCCGCTTAGAAGAATACGGGCTCGCGATAGGCGCCGAACACATCTTCCAACGCGGCGCGGATTTCGTACAGCGTGCAGTACGCGCGGGCGCAATCGAGGATGCGGGGCACCACGTTGTCGGTGCCCCGTGCGGCGTTCCGGAGGGCGTCGAGCCGTTCTGCCACGAGTGCGTTGTCCCGCGACCCGCGCAGCGCCGCCAACCGTTCGCGCTGCTCCGTTTCCGCGTACTCACCGATGCGCAGAATCGGAATCGTGAGTTCACGTTCGTCGGTCACGAACTCGTTCACGCCGACGACGAGCTTGCGGCGCTGCTCGATCTCCCACTGCTGCCGCGCAGCACTCTCGGCAATCTTCTTCTGAAACCAGCCCTCCTCCAGTCCCTTCACGACCCCGCCGAATTCGTCGATCTGCGCGAAGAGTGCCTCGGCTTCCTGCTCCATCTGGTCGGTCAACGCCTCGATGTAGTACGATCCGCCGAGGGGGTCCATGACGTGCGGCACACCAGTTTCATACGCGAGAATCTGCTGCGTCCGCAGCGCCACCTGCACGGCTTCCTCGGTAGGCAGCGACAAGGTCTCGTCCATCGAGTTCGTGTGCAACGACTGCGTTCCGCCAAGAACTGCGGCCAGCGCCTGATAGGCCACGCGGACCACGTTGTTGGTCGGCTGTTGTGCGGTGAGGGTGACGCCGGCGGTCTGCGAATGGAAGCGCATCATCCACGACCGCGGATTCTTCGCACCGAAACGGTCCTTGAGATGGCGCGCCCAAATCCGTCGTGCCGCACGAAGCTTCGCGATCTCTTCGAAGAAGTCGTTATGGATGTCCCAGAAGAACGAGAGACGCGGCGCAAACTCATCGACATCGAGCCCGCGTGCGATGCCCCGCTCTACGTACGTGAACCCGTTGGCCAGTGTAAACGCGAGCTCCTGCGCGGCCGTGGCACCCGCTTCCCGAATGTGGTAGCCGGAGATGGAGATCGTATTCCAGTTCGGCGTGTGCTTCGCGCACCAGTCGAACCCGTCGACGATCAGGCGCAGCGCCGGCTCGATCGGGAAGCACCAGGCGTGCTGCGCCATGTACTCCTTCAGGATGTCATTCTGCACCGTACCCTGTAGCTTCTCGGCGCTCACGCCCTGCTTCTCCGCCGCCGCAATGTAGAAGCAGAGCAGAATGATCGCAGGCCCGTTGATCGTCATCGACGTCGACACTTTGTCGAGAGGAATACCCTCGAACAGTGTCTCCATGTCGGCCATCGACGAGATCGACACGCCGCATTTGCCGACTTCCCCCTCGGAGCGCGAATGATCGGCGTCGTAGCCCATCAGTGTGGGAAAATCGAACGCCACGGAAAGGCCGGTTTGTCCCTGCGAGAGCAGGAACTTGTAGCGCTGATTGGTTTCGCGCGCCGTGCCGAACCCGGCGAACTGGCGCATCGTCCAGAGCTTGCCGCGATAGCCCGTGGGATGAATGCCACGCGTGAACGGCCACTGTCCCGGCAACTCAAACGCGGAGCCGGCGGTGTCCTCGAGATCGAGCGCCGTGTACAGCGGCGGCACTTCGTTCGCCGAGTTCGTGAACGCGATGTCGCGCTTGCGGCCGATGTCGTACTGCTCTCGCCACTGTCCGACTTCACGGCGTAGCCCGTCCAGCTCTTCCTGCTGCTGGCGGACGACATCCTCGAGTTCCTGAAGGGTCGTCATGCGCTCATCCATCCTGAAGCGGCGCGTACTCGGCGCCGGTAAGAAGTACGGCACTGCGGGCCCGGAGGGCATCGGCAACCGCGAAAGGAACCTGCGTGCCGGCCTCGAGCGCATCGAGTCGTTCGTTCACCCACGCCAGCGTGTCCGAATCCTGCCATAAGCGCCGACGGATCTGCTGGTCCACCACTTCCATCACCCGCTCACGAAGGCGAGCCCGTCGTCGTGCCCGCAGTTCTCCGCTGGTCTCAAGATAGCGCACATGCCGCTCGAGAGCGTCGACGACCTCGTCGACCCCCTCGTTCTGGGATGCGATGACCCGCAGAACCGGTGGGGTCCATTGCACCGGCTGTCCCTCTTGGGCGGCGGCGCGTGCGGCGCGGGCGGGATTCATGGCATCCCGTAGGGCGTCACGGTCCGGCACGTGGCGGAGATCGAGGCCATGGTGAGCCGGAGCGTTCTGCATCGCGGCGCCGGCGCGCAGGCCAAGCATGAGTTCGATGTCATTGCGCAAGCGATCCGCGCCGGGGCGATCGGCCTTGTTCACCGCAAAGACGTCGGCAATCTCCATCACGCCCGCTTTCAGCGTCTGAATCGAGTCGCCGGATTCGGGGACCAGGACCACCAGCGTCGTGTCGGCCGCCCTCGAAATATCGAGTTCGGATTGGCCCACGCCGACAGTTTCGAGCAGGATGACGTCCATGCCGAACCCGTCCAGCACATCGCACACTTCGCGCGTGGACGTGGCCAGCCCACCCAACGACCCACGGGTGGCCATCGAGCGAATGAAGACGCCGGGATCGAGCGCGACCTCCTCCATCCGAATACGATCACCAAGGAGCGCGCCACCGGTGAAGGGCGACGTGGGATCGACCGCCACGATGCCCACGCGCAGCCCCGCGTTGCGATAGCGTCGCGCCAGACGCGTGGTGAGCGTGCTCTTGCCAGCGCCGGGCGGCCCGGTGATCCCGATACGACGTGCGCGCCCGAGTGTGGGATGCACGGCCGCGAGAATCTGCTCGAAACCCGGACGGTGATTCTCCACGATGCTGACGGCACGCGCGAGCGCGGCCGGCTTCCCGGCACGGAACTGCTCCAACAATCGAGACATCGCTTCAGTCATCATCACTCGTCGTCGTGTTCGTCGCGGATGTCGCCCACCAGCTCCTCGAGCAGGTCTTCGAGCGTCACCAGGCCGACGACCGTCGCGTCATCCTGAACGATCGCCAACTGTCGACGCGCCCGTAGAAGCTCGAAGAGCAATTCCTTCGCGGATTTCGTGGGCGTGGTCACTGTTACCGGACGGATATGCGGGAGCGTTTCACCGCTGCGCACGAACACGTCGAACACATGAACCATACCGATGATCTGGTCCGGCGTACCACGATACACCGGTACGCGACTGTAACCGGCTTGTGCCACTTGCTGCGCGAGTTCCGCCGCGGGCAATCCGTCAGGTACAGCAAACAGCTTCGCGCGCGGTGTCATGACGTCCTGTACGATCTTGTCTCCGAACTGCACCACCCCGGAAATGATCGCCATCTCTTCTGTCGTGCTGATGTCGTCGAAGGCGCCGTCCCGCAAGAGCTCCTCGAGCCCATCACGCGCGTCCAAATCCTCGACGGATCGCGGACCGGATGCCAGCACGCGGCGCGCAAGATCGGCCACCACATGAAACGGCGTGAGCAGCAGATCCACGAGACGCAGCAACGGCACGAGCACGGGTACGAGCTGCGGTGCCCATCGTCGCCCCACCGCCCGCGGCAGCAACTGACCGACCAGCACGAGAAGGGTAAGATAGACCAGCACATCACCGAGAAACTCCCAAGCACGGAGACCGTCGGCCATCGCGATCATCGATCCCGTGGCAAACACCGTCAGCATGCTCGCCGTCGACGCCGCGTGCAACAGACGCGCCGGACGCTCCAGATACCGCGCCATTGCGCCCGTCCCGCCGTGGCGTCGTTCGATCCAGTGTCGCAACCACAATCGGCTCACCGCGCGCACGGCCGTCGCGGAGAGCGTGAGTGTCGCGACGACCGCGACCGAGAGCAGCGTCAGCAGCAACGGCATCAGCTCTCTCCCGTCGCGCCGGAGTCGAGCGGCTGCACACGCTCGAGATAGACGCGTTCGATCTTGCGACGAACGACACGCTCCACGATGACCTTGAACGGTCCGACCGCCAGGGCTTCGCCGGCACGCGGCACGCGCCCCAACAACTCCAGTACCAGTCCACCCACGGTCTGCACATCGTCGCGGCGGAAGTCGTGCGACAAGGCTTCGGACAGGTCATCGAGCGTAAGCTGGCCGGAGACCCAGAAACGAAGTCCTGCTTCGTTCTCAACCTGCCGTTCTTCCACGTCGTATTCGTCGCGAATCTCGCCGACCAGTTCTTCGAGCACATCCTCGATCGTCACCAGCCCCGCCGTGCCGCCGTACTCGTCGGCCACGACCGCGATGTGCCGACCAGCCACGCGAAACTCACGCAGCAAATCGGCAATCCGCTTCGACGGCGGAATGAATACCGGCGGGCGCAGCAACGTCCGCCATCCGCCCTGCGGCTCCTCGTCCGCCAGCACCGACGGCAGGAGGTCCTTCACGTACAGGATGCCGACGATCTCGTCGATCGTATCTTCGAAGATCGGCACACGCGAATGCTGCGCACTTCGCACGCGGTCGAGCATCTCCGACCAGGGCGTGTCCTGCTCGATACCAAGAATGTCAACGCGCGGCACCATCACTTCCTCGACGGTGGTCTCACCAAACTCGAACACGCCAAGCAACAGATCGCGCTCGTCGCGTGACACATCCGCTTCGCTGGTGATCACCTCGCGGAACTGCGCGGCGGCTTCTTCGCGACGTTCAATAGTCGCGTCGGCGTCGGAGACCACTTCGGCGAATGCCGCCTCGACCCAATTGCCGAGCCTCACGATCGGGGCAAACAACGTCTCCGCTCCGTTCGAGAACCACGCCAGGCGCTCTTCGGCATCTTCGCCGAGCGCATCACCGACCACGCGCGCCGTGGTCTCGGCGGCGAGAACGACGGCCAGCCCAAGGGCGCACAGCAACGCGACGTTGGCGAGCGTCGCGCGACCGGAGAGGCCCAGACCGACGGCAATGCCGGCCCCCGCCGCGAGATGGCCAAGCACACGCGCGAACGCCAGCGCGCGGTGGGTCCGTTCACGCGAGGGTACAGGTCGCGGCACCACCGGTGCCGGTGGCGCGAGCGTGGAGCGCTCGGCGGGTATCGACGAAAGGGGCGGCTCGGACAGCAGCGCACCGTCCGCGACGGCGGCGAGTGCGGCAATAACGGCGCCGCCGGTCGCCAACCCCCACGCGACTGCACTCATGCGGTGCGGGACGGTGTGATCCAGAAGCGGTGCAGCAATTGCTCCTGGCGGCGCCACATCGGCGACGTCATCCGTTCTTCCCCTTCGGGGTGCTCCCAACCGCACGCGTGCAGCACACCGTGCACCACGAGGCGGGCGATCTCTTCACGAACCCCGACGCCGAATTCGGTCGCCTGAAGGCGCGCGACATCCGGACTGATGTAGATGTCGGCGATTACCGTACCCGCGGGATCCGCCCCGAGCGCGAACGTGATGACGTCAGTGGGTCCGCGATGGCCGAGATGCCGGCGATTGAGCGTCGCACTGGCACGCGACGAAACGAACGTGACGCTGAACATGGCGCGCGGGACCTTGAGCGCGCGAAGCACGTTGCGCGCGAGCTCGACGAGCCTGTCGGCGGCGATCGGCACACGGACACCGTCGGCTTGCACCGAAACGGCGCGTGGATTCTCACGCATGGTACTCACGCGCCAGCCGCATCGGCATTGTAGGCGCGAATGATGTCGCGCACCAAGCGATGACGAACCACATCGGCGTCGGTGAAGTAGTGAAACGAGATCCCTTCGATGCCATCGAGAATACGTTCGATCTGCATGAGCCCGGAGTCTTCACGGCGCGGCAAGTCGACCTGCGTCTTATCACCGGTAATCACGATCTTCGAGTTCACACCGAGACGCGTGAGAAACATCTTCATCTGCAGGCCGGTCGCGTTCTGCGCTTCGTCGAGAATCACGAACGAATCGCTGAGGGTGCGGCCACGCATGAAGGCCAGCGGCGCCACTTCGATGGTGCGCGTTTCGATGAGCTTCTGAAGGCGCTCGACCGGAATGAGGTCATCGAGCGCATCGTACAACGGGCGCAGATACGGATCGATTTTGGCCTGCATGTCGCCTGGCAGAAAGCCGAGGCTCTCCCCCGCCTCGACGGCGGGACGCGCCAGCACGATGCGCCGGACGCGTTTGCGCATGAGCGCATCGACCGCCGCGGCGACGGCCAGATAGGTTTTGCCCGTGCCCGCAGGACCGATGCCCACCACGATATCGTGTTCGCCGATCTGCTTCAGGTACTCGGCCTGCCCCGGCGTCTTGGGTTGGACGGCGCGCCGCGCACCCGGCACTACCAAGGCGCCGTTGGTGGCGGCCGGTGCGTCGGCCGGACGTGGTGTCAGCGACAAGCGCAGGACGTCGTCGGGGCCGAGTGTCTTCCCCTCGCGCACCAGCAGCACCATCGCGGTGGCGATGGATTCGGCCCGCGCCACGTTGTCGGTATCACCGGTGACGGTGAGGCTGTCGCCACGCAGGGCGACGCGCGTACCCGTGGCGCGCCCGAGCTCCACCAGGTTTCCGTCGTTGACGCCCGCCAGCATCTGCATGTCCGCGCCTTCGACGGAGACGCGCGTGGTCACGGGCTCGGGTGCGCGATCGTTGCCGCTCACGCGTCGGTCCCCGTAACGGTAAGGTGCAACTCGGCCAGATCTTCGGCAGGCACCGCGACCGGCGCGCCTTCGAACAGCGAGCGGGCAGCCGTCGTTTTCGGAAACGCAATCACATCGCGGAGCGACGGCGCTCCGGAGAGCAGCATCGCGATGCGATCAAAACCGAACGCGATGCCGCCATGTGGCGGTGCACCGGCGCGGAGGCCTTCCAGCAGGAAACCGAAACGGCGCTCTTGATCCGCCACGTCACCGATGCCGAGCAGTGAGAACATTTGCGACTGCATGGCCGGATCGCTGATACGAATGCTGCCGCCGCCGAGCTCCGTGCCGTTCAACACGACGTCATAGGCCAAGGCGCGCCAACGCGCGGGCTGACCGGGGAACGCCTGCATGTCCTCCGGATGCGGTGCCGTGAACGGATGGTGCACCGCCGAGAGTGCGCCGGTGGTGGGATCCTCCTCGAACATCGGGAAGTCCATCACCACGATGAACCGTTGCAACGTGCCGTCGACGAGATCGAGTCGCCGTGCACATTCCTGGCGAACGCGATCGAGTGCGGGGCTGGACACGCGATCGGACGCCGCGACGAACAACCCGAGGTCGCCGTCGGTCAGGGCGAAGGCGGTGCGTGCGTCGTCGGTCAGAAACTTGGCCAATGGGCCATCGTACGCCCCATCGGCGTGCCGCAGGCGCAACAGGCCGCCGGCGCCCGCGCTCTTCGCCAGCGCCTCCAGTTCGTCCACCTGCTTGCGGCTCCACGCCGCACCACCAGGCACGACCAATCCGCGCACGCGCGACCCACTCGCAATCGCGCTCGAGGTAACGGCGAAATCGAGCCCGGCGAACACCGCCGTGTAGTCGGCGAGTCGAAGCTCGTATCGCAAGTCGGGGCGATCACACCCATAGAACTCCATCGCATCGCGATAGCTCATGCGATCGAAGTGCGCCGGGATCGTGTGGCCCGCTTCGGTCCAGAGCGCGCCGATGAGGCCCTCGGCGAGCGCCAGGATATCCTCACGCTCGATGAATGACGCCTCGATGTCGATCTGTGTGAATTCCGGCTGACGGTCGGCCCGCAAATCCTCATCGCGGAAGCAGCGCGCGATCTGGAAGTAGCGGTCGAAGCCGCAGCACATGAACAGCTGCTTGTAGATCTGCGGCGACTGGGGCAGCGCGTAGAATTCGCCCGGATGCACGCGGCTTGGCACGAGGTAGTCGCGTGCGCCTTCCGGGGTCGGCTTCGTGAGAATCGGGGTCTCGAGTTCGAGGTACCCACGATCGCTGAGAAAGCGGCGGGAGACCTGCAGCAATCGATGCCGCAACACGAGATTGTCTTGCAGTTCCGGACGACGGAGATCGAGGTAGCGATGGCGCAGGCGAAGTTCTTCCGCTGCCATCTTCTCGCCGCGTCCCCGCGCCACCGGGAGTGCCGGCGTGACCGCCGGACCAACCACGCGCAGCGAGGTGACGCGCACTTCGATCGTACCCGTCTGCATATCCGGATTCTGCCGCTCCGGTTCGCGCGCAACGACTTCGCCTTCACACAACACGACCGACTCGACACCCACGGCCGCGGCGATGCGCAAGGTCTCCGCATCGCTCCACGCCGGCCCGAACGCCAACTGCACAAGCCCCGTGCGGTCGCGCAGGTCGATGAAGACCAATCCGCCCAGATCACGACTCCGGTGCACCCACCCGCCTAAACGAACAGTGCGCCCGACATCGTCGGTGCGGAGGAGGCCGCAGGTGTCAGTACGAAGAGATGTGGCGAGCGCGGACTGTTCTGACAAAGACGACATTACGTGCAGCGCTCCGGACGGGGCGAATCAGGAAAGAGAACGGGCCGGCGAGCGGCCGCAAACGATGAAAGATAAACGATTTACGCCGATCTCGGTAGCGATGGCCGATACACATTCGCTTGACCCGCCAAGGCGGTGGCCGTTACTGTCCCCTATGTGCCGCATGCTTATCGGCGGGATCGCCGCGTTTTGTTGGGCCTACGGGCTCGGCGCGCAGCCGGTGCCCGCGCGCGATCTTTGGGAATTTCCACTCGGCGCCGTTCTCGAGCCGGCCGCATTGGCGGCGGAGCCCGGTGCGGGATTGTGGAATCCGGCGGTGACTACGCTGCGACCGGGCGAACGAATCCGCCTCGGAGTGGCGTCGTTGTCGACCGGGGCGCAGCAGGGCGTTGACGGACAGTTGCTCTCGGCGTCGTATCGCCGCGCCTCAGGCACCACGTGGGGGCTTTCCGTGGCGCGGAGTTCGGTCGCCGGTCTCGTGCGTACCGACAGCGACCCGCAGAGCACAGGGGACATCAGCTACGCCAGCCTCTTGGTCAGCGCGACCGCCGCGCGTACGCTCGTGCCGCACGTGACCGCCGGCGTGGCGATGCGGTGGCGTGAAGGAAGGGCGGATCGCGAGGTGAACTCCGCCATTGCGGCGGACTTGGGTGTGATCGTTCACGATCTCCCGTGGCGAAACACACGCGTCGCGCTTTCCAGCTTCCTCTGGCGACCGGGGCGCGAGGTCGATGATCGTCCGGCGTTCTTGGCCGCCATCGACGCCCGTGTGGTCGGCGATTCGGCGCTACGAGAGCTTCGCCTCGGGATGAGTCAAAACAACGTCAATCGCGGCGCGAGCGAGCGCGGCCCTTTTATCTCGGGCCGATTGGACCGACTGGAAGCCCGCGCCGCGATCGTCCGGACATCGGCCGGAGCCGGCACCGTGACGCGCATCCGCTCCGGCCTTGCGGTGTACTATGCAAGGTATGTGGTCGGTGTGGCGCGCGAGGAAGGCATCTCGGGGCTCGGACCCGTTTATCAGTTTACGCTCAGTTCGATTCTCAAGGAATGATGTCAAACACGACCTCGACCGAAAACCTGCTCGATCTGGCGCCGGATGCCGCCATTTCGCGTTTGCGCGCATGGCTGACCGAGCGAGGGGAGCCGTCATATCGTGCGGGGCAGATCTTTGCCAGACTCTGGCAGCGGCCGGTTCGTTCCTTCGACGAAATCACCGAACTGTCCAAAGCGCTCCGCGAGGCGCTCGCGCAGTCCTTTCACCTGCCACAGCTCGAACTGGCCACCCGCCAGACGTCGACCGACGGGACCGAGAAGTTCCTCTTCCGGATGGCCGACGGGCAGTTGATCGAGACCGTGTCCATTCCCGACGGCGACCGGATCACCTTCTGCATTTCGTCGCAGGCGGGCTGCGCGCTCCAGTGCGCGTTTTGCGCCACTGGCGCGATGGGCTTTCAACGCAACTTGTCCCCGTCGGAGATCGCCGGTCAGGTACGCGAGCTGCGTCTGCTGTCGCCGCCGATCATCCCTACGAACATCGTGTTCATGGGCATGGGCGAACCGATGATGAATTGGAAGGCCGTCGATCCCACGCTCTCGTTGCTGAACGATCCGCGCGCGTTGGGCATCGGGGCGAGACATATCACGATTTCCACGGTCGGCGTCCTGCCGGGTATCGTGGCGCTGTCGGAGCGCCCCGAACAGTTCCGCCTGGCGATTTCCATTCATGCGCCAAGCGATGAGTTACGCGCGTCGTTGATGCCGGTCAACACGAAGTATCCACTGGCCGACGTGATTGCGGCGGCCGCGACGTTCGATCGCCGCGTCACGTTTGAATACGTGATGCTGGGCGGCGTCAACGATCAGCCGGCGCATGCCTCGCAGCTAGCGCAATTGGCCCGCGAGTGCCGCGCCTTCGTGAATCTGATTCCGCTGCATCCCGGCGGGACGATGGGCTTCGTCCCGTCACCGGCGTCCGCCATCGCCTCGTTCACGCGGGCACTGCGGGCTCGTGGTGTGGAAACGGCGGTGCGTCGCAGCCGCGGGCTCGACATTGCTGCCGCGTGCGGGCAACTACGGACGGAGCGTCTCGGTCGCCGGCTTCCAGTCGCGACCCACGAAGACGGTGAGATCCACGTAGCGTAGCGACTCGGGACGCGCCTCGATGGAGCCTGTCCCGAACGCGCGCTGCAGCCGTTCGGCCCAATCGCCGTGTCCGGTGTGCGAGACGATCAACGTCCCGCTTCGCGCTTTCCCCTGCTCGGTCTCATACTCGACCACGTCGAACCCGCGATCGCGTAACTCGAGCGTGGCGCGGCGCGCATAGCCACGCGTGCCTGATGCATTGAGCACACGTACGCGCACGCGCGTCTCACTCGGCGCTCGTGCAAGCGTATCATCGACCGCGGCCATCGTGCCCCGCGCGGCGCTGACCGACGGCGTGACCCGCGTACGCCACCACGCCGCGCCAGCGCCGAGCAGTACTACCGTCAATAACCCGGCGATCACCACACCACTATGTTTGTGCCGTGGCACCTCCGGTGGTGGCATTGACGGCCAGCCCGGCGCGGTCATCGCACACTCTCCCAGAGCGCCACGGTTTCCGGCGCGAACCCCTTCCCTTCGCGAATCGCCCACTCGAGTCGCATCCGGACGACTTGGCGAAACACCTGATCGAACGCCAGCGGCACGGCGCTGGTAAGAAACGCGCGATCGGCCTGCATGAACGAACGCCCCGGCTCGAGGAAATCAGCCATGTAGAGCGCTCGCCCCACGCGTGACCAACTGGCCTGACCGACCGTATGCCAACGAATAGCGTCGAGCACATCCTGACGCGTTTCGCCGAGGGCGGCGAGCCGGATCGCCGCCGCCGGGCCGTGCAGCATACCGAACGGGCGTGTCAGATCACCCGTGTCGGCGCGCAGCGTAGGCTCGTCGGCGTCACGCAACGCGTCGTGCCACGCGCCTGCATCGGTCCACGCCTGCACTTCCGCTGTCGACAGCCCAAGGGCGTCTGCCCACGTGCGCAGCAGCGCCACCACGCGCGAGATATGCGCGCGGCGCTTGTCGGTCACGATGGACCAGGACGGCAGCTCGAGCCGTTGCTGGTCGCGGAGCATCCCCGGTGTCACGGTGTGCGTCAGATCTCGTCGATCGCCGCGCGAAGCGCCGCCGTGAGGTCGGTGGCTTCCTGCACGGAGCGACCAGCTGCCCTCACCAGGGCACTTCCCACGACCACGCCATCGCCCAGCTGTGCGGCGGCCTTGGCCTGCGCCGGCGTGGAAATACCGAAGCCGATGCAGATCGGCAGTGACGTCGACGAGCGGAGCCGAGCCACCGTGTCGGGGAGATCGGGGGGAAGCTCGGCGCGTTCCCCAGTGACCCCCAGTCGGCTGATCAGATACACGAACCCACCGCCGTGACGCGCGATCTCCGCCATGCGCGGGGCGGGTGTCGTCGGCGCCACCAAGCGCACGAAGTCGAGTCCACTGGTGCCGAACCACGCCTCGCGCGCCGGATCGGCCCCAACCGGTAAGTCAGTCACGAGTACACCGTCGACACCGGCGGCGCGTGCCCGCGCCAACACGTCGGGACCACCGGCGATGATCGGATTGAGGTAGCTGAACAACACCACCGGGACATCGACCGCGGCGTCACGGACGATCTGCAACGCACGCTCGAGATTCATCCCGTGGTCGAGCGCGATCTGAGAGCTCTGCTGGATGACCGGACCGTCGGCCATCGGATCAGAGAACGGGACACCAATCTCGATCACGTCGGCGCCAGCCGCAGCGATTCCACGCAGCAGCGTCACGCTACGCTCGGGATCGGGATGCCCCGCCGTGACATAACAGACAAGCGCCCGGCGTCCTTCAGCCGACAGCGCGGCGAAGCGCGCGGAGAGCCGAGAGGCGGCTGGAGCGGAGACGTCAGGCGAAGTAATCACCGATGTTGATGCCATAGCGTTGAGGGTCCTCGGTCCGGATGATGGTGTGTGCAAATTGGCCGGCGGCGTCGCAAGATGTCAGGTCGTACACCTGCAGGTCGTGGAGCCGGTTCCCTTGGGCGTCGGTGATCATGCGTACGAGGGGACGCGACAGTGCCGTCGGCTCCGGGTTTGCGGCAACGACCATAGCCAAGGCGAGGGAGTCGAGCACCACGAGTGTACCCACCGGATAGATTCCCGTAAGGTTGATAAACGCCTTCACGACGACCGGATCGAGTCCGAGCCGCGGATTGTCGCGCATACCACGCAGCACGTCCGCCGGTGACCATGGCGCAGCCTGATACACGCGCGTGGTGGTCGCCGCATCGAACCCGTCAGCCACTGAGATGATCTTGCTGAACAACGTCAGTCGTCGCGACCGTAATGGCGTTGGATACCCCGACAGGTCGACGCGCATGTGATGCTCGTAGGCTGCGGTCATGGCGCGCCACGGGTGCGCCGCGCCGGTTGGCATCGCGAACATCGAGAGGACGCCTTGCCACGTGTGCGTCTGCAGGATTGCGCGTTCACCGTCGTCGAGCGACCCCCGCTTGTTGAGGATGTCGAGCGGAACACGGGACTTACCCATATCGTGTAGCAACGCCGCGAGGCCGAGATCCAGGAGTTGAAGCTTGGTGAGTCCGAGCCGACGTCCCAGTGCCACGGAAAGAATGCTCACGTTCACGCTGTGCACGAACGTGTACTCGTCGAACTCGCGGAGCGTCGTCAGCCCGATCAGCGACGCGGCATCGGTCATGATGGCATCCACGATGCCTTGGACCGCCCGCTTTACTCGCTTGAGTCCCGCGCTGCGCCCGAGACGCGCCGACGTCATGACGTCACGGGTCACATCGAGCGAACGCACGTACGTCTGCCGGCTGCGTTCCTTCGCGTCGAGCTCCGTGACCGGCTGATCGGATTCGTCAACCGGCGGATAGAACACGAAGCACGTGACCCCCGACTGCTCCACGCGCGCCGCGAGCTGACCGAGCCGCTCGTCTTCAGGATACTCGAGCGGCGGAGACTGCAGAAATGCGAGCAGCGTGACCCACGCCCGTGGCGTGCTGGGAGCGGTCACCTCGACGCCGCCAATGCCTGCCTCCCGCAGGAGCCCCAACACGTACGCCACCGCGGCGTAGTTGTCGAGCGTGAGCCGGAGACGCAGTTCATTCACGAACAGGTAATCGCCGATCCGTCGCAGGTGGCACTGCCCATCGGCCGACTCGACGCGCTCCACAGCATTCACCAGCTCGGCGATCGACTTCTGTACCGCACTGTTCTCGATCGGATAGAGCCGCACCGCGCGTACGGCGCCGTGCAGGGCGACGACGAATCCGCGGGCGGTACGCTGCGACTGCGAATTACTCGACTGGTCGGCAGCCGCAGTCGTAGGGATCTCGCTCACGTATTGCCCCGCATCGCGCGTGCGACGGCGCTGCGCACGACGACGTCCTTCGTGTCGGCCGCGCGCTGCAGAGCGGCAATCGCGAGCGGAGAGGCCACCATGCCGAGGGCACGCGCGGCACACGCGCGCAGCTCGGCCGGCTCGCGCGCCCCGAGCAGACCGCGCGCATTGAGCAGCGTGTCGAGTTCGGACACGCCGGCATCTCCGCACAGACTGCCGAAGGCCTCGAAGAGCGCCATCTTCTCGCTCAGGTCGGCCGCGCGCAGTTCCTTGCGACGCACAGCGTCGAGCAAGCGCGGAAGCGCCGCTGTGTGCGAGCGCGTACCGATCACCCGGAACGCCGCGACCCGCACGTCGCGATCGCTGTCGTCGATCCCGCGTTCGACCGCCTGCAGCGCCGCCGGTGACGCCACCTCGCCGAGCACGTTCAACGCCTCGACGCGCAATTTCGCGTCGCTGCCACGCAGCAAGCGTGCGAGTCCCGGCACGGCAGCCGGGGTCGCCAGCTGCGCTGCGAGTCGCAAAGCACCGCGCACGACGCGCTCTTCCGCATGCTCGAGCAACTGCGCCAACTCGGCCGTGTGCGCACCGGCCAACCGCGCTGAGGCGCGTTCAATGGCAGCCCGCGCCGGAGAGGACGTGGCCATGCCAAGCCACGCCACGAGCGGTTCGAGAGCCGACGGCCGCAACTCCACGAAGAGCCCCTCGAGCAGCGACGCCACCGGGGTGCGCGCACTCTCGTCGAGCGCTTGCAGCAGCTGCGACATCACGGCGGGTTCGCTGAGCCGCGCCGGCAGGTCACGCAGCGCCTGCATGACACGAACGTCTGCCACCACCCGTCGCGCGGTGGCCGATGCTTCTCGTAGGGAGAACGCGACGAGCTCATAGTCGCCGACCGTGAGAAACTCGAGCAGCAACTGATCGACCGTCCGCAGGGCCTCCAGCTGTGCTTCCGGTATGAACTGCCCCTCGATCACGTCGAACAAGCTGGCCAGCACCAGTCGGCGATGATCGTCGGCATATTCGCGCTTCAGCTCCTCCTGCAGATAAACCGCCTCCCGCGTATCAAGGAAGTACAACGTGGTGTCGAAGTCCTCGACGCGCACGATACCGGGGGGCGGGCCATCGCCAGGTGGCGACGACTCCGCCCACGGTACCGCCAGCGGCGCGACGCCCGGTGCGAACACCGCAACGCCGGCGCGGTCTGCCCCGCCCATGATGGGCATGTCGCCGATCGCATCGTGCTCGACGTGGCGATAATCGAGCGTCGCGAGGTCGGCCACCCACAGCAGCGTCACGAGATCATCGTCATCCGGGAGAGCGGTGCGGGCTCTGTGCAGCATCACGAGGAGCGTGTCGAGATCCGTCGTCTCGAAGCCGCCGTGCACCGTCAACGTCCGCAATCCGTCGCGATGGAGCAGCCACGGCAAGCCGTCGGTACCGCGCTCCGTATC
>Ga0105048_10007373_pt1 | contig 17678 bp, 14 predicted proteins | sample MAT05_FD_78382 | JGI IMG/M metagenome (GOLD analysis project Ga0105048, IMG submission 78382) | Freshwater microbial communities from Lake Fryxell liftoff mats and glacier meltwater in Antarctica - MAT-05 | ecosystem: Environmental > Aquatic > Freshwater > Ice > Liftoff microbial mat | place...
GACGAACATCGAGCACAAGTTCATAATTACCTCAAGGCAACGGGCTACCGCCTCGGCCTGCTCGTGAATTTCGGACACTATCCAAAACTGCAATACGAACGCATCGTGCGGTAAAATTTCAGGCCTCGTTTTGAACCACGAATAGCACGAATGACACGAATGAAGACAAAAACAAAAAACATGAGATGATTTTTAAATAGCAGCATCGAGCACTGGATAATCATTCAAAACAGGAAGCAGAGTGCTTTTTTATTCGTGTCATTCGTGTTATTCGTGGTTTAAAAAATTGAGAATAGAAAACAGGAAAATGATCATGCGTCCAGTCCCAAACCTTACCCGACGTGATTTTGTATTGCATTCCTCGATCGCGGGTCTAGCGGCCAATCTTGCATCCAGCCAACCACTCTTTGCGCAGGCTGGACGTGGGAAACAATATGCAGTCATCGTCGGGGTCAAAGACTACGACCCAGAAGAACTCAGCCCTCTCCGATTCACGGTTCGGGATGCCGAGGCGTTGGCGGGCGAATTGACCCGATTGCAATTCGATGTTTAACTCATGACCGGTGCAGCCACCCGTCCACAACTTAAACCCAATTCGGCTGACAAGATCGAACGCGTACTCAAAAATCGTGCCGCAGGATTAACTGCCGACGACACGCTCATCTTTGCATTCATGGGTCACGGAGTGCAGTTTGCCTCAGACAAGCCAGGTAATAATCAGAAAGACGAGGTACAAGAACTCTATTTCTGTCCGGAGGATGCGAAACTCGGCGATCGAAACTCACTTCTCTCGATGGACAAGGTTTATGACGCACTGGGAGGCAGCCAAGCTGGTCGCAAACTGCTGTTGGTCGATGCTTGCCGCAATGACCCACAACCTCCAGTCAAACGCCGTGTCAAGGAGACTGAATTGGAGCCCGTCGGTCGTGCCATTCGGACCGTTCCGAAAGGGATGCTGGCGATCTTTAGTTGCTCGGAAAGCGAAAGCAGCCCCGAGTATCCAGACCTCGACATGGGCTACGGCCAAGGGCATGGTGTGTTTACTTATCATGTGCTGAAGTATTTACACGGAGACGCTAACGAGACGTTTTATCCTCAGCAACAACTGACCGTCACCGACCTCGCCCACTATGTCGGTCGAGAAACCAAGGATTTCGTATGGAACAAGGACAACAAGGATCAAATCCCAATCCCGTATGGCAAACTGGCCCCTTGGAGTCTTGGATCTGCACCGTCCGGAAAGCAACCACTTGAAAAAACGTTCCGTAGCAAATCAACGGGTATGGAGTTGATGCTCTTGCCGGCTGGAACTTTTACGATGGGTTTCCAGCCATGTTATCGGATTACGCAAATCGAGAAGGATGGGAACAGTATCAAGTCGGCCCAAGTTGGCATCAACAAGGGAGTCGCTGGTTACCGATTGCCAACGGAGGCCGAATGGGAATACGCTTGTCGAGCGGGTACAACGACCCCATTTCATTTCGGGGCAAATATCACGGCATCTCAAGTGAACAATGCCGGGGGTGCAGGGGGCCATGCCCCCGCTCGCTCGCGATTTTTTTAAACCACGAATAACACGAATGACACGAATAAAAAAGCTGTCGCACTCATTTTTTGAATGATCATCCCCTACTGTTGCGGCCCAAAAAAGCCTTCCCACTCTCGTCTTGATTTGCGTTCTTGTCTTCATTCGTGTGATTCGTGTTATTCGTGGTTCAAAACGGTCCTCATTTCCCACTCGTTCAGTATTGCCCAGCAATGCCCTGTTCCGGTGTACACCGTTTTCACCAACGAACAGCTTGCACAAATGGTGCAACGCGGCGTTAACAGTAAAGCGGCGCTACGGGAAATTGAGGGCGTTGGTGAGGCCAGAATCGAAAAATACGCTGATCGCATTCTACTGGTTTTGTCCCCACTCGTTCAACCACAACTTTCGGAGCTCTTTGAAGAAGTTCGCGACGATCGTTTCAGTTTCGGGCGGTTTTCCCAGTTTGTCGTCTATGATCCGAAGCTGCGTGTGATATCGGCACCCTCGTTTCGAGAGCGAATTGTTCATCATGCGATCATGAATGTTTGTGAACCCCACCTTGATCGCTGGCTGATTAGTGATTCCTTTGCGTGCCGAAAGGTTTGATCGGTTTGTAAAGGAAGATTTGCGAGTTGGTGGATACGTTCGCTATATGGACGATATGGTCCTGTAGGGTGAATCACCGCGAATCCTGAATCAATTGCGCTATCGATGCCATGAATTTTTGTCAGAAACCCTTTCGCTTGAGGCAAAGCCGGCCAGCGGACAGCATTCGCGATGGAAGGAATTTCTTGGGTTGTCGGGTCTTTCCTACCCACGTCGAACTAAACCGAACGAGTAAGATTCGGTTCCGGACTAAGCTGCGTGCATACCAGCGGTTAGCAGTGTCGGGAGCGATGTCCGCAAGAGAGCTACAAATGAAGGTCGATGCGTTGTTGGCCTTCACTCGAAGCGCAAATATTAAGAGTTGGCGGTTTCGAACGGCAGTACTATCGAGTCTCGGCGAAAAGGCTGAGGGGAGCTTTCGAGACGCCTACTAACACCACTCAGCACCGAACTTGAATTCGAATGGTCGGTGGTACCGAAACATTTAGGATAACGATCGGTTCCAACTGACTAGCAACCGCATAACGCTTGGAGCTAAAGAGACACGAAAGCCGAGGTTGTTGTTCCGGTTGCCAGGCGAGTTCCTGTTACGGTTCTCCGACCGGCAGTTCCTGGCGTTGTTGTTCCAGCTACCGCCTCGGTTAACCCGGTTCGAGCCCTCTTTTTCAATCGCACCGACAGGATCCGTCACGGCTGCCGTTTCGTAGTCGCCGTAAGAATCTTGGCACCATTCCCAGACATTCCCGTGCATGTCGTAGAACCCCCAAGGGTTCTCTGCAAAACTGCCGATTGGCGCGGTTGTTACGAAGCCGTCCTTGGCTTGAATAGCGTATTTCCAATTGTACTTGGCCTTCGCTGTTCCATCGGCAACATTACCTACGCTCGCTAAACCCTCAGCGTTATCTCCCATAGAAAATTGAGTGGTTGTTCCGGCACGGCAAGCGAATTCCCATTCGGCCTCCGATGGCAGTCGATGCGTCCGCCCCTTCTCGCGACTAAGCCACTGACAAAATCGATTGGCATCGTTCCAGGAAACGTTGACCACAGGGTGATCGTCCCCTTGCGTGAAACCAGGATTCCGCCAGTTGTATTGCACATCTTGCTTAGACGTGCCATCGGAAATATTGAATCCGTAGCCACCCTTGCCATCGCTTTCTGCCTCAGTTTTGTAACGCGAGGATTCGACGAATTTGCGAAATTGCTTAACAGTGACTTCGTGTTGCCCAAGATAAAACGGCATTGCGGAAGCACTCGCGTCTGCATCAATACTTATGAAACGTTGATGCTGCCGAAAACTTCCCACTTTTCTTTCATTTCATAGCGTCGAATGGAGATACTCATCCTGCCGCTCGCTTTGGCGCGGCGGCCCCTGCTGATTCCATCATTTGGATGGCAGATAAATGGGGGGACTGTTAAGCTGTTTCAAATACCTCTCCGAAAATCGCAAGAATTCGTCGTTTGCGATTCGCTGTGCCGTCATGGTCGCGGCCCCAATTCTTATGGCCGTATCTAACGAAACTCCTGCCCCACCCAAGGCCTCGAACTGAGTTTGAATCGCCTTCACTTGTGGGTCATTGGTAATTCTTTGGATTGCATCCCCATTTTGCTCGCTGGCCAATTGAGAGATGCTAGTCTTCCAAGCAACAGTCCACTGGCCGGATGCAAGCTTTACCATGAAAATGGATTCGACGGTGGCTGCGTTTCCCGAAGGTTCCGTTCGAACGTTGGTCGCTCGGAAGTAGCCAGCAGGCATTTTTTCGGCTTGCAAGATGGCACTCTTGGTCCATTCTGCCTCCGCGCTTTTGACGTTGAATGGCCTCTTGGAAACGCCAGTTAATTCCTGAAGCAGCGAGTTTAGTTGCGACTGCATCATCTGCCCCATCAACGAAGCGAAATCAGGAGGTCGTTCGCCTCCAACCAAAAGCATCACCTCACCTGAACCCTGAAATTCAATTGCCTTATCAAGTCGGTAGGACACGATAGCTAGCCGAATGGTCCAATGCTCGTCCTCTTCTGACGTAACATAAAATCGGCTTGAGAGATCCGGTGGGGATGTTGCAGCGTCGATTTTCTTCAGCTTCAACTCGCTGGCGAGACTGCTCGGTTTACGCGATTCGACATCAGGCAACCGTTCGTGCCAACTCCATACCGCAATTCTACGATTCGCATCTGTCGCAAAATTCAGACTCGATACCGTTGTCGAATTAACTCTAAGAACCAAGAATTGATTTTCTTGTTCGGATGGGTTTTCGATTTCCGACTCGATTCGTTCCAATTCCGATCGAACAAGGAAGCCGAATGCGCCATCCCGCATTTGAGCCGGGTCATTCACGAGGATTTTGAGCCGATCCCGCAACTGCAACCTTGCTTTTGCGGACTCTTGTTTTGCGGACTCTTCTGCTTTTAGGTAGGCAGCTTGGTCTTCCCTCTCGAGCCAACCCTTGGGAACCGCGATCGATACGTCTTCATTGGGTTTTGCGCTAAGCACAAAGCCACGGATCTGTTTCTGGTTTTTCAAATGGACGACATCGACGGCCAATCTTGCCGATTCTCGAATCTGGCCGAAGGTCGACGAATTCGCGACAACCACCAGCATGCAAGCGGATGCAAACCATACTAAGTTGCGTTTATCCATTGCGAATACCCATGTCGTGACCACGCCTCTTTGATCGGTTTTCCAGTGTTCTTGAAGGTTAGTGTATCAACTTGACCACTACTAAGTTACACTTAGGGTTGCCTTCAAATCGAACAAAATACGTTGGAGATTGAAAAAAGGACGCATGAATTCCAATCAGCCCTCGAAACCGACCGAAGAGACCGACCACGCCGAAATCATCGAGGGGGGCAGTTTAGGCAAAGACATCAAGAAGAAGCCCCTCATGTTTCAAGGGGACGTTTCGGATCTTTTGCCTCAGTTGCATCTTCATGCCGCCCCGCTGGAAATCAACGATATCTCGCCCGAAGCGTGGAACAGCATCGCTGAATACTGCCTTCAAATTTGGTCGTGGAACCAAAGTATTAATCTGACACGACATACGACCCCCGAACTCTTTATCAAACGAGACCTTTTGGACGCCTGGCACTTGGCGAAATTGCTGGAGCCGAACGAAGAGATATTGGATATCGGGTCCGGAGGTGGTGTCCCCGGAATCTTAGTGGCAATTCTGCGCCCAGACGTTCAAGTCACGCTTTGCGATAGCGTGGCCAAGAAGATGACCGTAGTGACTCGGGTCATCGATCATCTCAAACTAAAGATTCCCGTTTATCCGCTGAGCGTTCAGAAAGTACTGGAGGAATTCCGGTACGACACATTGACTGCTAGAGCGGTTGGCCCACTATCGCGAATATGTACTTGGCTCCAAGAAGACTGGCACAAGTTTCGTCGACTGCTTGCAATCAAAGGGCCAAAGTGGGTCGAGGAGCGGGGCGAAGCTCGTCACAAAGGGCTGATGAAAAATATTGAACTAAGGCGCGTCGCAGGCTATACGATGCCCGATACCGAATCGGAAAGCACGATTCTGCAATTACTTCGCCCGCGATGATGCCTTTGCCGGTTCTACCGACTTTTTCGATGCACGCGGGTGGGCCTTCGTATACGCTTGCTTAAGTGCGGCAGTACTCACATGCGTGTAGATCTGCGTCGTAACGAGACTCTTGTGTCCTAGCATTTCTTGGACGCTTCGAATATCTGCACCGCGATCGAGCAGATGCGTTGCAAAACTATGGCGAAGGGTGTGGGGGGTGGTTCGTGAATCCAATCCGCTTTCCTTAATGTACTTTTCCAACATGCGGGCAATACTCCGCGTTGTAAGCCGCTGACCGAACTTGTTAGTGAAGGTGGGGAGATCTTTCGAATCACCGTGGTCGGCCCGTTTGCGAACCGCATAGTAAACATGCAAGGCTTTGGCGGCATGCGTTCCAATCGAACCGATGCGTTCCTTTTTGCCCTTTCCACGAATGCGCACGGTCCCCTCGTCAAAGTCCAAATCGCGATCGTTCATGCCAACGACCTCACTCACTCGCAGTCCGGCGCTGTAGATTACTTCGATAATAGCAATATCTCTCAACCCCATTGGATCGTTGGAGTCCGGCGACCCAAGAAGCGTTTTGACTTCATCGGCGGTCAAGAAGTGGGGAAGTTTGCGTTGTCCACGCGGGTTTCGAAGCGGCTTGGCCGGATTGGTATCCGCCATCCCCTGTCGCTGCGCAAAACGATAGAAGCTCCGGAGGGAAGCGAGCTTTCTAGCGATGCTGGTGCGAGCGTAGCCAGCGTCGTGCAAAGCGGAGACATAACCCCTTAGATGCGATGCGTCGACCTCGCGAGGGGCCACTTTCTTTTGGCCTTCATCGGTCAAAAAGTCCGCTAAATCCATCAAGTCTTCGCGATAGGACTTGATGGTCAGGTCGGAAGCGTTGCGCTCGACATCCAAATACCGTAAGAACTGAGAGATCTCCGCGTGCATCCATCATCCTTTCGATCTGGGCAAGTTTCGGCTTGACTAGTCTACACTCTAAATGGTGACCGCAACGAACGGTCTTTGGAAATGCCAATACAACTATTTAGGCGAAGGGCAGTTTGAAATCTACCTATAAACTGGGTGGCACGGGTGGCACGGGTGGCACCCTCTGAGGTACGAAGGGCGTGGTGAATCGCTAGAGTCAATTGCCACACTTCCCACGCCCATCGCTAATCGCTTTGGGCGTGCCACACTTCCCACGCCCATCGCTAATCGCGCTAATCGCTTTGGGCGTGCCACACAGTCCCCAAGCTAATCGCTTTGGGCGTGCCACACAGTCCCCAAGCTAATCGCGCTAATCGCTTTGGGCGTGCCACACGGCGGTCTGGCCTGGTAGTCTTCTGGGTTGCCCGGGGGTGCGCCGCTTGGCGGCGCACCCCCGGCTACCATCTGTAATCCCTATCGGGATAGAAGCGTAGGGTTATACGACCAAGAACGGTTTTTCCAGACGTGCTGATTCGGGGGTCACAACGGCTATTTCGTATCCAGCATCCGTACCCGCGCTCCCCCAACGCCCTTGCTTGTCGATCGCTAAGAAGTTGATGTGCAGTTCAGCAGCCTTCTTCTTTTCCGTTTTGGCGATACGTTCGATGGCTGCTCGACAGGCTGCGGTCGGATCCATGCCGGAACGCATGAATTCAACGATGAGAAACGAACCGCAATGGCGCATGACGTTTTCGCCAATGCCCGTCGCGCCTGCTGCTCCCACTTCACCGTCAACGTAAAGCCCACTACCAAGGATTGGGCTGTCCCCAACCCGACCTGGCAATTTGTAGGCCAAGCCGCTGGTAGAACAACCACCTGCAATGTGCCCATTCGCATCCATCCCTACTAAAGCGATCGTGTCGTGGTTGGGGGGAGTCGCGTTCCCACCTTTTGTTCCATTCGATTTGGCCTGTTGGGCTTTCCAGTCTTGCCATTTCTTTTTCTGCTTATCGGTTAGCAAGTCCTTTGTTTCAAACCCTTGCTCCGTCGCGAATTCTGCGGCACCGGCTCCCACCAAAAGTACATGCTTGGTCTTTTCCATAACTCGCCGTGCGACAGAAATAGGGTGCGGAAAATTCTCTAGCGCTGCCACCGAACCGGCCTTGTGCGTTTCGCCATCCATAAAGCACGCATCCAATTGGACGATTCCGTTTGCATTGGGGGCTCCTCCAACCCCAACAGAATCGACGTTCGTGTCCGCTTCCGCAACACGAATCCCCATTTCAATCGCATCCAGAATGGACTGCGTTTTGTTCAACGTTTCCAACGACTGTTGGCAAGCTGGCAAACCGAACTTCCAAGTTGCCACAAACAAGGGTTGTTGGCTCGTCACGTTTGCGTGACCTCGGCTCGAAAGCCCGGCCAATGAAGCCATCGCACTCAAGTAACTTCCGAACTGCCGACGATCGATTTGCATAGGTGTCTTTTTCCTTAACGTGATGGTCTTCTTATCAATGGGCGAGTCAACTCGCCGTGACGGGGATCACTTCGAAGAAGGTCTCGCAGATCGCATCGCCAGCTAGATTCAACTTGACTTGGAAATTGTCGATGAATTCATGCAGTCCAAGATCCATAACATCATCTATATGCAGAAAATCGAACTCGGCTCTGAGACGCCCTAAGTACTGCTCCGGCTTGTTGGAGAAATGGCCCGTCGTTCCACCAGTGATGGCCAGAAGCGATTGTTCGGCCCTCGAAACGCAAAACCGAATGGCTCGCGGAAAATCCCGATCCAACAACATGAACGCTGCAACTTGTTTCGGGGATAACCGTCCATGACGACGGCGATACATTTCCAAAGCGCTAGTACTTTTGAGCAACATACCCCATTGGCTAATGTCGATCGGAGTTCCCACATCGCTAACGTCAGGTAATAGCAAGTAATACTTCACGTCCAGGATGCGGGATGTCTTGTCGGCTCGTTCGAGCAGCGCGCCGAGTCGTCCGAAGTTCCAAGCTTCGCCATGCGACATCGTGCTGTACGTCACCCCTTCGAGTAGATAACCAGCTTGACGAATACGCCCGAAAAACTCAAACGGAGAATCGACGGCCGCGGAATCATGGCGATTGTCGCGTACGAAAAGATAGAACTTGTTGAGCTCTTCCCACATTTGGCTGCTGAGCATCTCGCGACTCACACGAGCATTCTCCCTGGCCATTTTCAGGCACGACAAAATGGAATTGGGATTCCGTTCATCAAACGTCAAGAAACGAATCACATTCGCTTGACTCACGACGTCGTAGTGCTCGTGAAATAAATCGTTGTCGCCCGTGGTATAGATCAAAGGCTCCCACTGCTGATAGTGATCGACACCGATACCCAGGGTCAGGTTGAGCGTCACATCGATGAATCGGGCAACATTCTCAGCCCGTTCAATGTACCGCCGCATCCAAAAAATCGAATCCGCTACACGAGATAACATTCAACTATCCAATCCTCTTTCAAACACCATTTGATTCGTTTCTCAATACCCATGTGTCTTTGCTCCCACCCCCCTGAGATGAGTTTACAATGAGGGAATCCTTAACGAGCGCGACCCGGGTTAGTCCACCTGGTACGATGTAGATGTCTTCCCCAAATAAGATATAGGGACGCAGGTCGACGTGTCTGCCTTCTAACGAATCTCCGCACAACGTTGGGACAGTAGACAGGTCCAACATCGGTTGAGCTACATAGTTTCTAGGGTTGTTCAAAATCAGTTCTTTGTACGTTGCTAACTGCTCTTTGGTCGCCTTCGGGCCGAGCAAGATTCCGTAGCCGCCCGATTCGTTGGCTGGTTTGATGACTAGTTTGTGTATATTCTCGAGCACGTACTTGCGCTCCGATTCGTCGGCGCACATGTAAGTTGGAACATTGGGAAGGATCATGTCTTCGTTCAAGTAGTATTTGATCATCTTTGGCACATAAGCGTAAATCGCTTTGTCGTCAGCGACTCCCGTTCCCGGAGCATTCACCAATGCCACTTTGCCAGCCCGGTATACCTGCATCAAACCCTTGACGCCTAACGTGGAATCCGGACGAAGGCACTCGGGGTCGAGGAAATCGTCGTCGATTCTTCGATAGATGACGTCAACTCGCTTGAGGCCTCGCGTGGTTCGCATAAAAACGAAACCGTCCTTGACTAGCAAGTCGGATCCTTGAACGAGCTCAACGCCCATTTGCTGAGCTAGGAAGCAATGCTCAAAGTAAGCCGAATTGTGGATGCCAGGTGTGAGTACCACGACTGTCGGTTCGTTCGAAGACGATGGGGAGACGTATTGCAGCATTTTGAGCAACTGTTCAGGATATGTCTCCACCGGCAGTATGTTCCGACCTTCGAAAAGCTGCGGAAACGTCCGCTTCATGACCTCGCGATTCTCAATCACGTACGAGACGCCCGATGGGCAACGAAGATTGTCCTCCAATACGTAAATCTGCCCATCTCCCGCGCGTACTAAATCTGTTCCAGTGATGTGGCACCAAATCCCTCGTGGCGGCTTCATCCCGTGTATCTGTTTCAAAAAGCCTTTGCTCGACTGGATCATGTACTCAGGCAGGATTCCATCGCGAACGATCTTTTGGTCGTGATAGAGGTCGTCGATAAACATGTTCAACGCTCGAATTCGCTGCTTAAGACCCCGTTCGACGTAGAGCCATTCCTCCTCTTGAATCACGCGTGGAATGAGATCAAAGGGCCATACTTTTTCCGTTCCTGCGGAGTGCCCATAAACATTGAAGGTGATTCCCATGTTGAGAAGCTCGTGGTCAGCGGAACGCTGCCGGCGCTGAAGTTCCCCGGGCGGCAGCGCCATCAGTTTTTCGACCAGAAATTCCACTCCCGGTCGAGCAACGCCTGCCTCATTAAACATTTCGTCAAAAAAGCCGCGCGTATCGTACTTCGAAATCTTGAGTGGATCGTTGGAAAGGAAGCTCGTATTAACTTGTTCCATAATCGTCCGATCAAATTGGCTCTGCTGATTCGTCAAGGGTTAAATCGATCTTTCTAGAATTCTACAAACTCGGACCGTTCACAGCAGCGCTAACTTGCTCAAAAAGCCATCTGTCGCGTGATAAACCTGCCCAAATCACTAGCAGCTCGCACTCCGATACCGGGCGCAGAGCAACAATTCATTGAGGTTTTAGGCAAACATATCGAACCCAGCTCTCGGTAGCAAATTGGAAGCCATGGAACTAGCTATAATGCAGAAAGCTCAAGATAGAGTGAAAGAAAGAAGGCGAGAGACCTCGAAAGCCGCTCACAATGCAACAACAGGAAACCCCAACGAAACTCAAAGGTAGGGGGTATTGGAGTTTCTTGAACGGGTTCCTCCCGATGATTCTCCATCTTTTCGGTTTTTCTGGTTCGCTGCTCTTGGCCCAGTCGCCCGCTTCGGCACTGACCGAACCTAAGCAACCCTTTCTCCGGTTTGAGCTGTCCGTGCCATCGATGGGATCGCATGTCGACTTTGTGGTATATGCTCATTCTGAGTCGCAAGCAAAACTCGTTATCGATGCTGGTTTGGGCGAGATCGAAAGGCTGTCAGCCCTGCTTAGCAACTACGATTCTAGTAGCGAGATTTCGAAGCTCTGCTTAGCTCCGACGAACCATTGGACTCCGGTTAGTCGCGATCTTTCAACGGTGCTGATGCACAGTCGCCGTTGGTTCCAACTGAGCGACGGCAAATTTGATATCACGGTCGGACCGTTGACGGAGCTGTGGCGAACGGGGCGGCAACGCAAGCAGTTACCTGCTCAAGCGGAAATCGCTGATGCGAAACAACGTTGCGGTTGGGCATTCGTCGGTTTGGATTCAGGCATGATCGGTGCGGAATCGAATCAACCCACGGTCGTCTCGTTGCTCAAGCCGAAGATGAAGTTGGATTTGTCCGGGCTTGCGGTCGGCTACATTGTCGATAGTGTCTTTGAGAAAATGACGGCCGGTGGTTCGCGGTCCATACTGGTGAACGCAGGTGGCGACATTCGGGTTGGTGATCCTCCGCCCGAGATGGACGGTTGGCGAATCACGATCGCCGGATTAGGCAAAGGATCGCCACCGCTGGCGATGCTTCGGGTGAAGAACTGCGCGGTTACGACCTCGGGTGACCTCAATCAATTCGTGGAAATCGAAGGCCACCGATACAGCCACTTTATTGATCCTGAATCCGGCGTTCCAATCGAGCGCCGGCAGAGCGTTACAACGATCGCGGCAACGACTTTGGACGCAGATGCAGGGGCGACTGCATTGGCCGTGCTAGGAATGAATCGAGCATCGTCGCTATTTGAAAACTTACCGCTGTCCGAAGCGATTTTCGTCGAAGCGGGGCCAGGCGACTCGATGCCAATGCGAATGCGATGGCTGACGAAAGACTAATTTGTGGCCTTAGGCGAACGGCAAGCTGAAAACTACCAGTGTGATGCAACCCCTCTCCGGCCTTTCAGGCCGACTCTCCCAGAGGGAGAGTGACTTCACCCTCCCTCCGCGAGGGTCGAGCGAAGCGAGGGGAGGGTATGACTCATTCTGCCGCTCGCCTCAGGGCGTTTTGGGCTTTGCCCCATCCACTTTATTGAGCAACAAGATCGTCGGTGAGTCGACACGCTCTTCCAAGGGCTGAACGAACACTTCTGGTTGGCGGCGAGTGGAAACGTCCATCGTCTGAGCATTGGGCTTGGCGGAAAGGATCAGGACCTGCTGCGGGTCGTTCGATTTGTCGGAAATGGTTTTGTTCCCTCCCTTTCCAGGCGCCGAAATGCTACTTCGTTGAGCGACCGAATTGGTGGTTGCAATGAACTGATCGCGAATGTTTGGATCAATCTTAGTCAGTCGCTTGGCAAGCTGTTGAATGCCATAGGGATTGTTTTCTGCGGTCTGCGAGATTTGCGAAAAGAAGGAAGCGCACTCGGTGAAGTTGTAATCTGCGGTCTTACCCATTAGTGGTCCGAGCGTTTTGACCACCAGATCAGCGCCTAGATTGTCAAGTTTCATGAAGACATCCATCGACGCAACGATACCTTGTTTGCCATTCGGGAGAGGCCCTGGACGATTGTGCAGAATGACGACGCACTTCCCGTTGAGTTCTCTTGCCCAAAGGCTTCCTTGGTACGAGCCACTTGCAAAGTAGATATGCATGGATTCATTGCCGAACACGAGATCCATCTTGCTAGATGTCCCCGCTCCGTCGCTTCCGTGGAGCTGGTACAAACCACTTCGTTGGAGCGAAACTTTCGTTACTTCCATGACTTCCCAGATATTCACTATGACTTCCGGATGGCGGACCAAGAACGAGAACATCTCCGGGTCGCAATCGACCGTTTCGGACGGCATGCTTCGGAAATAACTTGAGCTTGTAACTACGGTTTTTAGTCGCGTACTTGCTTCCGGGGTCAGTTGCTGGAATGGAATGCGCTGAATGGCGGCGTCGCGGGCTTCTCGTGTCGAAGTCCCCTCGCCCCTGCCTGGGACACGGCGAGCAAGGAGTTGCTCGCCGACCGCAGACTGTTGGGCCAATGCATTGGATGCTTGGAAAGATCCCGATCCGATCAAAACGGCAGCCAGGAGTACGAGGCGCCCGCGGTTTTTGCGAAGCCTGGTAAATTTGGTTGCGGTGTTTCGCATGGGCAGATTGACCTGTGAGGAAACTGATTCGGCTCATCTGTTCTGTCGGCTGTCTCCCCTTAAAAAGAACAGCAGAACAGTTCGAAATTGTTCTGCTAGCGTTCGCAAGGTTCTATTCCTCCGAAATTTGGTTCCACTTTAACTTTTCTCAAACATCAGCAGGAAAAATGGAACAATCTTCCTAGAATACGTTCAATGGAGAGCGGCGCACGGCAGCCACTCGCCTTCTGACTTTTTTTGACACCTTCTTGCATAAGGATTCAAGACCAATCGAAACACACCCAGTGAATTCCGACGCGTCGGATGAATTCGAACAGGACGGCTACTCAGTGGAACCCGAATTCGACTCGCTGTCGATTGCGGATCCGATCGTCACGATCGACCGAAAACGAGTTGTGCGTGGTTCCTTCGTAGCCATTACTGTGTTGGGGTTCGTCGTCCTGGCAGGCTCAATAACTTTGTTTGGAGACAGAGCTGGGCGGGATTTAAATAACCTCATGTTGCTGCTTTTCGGCGTCACGATTGCATGCATTTGTGCAGTTGTTGCGATTTGGATTCGCGCGCGATGGATTTGCGTCGCCGTCTTGGATGAGACCGGGGTGATCGCGAGCACCTTGGAACGCAAATACGATTTGCCATGGGGGGAACTCGTTGGGGCAAGAACTTATACCAAGGAACCTAAAGACGCAAAGTCGGTCCAAGTCCGTGTACTTCTCTTGCTCGAGGATGGTCGCTGTCTAGAAGGCCCGGTTGGACAGGTTCAAATGAACCAGTTGTTTCGACTGATGTTCTCAGCAAAATTTAGACCCGACAGTGACGGCCAGCGATTGGGTTCGGTGAAGGGCTTAACCTTGATCGTTCTGGGAATCGTTTCGGTGATCCTGGGATTATGGTGGGCCGGGCACGTCGTAGATCAATTTAACAATGGGGTACTTTTTCAAGGCAACGTCCGGGCAATCGTGCTCAAGCTGGCGGCTGCGATTGCTGGCCCAGTTGGCGGATTGTGCTCCATTGCCTGGGGGCTTTACCACACCATCGCTCGACCGATTCTGTATACACCGGGGTATCTGAGTGGGAGTTCATGAAGCGAGTAAGGCGAGGCGCGGACTGAAAACTACCGAGAAAAGGACACTTCGCGGCTAACGCCACCAGTAAAGATTCTCGTTCCCGGGCTCTGCCTGGGAACGAACTGCTCCGGAGGCTCTGCCTGGGCTGTGCGACAAATAGCAGTTTACGAAAAATGCGTTGATGCGAGTTTTGTTCCGTTTTGCGATCTGGCCTTTCAGGTTGGTCGGGGCCTTTCAGGTTGGTCGGGGGCTCGTCCCCCACCAACCTTGTTTTGGCGTACTAACGGCCGGCACTCGCGAATCGACCCGTTCCCCTCGTCTTTGCCCGCCTCCGGCGGGCAAAGACGAGGGGAACGGAAGTTGGGACGCCCAATTTAGTACGCCAAAACGCATCCGACGGGGCCAAGCCCCGAACGGATGGGCTAGCGATCTTGTCTAACACTATTAGGTTTCTCTTTTTCGTTTAACGATTTATTCAATTGGGACATTTATTGATCGATCGGTCCTAACCACGAATGTCGTAGCAAAGAATCTTGTCTTGCTCGCGGATGTACAGTTTTCCTTCGAGAATCACGGGATGGGACCAGCTCGGTCGATCTCCACTTCCAGGAATTTTGAATGAACCGACTTCCTTATATTCTGTTGGGTTGACCTCAGCTAAAGCCATGACTCCATTCTGAAAACGGATGTAGAGTCGGTCACCGCCAGCGATCACTACAGCTGATCCTTGGCCAGACCCTCGAGTCTTCCATTTCTCTTCTCCGGTCATAAAGTCTGCACAAAAGGGGATGCCTTTGTCTTCGGAATCGCCATACAGATGTTGTCCGACCAAGACCATGCCACCGTGTTTGTTCGACAACTTGTTATTCAAACCATAGATCTCTTTAATGGTAACGCCGCCGTCGGCTGACGTCACTTGTTTGACCAACGCTCCTCCACGGTTATAACCCGCCACGAAAAAGACAAGATCATCACGCACAATCGGTGTCGGGATAATCGCAGTTGTCTTGTCGACAGGGTAGGTCCACAACAAGCTTCCGCTCTCGGAGAAACCCATTAGGCCACTACCGGTCGATTGTACATAGACCTTTTGGTTGCCGACCTTAGAGATGACGATGGAGGCATGACCTGCGCCACGATCATCTGGGTTCTTGCAAGTCCAAATCGTTTCGCCAGTCTTCTTATCCAAGGCCACCACGGTTGAAGTAGCTCCGCCTGGAGTGCAAATCACTTTGTTGCCGTCCACGAGAACGGATTCACTGTAGCCCCAACTGTCTGCTTTTTTTCCGCCGAAGTCATTTGCAAATTGCTTCTTCCAAACCAGCTTGCCATCGGATGCGTTGCAGCACACGAGTTGTCCTTCTGGAGTCACGACATAGACCAGTCCGCCATCGACTGTGGGAGTGCTACGCGAGCTCCCCCATTTTGCATCGCGCTTGTCATTCAATGCATCACCCGTTTTGGTTGCCCAAAGCTGCTTGCCGGTAGTTTTATCAAAGCAACTCAAATATTCGTCGGCATCTTTTTGTGTCGATAGACCGTCCCCTAACGTGTAGATTTTGTTATCGACGATAGCTAGGCTCGAGTAGCCTCGCCCGGCGCCAGAACCTTCCCAAAGGAGTTTTGGGCCTTCGGCTGGCCAGGACTTCAGTAGGTTCGAATCGTTGACAACGCTCGTTCGGTTGGGGCCACGAAATGTTGGCCAATCTTCGCCGAGGACCGTCGTGGCGTGCGAAAAAGTTAGTCCAAGTCCAATGCAAAGAGCGAATTTACGTGATAGGCGGGATCGAATCATTGTTTCTTTCCTAAGGGTGACTGACGGTGGCGAGGACGCATTTCATTCTTTCGTCCGCAATATTCTACGATTTGGAAGCTTCCAGATATAGGGCCTATTCCAGAATACAAGGATATAGCGACCGCCTTGCCACCATTCTCAGGGCTCTCAATTTGCACTCTGATTTGGTACGCTAGCGTGAAAGAAGCCCCGCACCTTTTGCCCCGTTTAGGTTGAGTTTATGAAGTCCTATAAGTTTGTCGGCTACGCATGGGATGATACGAAAGCAGCCAACTGCGATCCAGTTGGCCGATTGATTTATCGTTCCAACCTCCTGGGTTCCGATCAACGCATTACCAATACGGGCGGCGGAAATACCTCGGCCAAGATCATGGAAAAGGACCCGCTCAATGGCAGTGCGACCGAAGTGCTTTGGGTCAAAGGGTCCGGCGGCGATCTTCGAACTTCCACTCGCGAAAATTTTTCCTCGCTCTATCAACAAAAGCTGCTCGACATGCAGTTGCTGTACGCAAGCCGGCCTGATAAGGGCTACAAAGGTCAAGCCGAGGACGATATGGTCGGAATGTACACACACACCACGTTCAATCTCAATCCGCGGGCTTCGTCGATCGATACGCCATTGCACAGTTTCTTGCCTGGCAAGCATGTCGACCACATGCACCCCAACGCGATCATTTCCATCGCTGCCAGCCACCGTTGCCAAGACCTCACTCAGGAAATATTCAGCGGAGCAATGGCTTATGTCCCGTGGATGCGCCCAGGTTTTGAACTGGGGTTGGCCATGCAGGAAATCTCAAAAAAGAATCTAAAACTGCAAGCTATCATGATGGGGCAGCATGGGTTTATCTCTTGGGCCGATGACGAAAAGGATTGTTACACGCTGACCTTAGACTTGATCGAAAAGGCAGCCGCCTATATCGATGCTAAGTATCAAGCCAAGGGGGGCGACAAAACCGTCTTCGGTGGATTGAAGTACCAAACACTCGATCAAGAAGTCCGACACGCGACGCTAGCCGGCATCTTGCCATGGCTGCGCGGACAAGTGAGCGCGAAGCGTCGATTCGTCGGGACGATCCAAGACGATGCTACCATCATGCGATTCGTAAACTCCCATGACGCGCCTCGTTTAGCAGAGCTTGGCACAAGTTGCCCCGATCACTTCCTCCGAACCAAAATCAAACCGCTTTACGTCGACTGGAATCCGCAAACGGAAACAGCCGCGTCCCTCAAAGCCAAGCTTACCCTGGGACTGGAAAAGTACCGTCAAGACTATGAATCGTATTACGAAACGTGTAAGCGACCTAACTCGCCCGCCATGCGTGATCCAAATCCGACCGTCATGCTCATCCCCGGTCTTGGCATGGTCGCGTGGGGCAAAGACAAGTCGGAATCGCGAGTCACGGCAGAATTCTACAACTGTGCTGTCGAAGTCATGCGAGGAGCCGAAGCGATCGATCATTACATTGCACTTCCATTACAAGAAGCCTTCGATATCGAGTATTGGTTGCTTGAAGAAGCGAAACTAAAACGCATGCCGGTCGAAAAAGAACTGGCACGTCAAGTGATCATCGTCATCGGTGCAGGATC
>Ga0105048_10007376_pt1 | contig 17669 bp, 10 predicted proteins | sample MAT05_FD_78382 | JGI IMG/M metagenome (GOLD analysis project Ga0105048, IMG submission 78382) | Freshwater microbial communities from Lake Fryxell liftoff mats and glacier meltwater in Antarctica - MAT-05 | ecosystem: Environmental > Aquatic > Freshwater > Ice > Liftoff microbial mat | place...
GAAGTGGTAAATCTTATTCCAATATCGCTTTGCGCACTTAATTTGAAAGTAGAAAAATAAACAAAAAATAAAAACGCAAAAAGCTTTCTTGAGGTTGGTCTCATTTTTTTCAAAAAAGATAAATTAACCTTTACCTGACTTAGCTTCTTTTTTAACAAATACATAACGAATTCCAACACCGGCCGATGTATAAAGGTCAAATGTTGTTCCATTACCATCGAAAAATTCATTTAAGTTATCTGCAGTTTCATGATGTGAAATATTGAATCGTACTAATCCGGTATAATTTAAATTGAGGTTGAGAATGAATCGTTCGGACAATGGAAAATTATATGAAATGCCAGCGGCTAAACCACCACCAATATAATGTTCCACCGCTCTCGCAGAATTCGGATGAGTCGGGTCATAGGACGGTGTTTGGCTCCAGACGTTGCTCGAATCCTTAATTGTATAGGAATCCCAATTGTGATAATCCAATTTATTATATGCAACAATCAAATCTCCATGCAAAGAAAAATTTTTCCAAGATAAGTTACGTTCAAATCCAAAACGAAAATCAAAATTAATACCAACTTTGGATTTTTCTCGAAAAGTAACGAGCGAATCATTTGCATCTGATATATTGCTAAAGTAATTTCCTGTAGATTGGCCTTGAGACAAACCAAATCTCATGGTATATTTTTCACTGATTGGTTTTCTAAATTCTAGTTGAATTCTGTTAAACTCAGCAGAATTAATCCTTACGCCAATATCCGGCCTAGCTTGATTAAATGCATTAAAAGAACTAAAAAAAATAAATGATAAGACAAGGGGTTTTTGAAGGGCTTTCATATCGTTGTTTTTTATATGAACGTTGAGCATTTGACTTTAGTCTAAAAGCTGTAGTTTAATTCTTAGTTTTTCTGATTCAACTTTTCTAAAATCAAAATTCCCTTTTTATCATATTCGCGATAATGCCAAATTTTTTCTTCGTAGATAAATTCTTCATGTATTCGCCCGTTTTTATGATAAGTGCGAACGATTGATTGAATACCATTCGTTTTTACAAAATGCTCGGTGGTTATTTTTTTTGTTTTACCAGATTTAGAAATAACTTGTTGGCGTGTTCCGTTTTTTGGGTCCGGAATATATTCAAGTGTTGTTCCGTCTTCTAATACTTGTTTTGATGCGACAAAAAATGTTGTTGAATCTTTTACAAAGAGCTCGCGTTCCATTTTCATTTTATCTTGTTTTTTTTGTTCTTCCAATTTTTTTCGTTCTCGTTCAAGGCGCAAATAAGATGTATCAGGTTCTTGTATCATGGTTACACGCATATCGTCGCTCATCTCAAACTCACTTGTAATAATTCCGTTCTCATCAAAATAGGTTGTTTTCTTGTACCATTGAATTCCGGCGTCGGGGTGCGAACTATATTCTGCAACTTTTACGGCGCCATTTTCATAATAAGAAAAACCTGTTCCGCTTAAAACGCCTGATCTAGACGAAGTGGCTTCATAAATTAACTTACCCGTTTTATCATAAGCATTAGAAAAACCTTGCGCTCCATAAAGTGTCGATTTTGGGCGAAATTCTACAGTTGATTCTTTTCCGTTACTATGATAACAATAAGTATAAGAGCCGTCTGATTTTTCAACGGTTTTCATTTTTAATTGAGCGGAGGCTCCAAAAAAAATTACTAAAAATAAAAGTGTAAAACGTATTTTCATTATGCCTTTGTGAGAATAATGCAAAATAAATGCCAGATAGGTATTTCACGCAAAGCACCTCAAAGGAAAATGCGCAAAGAACCGCACAGTAACTTTAGAAAATTACTTTGCGTTTACTCAAGAAATGGCTGTTTTGCGGCTCTTTGCGTGAACCCCTTTTTTCTAAAAACTATAGTTCAAATTAACAAATAAATTAATTTCTTGAATAGTTGTTGTGGCACTATCAACGGCCAATTTTTGAAGCCAGTTGGCATTCATTGAGAAACTCATTTTACCAATGTCATCGCGTTTAAATTTTGGCGCATAAGTGAAAGCAACGCGATGATTAAACACATTGCTCATCAATGTTGAATTATTGTATTGACGGTTATAAGTCGACCCTAATGACAAACTAGATTTTTTTTGGAAAAGACTTTTTTGAAAATTTACAGTTGGTCCTAAAAAAGTATTTATTTGGTCTAACACAAAAGTGCGATTAACATTTGTTGCCAAAGTTAAACTCGCACTAATGGCTTTAAATTGTTTACTGTAGGCAAAATTTGCAGAATGAATTTGGGTTGGAATTCCTTGAACTGAAGATTCTACTCCGGTTCCAAATGCGCCAGCGCTTGTGATATTTCCTGCAAGACTAGAACTCTCTTGAAAATTATACATAAGCTGAACAACATTTTTATTTTCTCCTTTTCCAAAATTGTACGATGTCATGGCAGAGGCGCTTTGAGTGAGTTGGAAAAAATTCATTGTATCTGCAGCAGCATAATAAAATGGATCTGTTGCTGGGCGATTTTTTGTGAAGGTTGAAAAATTTGAATACGTACAACTAAACATAATTTTTGCGTTAGGAACAAAACTTGCATTGATACTTCCAACCCATCTTGACGTTGTTGCAGATTTATCTCCGCCTAAATTATTTCGCTGAAAACCGGTATTAGCACCTATGTTGAGTTTCTTTTTTAAAAGTGAAAAAGATGGAGCAAAAGTAATATTGTCCAAATCATTGTTGAAGTAATATCCGCCCAGCGTTTTGTATCCGGGATCAATGCGCTCATAGTTCACCGCCAGGTTCATCCATTTCATTTGATATTTAATGGACGTTTTATACGCTTGAAAAAAATCAGTTGTAGAATTTCCTGAAATAAGTGGATTTAAAAAACTAAGTTTTGCGGTGTTTGAAGATTCTGAAACATCATTTCTATTTTGAGTTAAAGCAGAAATTGCATACTCCATTTCTAAAAAAAGATTTTTTACAATTGTTGCTTTTCCAGCTATACTTACAACAAAATTATCTTGCGGTTTAACAGATGTGTTTAGCGGAATATATGAAAGCGATGCTGGATTATCTTGTGCTTTAAAAAAAATAATAGAGCCTCCAAAGCCTTTGTTATCGTAGCCACATTTTAATCCGTATCCAAATCTTCTGTAGGCAATTGAATTGAGATTATCATCAACCGAATTGTATTCTACTTCTTTTACTAGGCGTCCAGCCATGAGGCTAATTTTCCATTTGCCCGGTGTTAGATCTACACCCGCTCCTAAAAATAAATGTCCTGACAAAGTGTATGGAGAAAAGCTCATGCTGGTTAAACCAATTTGACTTTTTATCCATTTATAAGTTGGATTTAAAGAAGTACGATTAAAAGGTTGTGTGTATTTTCCGCCTTGATTTGAATAGGTGTAGGTGAAAGGTAAACTCACATCTAAAATGGAAACATTGACATTGCCTGTTGCAAACCAGGTAAAGGGTTCACGACTTGGATTTACAATTCCGTCTGAAAAATAAGTGATGGTATTAAATGCCAAACCTCCGCTCACTTTTATCATTTCTCCAGAACCAATTTTGTCTAGATTTTGAGAAAATAAATTGGTGGTTGAAACAAAAATTACGACTCCAAGTAAAAAGAATTTTTTGCCACAAAGACGCAAAGGCACGAAGAAATTTACTTTGTGTTTTAGTGCCCGCGACAGCCCTGAGGCACGTTGGGTGTCATTCCTTTTTAAATTCAACAACATTATCTTGCTAAAATAAATGTGATGTAGGCACTATCAAATTCAGAAATTAATTTGAGCACATACGTTCCATCCAACACAGATAAATCGAGAAAAATATCTTGTGAAATTGTCAGCGTTTCATCATATTCATTAAACACATAAGTATTTCCAATCATATCCTGAACAACCATTGCAGCCCTTTGCGTTTTATAGAATTCTACAGTTACAGTAAAATTTCCGGAGGTTGGATTCGGATATAATCCAATTGTTTTAATTCCGTTTTGATTGTAATGGTTTGCATTGGTTGAATCGAACAATGCCGCATAAATTGGTTTAGTTAATTCTACCAAACACGTTCCAAAAAAAGCGTTCATTGTTATTTGAAATACACCCGTATCAGGCAATAAAATTGTTGGACTTAATTCATTGTAATCTAACACAATCAATTCTGTTGGAAACTCCCATATAACGCTGTCCACAGGCGGATTACTTACATCAATGATTGTGACGGTGTCGCTTTCGAAATTATAAGTAGAGAATAAAAAATTTGGTTCTGGCAATGAACTATTTCCATCAATAATTGCTTGAAATTGGTAATCACAATTCACAGAATCTTTTACCCAAATTGGATAAGTTCCAATAAATAATCCACCAAAAACTGGACTTGTTTGATACGATAATCCGTTATCGATAGAATATTGAAAAGGCTCTAAACCACTTACTGGACTTGCAACTATTTGACCGGAGGCACTATTGTCACAAGGTTTAAATCCTTGAAAATTGATAACTGGATTTGGAGGTAAATTTAAATTCACTGTGTCAACACCATAACATCCATTGTCACCAAAAATTTCAACAATTGCGAAAGGTGAATTTCCTGCCGTGTACATTTCATTTGCCGATGTGCTTCCTGTATTCCAGAGATAATTAATTCCTGAAATTGTTCCAGTATAGCTTGCTGTTAAGTTCACTAAACTTTGATCACATACCAACAAATCATTTCCTGCAGAAACATTGATTTCATTAGTTTCTGATACTATTATACTATCCGTCGAAGTACAACCATTGTTAGGATTTGTGACAGTAAAATAATAAGTGCCTGTATCGTAAACCGTTAATGGATTTGTAGACAATGGAATTGAAATTCCGGACCATTCAAAAGTTGAACCCACACTTAAAGATGACCCAAGTAGTGAAAGAGAATCGACAGAACAATTTAAGGAATTATCATTCGGACAATTAATACCTGGAGCATTAAAAAATGATTCAATGCTAATGCTTAAAGTATTAGTGCAACCGTTATCATTATTAGTAGCAAAGATGTGATAGATTCCAAAATTTGTAATATCTATATTGTCACCAAAAAATAAAGTTGTATCCGCATTTATCCATGAAACCGTTGTATTTAAAGTGCCGGACGAGCATGTTAAATTTAGGGTGTCTAAATTACACGTCAATATTTCCAACGGAATTGCATTTGGATTTGCATATCCAAGAATTGTGATATTTGGTTGAGCAATATTATTTTCAACAAATATGGAAGGAGCTGATGATGGAGAACAACCATTCAAAGTGTCTGTCACGAGTAAAAAATATCCACCAGGTGCACTTACTGTTATTGGATTTGGAAAAAAAGTTGTGCCTTGATACCACTCAACAGTTGTATTAGGTGTAGACGATGAACCAAGAAAGTTTTGCACGGGAATTGAGCATGTTAATTCATAAGGCGGAGCAGGTAAAATTGCTATTGGTTTAATTGTGTCCATTGTTACATGAACTGTATCAAAACTAATACAGCCAACAGGATTTGTTACTTTAAAAACATAGTTGTCTCCTTGATCAACGGTATCATATTGACCCGTTACATAATAGGGATCAATCCATTCATAAGTAACCCCTGGACTTGTTGAGTAGCCATATAAATTAGTAATTGGAACATCACACGTTAGCACAACATCCGCTCCGGCATTAATAGTTGGTAATTGACTAGCAACAATATTTGTAACAATTGTATTCGAATAAATTTTTGTTGAACCATTGCAAATTGAATATGGTTTTACTTTTAATTGACCGGAAGTAACTGAATTATTAAATTTAACTTGTATAGAATTTCCTGAAACAAGTGGAATGTCAATCGGGCCAATTTCAAAACTTCCATTATTTTGTAAATCTTCACCAGCACCTGTGTACTCCCAAGTATAACCATCTGCAAAATCTACTGGTGGAATTGTAAATGTTCTTATATCACCTGAACAGATTGTGCTGTCTGATATGGTGAAAGTTTTTGCGTCGAGCGGCTCGAGGCAGTAAATTGCCAAGCCTACTCTAGGAATACCGCCAACAGTTGTCAAAAGATTGCCTGACACAAAAAGATAATTTTCAGCTATATGCATCCTCCTATAGCCTAACCCACCAAGAGGAAAACCATCTGCCAATCCACCTGTTGTTGAATTAAAAGAAGGGTTATTAGTGGTTATATTGGCTATAGTTGGTGCAGGATATATTCCATTAAATTCATTCACACGTATTGCATTGGAACTACGAGTAAAAGTTAAATTCTTATAATTTGCTATTCCATAAGGATACGGCAATAAACCCAGAGCACCCACAGAATAATCAATTAAGGCACCGGTAGGTTCATCATGTACAATGCTCCCGGCACCGCTCCCGGACTGTCTAAAAGTGCTCAACAAAAGATTATCAGAACCAGATTCAACATAAACATTTTGCCACACCGAACCATACGTACAACATAAAGGTGAATTATAACTTTGGTCATAAACCCCATTTGGATCACACCTTACAATAAATCCGGAGCCTGTGGAACCGACATTATTAGAGCCTGCTATATAATAATATGAATTAGCCTTGACTATAGATAAAACATGACCAGATGCAAAATTATAACCTTGATTGTCGATATCTACTGTATTAAAAAATCCATTGTACCAGGCATGGATTTGTGGATGAAAGCTAATGATATTGCAGAGACCGTCATAAGGCTGGCCAGCTAAAAATATAAATCCACCAGCTAAAATTAAAGTATCGCCTTGTAAAAGTATTTCGTTGACTCCACTATTTGGTCCCCAGAATGAATCATCAAAATTCAAACTCCAAGTTGTAATTGAAAATGCAGTTTCTAAAAATGGTAATAACTTAGTCTTTGTGGACTGTAATTCAACAAAGCCTTCTCTTATTACGGCGGCATCTCCATTCGTTTGTACGGTTGTAAAATTACCGCCCAAATAAAGGCGATAAAACCAATAACTTGTAGTCTCATAAAAGTACAAAGCAACAGAACGTATCTCTCCATTAATACTATTTATACTATTTAATGTATCACTTGTGTTTACAGTAAAATCAGATTTATTGATAAAAGCAATATTGTTTACCGGAATGGCATTAATGTGTGTAAAATCACCAACAACAATGTAACAATTGTGATATGGATCATCGCACACATCATAAATAACACCGCCTGTATTTAAATTCAAATTTGTAGTCTGCAAAACCTGCCCCTTCCCCTCAACTGCAAATACAATTAAGCAAACAAAAAGCAATCCAATTTTTTGAAATATTGATACCATAAATTCTTATTTCTGGGACGTAAAAATAAGAATATCAGTGCAATTAGCAAGAATTTGAATGGAAAATGTAAGAGCTTATACCGATGTGAAATAAGTAATGGTCCAATTCCGTTTCACTGCATTGCACCAAACTTCTTTCCAATCAGCATATACCACTGTAAGATTTATAATTATTGGCATAATTTATAAATCACATTGGTAGTAAATCGCAAATCCCGTAAATGCTGTTTTGATTAAGTCCACAATTACTAAAATTTACTTATTCCGCAAATTATACCATTACTTAGATCAAATTAGTCCAAAGGACAATTTGGACTTAGTATTGTAAATGCCGATACCTGCCTGACTGCCCGTCAGGCAGACAGGGAGTAGCTGTTTGAGTCCAATATCTATTTTGATATTGGACTAATACAGATACCGTATCGGTATTACTCCCGATCAAACTGTAACATCACCGCCTCAGGCACATCTTTATGAATAAAAGACTCTGCGCTGTTTGCACGATGAAAAATATTTATAAACATCCTTCCAATCGTCAGGATAAACTGCGGTTCGTATGGCACATAGTTTTGAATTGCAATATTTCTATGTTTTCTATGTGCCTATGTGTTTTCAATAAGTTACTATATTAATTATTACAACGGAATATTTCCATGTTTCTTTTTAGGAAGATGCGCCACTTTATTTTTTAGCATATCAAATGCGCGAATTAATTTTTTTCTTGTTTCAGATGGCTCAATTACTTCGTCAACAAAACCGTGTGCTGCAGCATTGTATGGATTCGCAAAAAGCGTTGCATATTCTGATTCTTTTTCCAATAATTTTTTTGCTGGATCTTTTGCTTCGTCAATTTCTTTTTTAAAAATAATTTCGACGGCACCTTTTGCTCCCATGACCGCAATTTCTGCTGTGGGCCATGCGTAATTCATATCTGCACCAATGTGTTTTGAGTTCATAACATCGTATGCGCCACCGTAAGCTTTTCTAGTGATGACTGTAATTCTTGGCACCGTTGCTTCACAAAAAGCGTACAATAATTTTGCGCCGTTGTTAATAATTCCGCCCCATTCTTGATCAGTGCCCGGTAAAAATCCTGGAACATCTTCCAATACCAAAAGTGGAATATTAAACGAATCACAAAATCTTACAAAACGCGCTGCTTTGTTGGATGAATTGCTATCTAAAACACCCGCTAAAAATGCCGGTTGATTTGCAACTATTCCAATACTTTTTCCTTCTAAAAATGCAAAACCAACAACAATGTTTTCTGCATAATTTTGATGCACTTCATAGAACGATTTTTCATCCGCAATTTGTCGAATTACATCTTTCATATCATAAGGTTGATTCGGATTTTCTGGGATAATAGTATTTAATTCTGGTCTGGCCGCGTCGCCACCATTATATGGGTATTTGGGAGATTGCTCTTCACAGTTTTGTGGTAAATACGAAAGTAATTTTTTAATATCATTGATGCAACGCAAATCATTTTCTACCGAAAAATGTGCAACACCAGATTTTTGAGAATGTGTTGATGCGCCTCCTAATTGTTCTGAAGTTACTTCTTCATGAGTTACTGTTTTTACAACATTTGGTCCGGTAACAAACATGAATGACGAATCTTGAACCATGTAAATAAAATCAGTTAGCGCAGGCGAATAAACCGCTCCACCAGCGCATGGCCCCATGATGGCAGATATTTGCGGAACAACTCCTGATGCAATTGTATTTCGGAAAAATATATCAGCATATCCTGCAAGCGAAACAACACCCTCTTGAATTCGTGCGCCACCAGAGTCGTTCAAACCAATCATTGGAATTCCGTTTTGCAAAGAAAGATCCATGACACGAACTATTTTTTTTGCATGTATCTCAGCCAACGATCCTCCAAATACAGTAAAGTCTTGCGCAAAAACGTAGATGGGACGACCGTGTACTTTTCCATAACCAGTTACAACACCATCACCTAAAAAAACTTGTTTATCCAGTCCAAAATTACTGGAACGATGCTCAGCAAACTGACCAATTTCTTCAAAAGTATCTTCGTCAAGTAAAAGATTTATTCTTTCTCTTGCTGTTAATTTTCCTTTGCCATGTTGTGATTCAATTCGTTTGTCTCCACCGCCTTTCAGCGCTTCTTCACGTTTTGAAATCAACGTCTCCATTTTTGATGCCATGTTGTTTGAATTTTGAAGTGACGAAGGTAAGGAATTTGGATGAACGACACTCTTTGATGTATGACCTTTGAAATACGAAATACGAACTATCGTTGGAATTACAAATGACGTGCGAGATTCTTTATCTTTACAACTTGTACTTTTTAATCATTGTAAAGTGAATGTTTATTTAATTGGTGGAGCCATCTTTATTACTGTTCTCGTTTTATCCATTTTTATTTGGAAAAAAACTAGAACGAATCAGTTTCAATGGGCATTAATTTTTATTCTTCTAATTGGACTTATTCTTCGCGTTTTTGTAAGTGCAGATTCTCATTTGCACGAATGGGATGAACGCTACCACGCCCTTGTTTCAAAGCATCTTAGCGAGCATCCGCTTAAACCAACTTTGATTGAAAATCCGGTTTTGGAATATGACCAAAAAAATTGGGTTGGTAATCACGTTTGGTTAGCAAAGCCCCCTTTACCACTTTGGTTCATCGCTATATCGACAACAATTTTTGGAGACAATGTTTACGCTCTTCGTTTGCCTTCTTTGTTTTTTGGTTTGCTTTCTATCTATCTAACATTTTTAATTGGCAAGTATTTGTTTGATCAACGAATCGCACTTTTGGCCGCTTATCTTCATGCTATAAATGGTGTCATTATTGAATTAGGCGGCGGTCGTATATCATCCGATCATGTAGAAACAGCATTTATTTTCTTTGTTGAATTAGCCCTCTTTTTAACAATCTGTTTTTTTCAAAAAAAACCAAAATACACAATTACAATTTTAATTGGAATTGTCACAGGATTAGCTTTTTTATGCAAATGGTATCCTGCGGCGTTGGTTTTTCCAGTTTGGTTTTTTGGATTTATTTCATGGAAAAATTATTCGTTATTAGGTTTGATAAAACATGGATTTGTTTTTATTGTATCAGCTTTTGTTGTTGCATTTCCTTGGGTTTATTATTCATTGACTAATTATCCAGAAGAGGCCAAATTTGTTCTTGGACAAATATTGGGTGCATACATTTCTGCCGCCGAAAATCATGCGGCACCTTTCTATTATTATTGGAAAGAAATTCTGTTTCTGTTTGGTGAATTAATTTATCTCATACTTGGATTTTCTGTTTATCAACTCATCAAAAAAAGAAACACACAACAAAATTTAATCTTGTTGGCTTGGGCATTAATTCCTCTCATTATTTTTTCGTTTGCTGAAACGAAAAGACATACTTATTTGCTAATTGCTGCACCTGCCTTTTTTATCTTAACAAGTCAGCTCTGGTTCACTTTGCTTGACTTTACTAAATCAGCAAAAATGAAATGGGTTTATTATTTAGTGATGGTTGCATTGCTTATTTTACCACTTCGGTTAATGATTGAACGAGTAAAAATTTTTGAAGAAAAAGCGCAAAATAAATTCATGACAGAGTTACCTGATTTACAAAGTCGTTTCAATTCAAATACACTTGCTTTTGGCATTGCCGAAAATATTGAACTAATGTTCTATACTGACGTTCATGCCGCTTACGCTAAAATTCCAAATCACGAAAAATTAATTGAACTCAAAAACCAAGGATTTGATATTTGGTGCTTTGATGGTGAAGAATGGAATAAATTTAAAGCAACAGAATAAATTGAAAAACACTTAGTGAATTTAAGAAGTAGCATACAAAAAAATAAGTCGGTCATGCTTTTTACAGCATTGACCACAGCTGTTTTTATCATCATCTTAATTCCTTACGGACCCGGCGTAACATTTGACTCCATTTCGTTTTTTCAAGTAGGTGAAAACTTTTGGTCAGACTTTAATTATGAGCATTTGGGTGCAGATGGCAACAATGTTTTTGCTGCTCATCGTTTCCCTTTGTATCCGTTGATTTTAGGTGTTTTCTCCCGCTTACCCTTTGGTATTATTGTTTTACAAATTTTACTCTTCGCTGCTTTTTCTTTTTTGTTTTTTAGATTTTTTGAACGACTAAAAATTTCTCTTTTCTTTGGATTTGTTATTCTCAGTTTTCCAATCATCGTTAGCTTTTATGCTGTATGGACCGAAAGTCTCTTTATGGTTCTTTCGCTTTCTTTCTTTTTAAAAATTTGGGATTATCAATTCGCCGAATCAAAAAAAACAATGCGAATTATTCTTCTTCTGATTTTCTTACTTTGTTTAACGCGCTTGGTAGGCCTAGCTTTGGCTGGTTCAGTTTTTTTGTTCTTTCTCGTTCAAAAAAAATGGAAAAATGCTTTTTATTCAATCCTTGCCGGCCTTGTTCCATTTATTTGTTGGACACTTCTTGGGATTTACCACATAGGCGAAACGGCCAGAAATTTTACTTTTCATGCTCAAAAAGAAATCGGATTTAAATTAGTTTACGGATTAGGCGAATGTTTTATTCCGGCCAATTTTGTTGATGGAACAAATGTTCAAACATTAATCGGATCAGTTGTTCTGACGCTTCCAATCTTTCTGTTTCTTGTTTTTAGAAAAGCGCAGCACTTTAAATTTTTGCTGTTAATGGTTGTTCACTTTTATGTTTATCTTATTCTACTCATTTTTTGTATTCTCTTTATTGATGTTAGTATTCCCATAGAAACGCGCACTTTGTTGCCAGCCATTTTTACCTTTATTTTATTATTCATTCTTTGCGTTCATTCAGCGTCAACAACTCGTAAAAATCAATTTATTCTAATTCCACTTTTTATTTTTGGATTGAGCGTTAACCCCTTGTATAATTTAATGCAATACGGCCTTGGCTATAGTTCAAATGAATGGAATGAATTTAAATTTGTTGAACAACTCAAAACACTTTCTGCTGAAACAATTTATACAAACGATCAACATGCTGTTTGGTATTTTTCTGGAAAAAAATCAATTCAACTCCCACAAAAATCTGACCTCTATACACAAAAAATAAATCCCACTTATATAATAGATATCAATCAAATGTCTAACCAAATATTACCTGGAGAAGAAATAGTTTGGATTCGATCAGGCGCAACATCAGCAATCTATCCAACCTATGAAGAAATAAAATTAATGGATGGATTAGAAATTATTTATGACGATTGGTTGTGTGTGATTTTGACAAAGAAAAAAATTATTTGCGCCGGTTTTGAAGACAACAAAAATCTTGACCAATACTTGCGCTAAATATGCTTAATTTTGAATGATGTCAGAAAAATTTCGCGACAAATTAAAAACACTGCCTAACAGTCCAGGAATTTATCAATACTTTGATAAAGATGGAGTCATTATTTATGTTGGCAAAGCGAAAGACCTCAAAAAGCGCGTCACATCTTACTTTGTTAAAACCCACGACAACGCTAAAACAACCATTCTTGTTCGCAAGATAGAAGACATTAAAACCATGGTAGTTGATACAGAGATGGATGCGCTGCTTCTCGAAAATAATCTCATTAAAAAATATCAACCTCGCTACAATATTTTATTAAAAGATGACAAAACTTATCCTTGGATTTGTGTAAAAAACGAAGACTTTCCGCGCATTTTTTCAACGCGCAGAATAATCAAAGATGGATCTAAATATTACGGTCCTTATGCTTCTGGAAAAATGATGTATATTTTGCTTGATTTGATTAAAGATGTTTACCCATTACGCACGTGCAATTTAAATCTTGACCCAAAACAAATTGAACAAAATAAATACAAAGTCTGTCTAGAATATCATATAGGCAATTGTCTTGGACCCTGCGTTGGTAAACAATCTCCGACAGAATATGATGTCTACATAAACGAGATTAAAAACATTTTAAAAGGCAATGTAAATTCGGTTATATCAGAATTAAAAGTGGTCATGCAAAAATTTTCTTCAGACTTGAAATTTGAAGCAGCCCAAGAAATAAAATCTAAAATCAAAAGTCTTGAAAATTACTATTCGAAATCTGCCATTGTTAGTCCAACTATTCATAATGTAGATGTTATTTCAATTGAGCAAGATGAAAAAGAGGCTTATGTAAATTTTTTGAAAATAAGCAACGGTTGCATCATTCAAGGACACACTATTGAAGTTAAGAAAAAATTAGATGAAACTGCCGAAGAAATAATTCCGTTAGTACTTTTAGAAATGCGTGAACGCTTTGGTAACGAAGCAAAGGAGATCATTACAGCCATTGATATTTCAGGACTCTTCCAAGATTTAACAATCACTATTCCACAGCGGGGCGAGAAAAAAACTTTGCTTGAATTATCGCAACGCAACGCTAAATTTTACATGCTTGAAAAACACAAACAAGAAAAATTGGTGAATCCAGAACGTCATACAGAACGCATCATGGAGACGATGAAAAAAGATTTACGACTTCAAGAATGGCCTGTTCACATTGAGTGTTTTGATAATTCAAACTTTCAAGGAACGAATGCTGTTGCGGCTTGTGTTGTTTTTAAAGATGGTAAGCCGGCTAAAAAAGAATACCGCCATTTTAACATCAAAACGGTTGAAGGTCCAAATGATTTTGCATCGATGGAAGAGATTATTTATCGTCGATACAAACGAATGCTGGACGAAGGTTCGGCCTTACCTCAACTCATTGTTATTGACGGTGGAAAAGGACAACTAAGTGCGGCTTTGAAAAGTATTAATGAACTTGGTTTGCGAGGAAAAATTTCGCTGATAGGAATCGCAAAAAAATTAGAAGAAATTTACTTTCCCGGTGATTCTGTTCCGATTTACATTGACAAACGCTCGGAGTCTTTAAAAGTAATTCAACACATGCGCAACGAAGCTCATCGTTTCGGAATTACGCATCATAGAAACAAACGAAGCAAAAATGCGCTAGGCACTGCACTCACAGACATTGAAGGAATAGGTGAAAAAACTGCCGAAGATTTAATGCGTCATTTCAAATCAGTGAAACGAATAAAAGAGGCAACTGAAGAAGAAATAAAATTGGTTGTTGGTGCTTCGAAAACAAAATTGATTTTGGATTTTATCGCTCAGTCGGTATTCAAAAAATAATAACTTTATTCACAAATATTATTGGCTCTGTGGACCTCTGTGCTCTTCGTGTCTCCGTGGTAAAATAACTCTCATTGCCTTTGCAGGAAACCACAGAGACACGGAGAACACTATGAAACACGGAGAAGAATTACTTTTTGTTTTTAAAATAATCCGCAATTTTTTCTTGATTCGGAGACCAACAATCATAAAACCGATAGAAGGCAATGCCTTTACTCAAGCCATATACAGAACATTTTGTTTGATCGAAAAAATACTTTAAAACGCCTTCAATATCATCAGCAGAATTAACATGTTCGTAACGCATTAAGACTTGATAATCGAGCTTGTATTTTTTTTTGAATTCAAATCCTGTAACACGCGTTCCTAGTTTCCACATAAACGTTCCTTCGTTTGGAATGGCAACTCGAAGATGTCCGTTTTTTTTTAAAAGATTTGCTGCTTTAGCAACAACAAAAGGCAAATCCATGATGTGCTCAAATGTGGCAATGGTCGTAATGCGGTCGTATTTAATGTCTTTTATATCGTCGATATCTTTGTAAATTGTTCGAACACCTTTTAACCGAGATGAATTCTCAAACAATTCTGAAAAAGGTTCTACAATGTCGTAAGCCGCTTGCAGAGGTTCATACTGCAATTGATTTAAAGTTCCTGCGCCAATTTCAAGCGTAGCTAATTCTCCTTTGGTTCCAATAACATCTTTCGCTACTTTTTTGTGCATCCAACTTTCTAATTTTGAAGAAAGAGACGTTGTTTTATATTGCCCTTCGCGATTGTTTAAATAGTGTTGATTGTAAATTTTTTGATAGTCTTCTGGTAAGTCAATTCTGACCTTTGGGAATTTACTTAGAATATTATTTTCTGATTGATTAGGCATTTTGTTTTGAGTATTTTTTTCTGATGTGATTTCGTTTTATTTTAAACAAATCAATCAACATTCCAAACCCGTGACGTAAGACGCTTACACTCGATCCTTCTTGACATCGAAGCACAACTGGAAGGCGTTTAATATCGTAATTTCTTTTTAACGAGATGTACAAAAGTTCAACATCGAATGCAAAACCTTTTATTCTTGCAACACCAAATAAATCATCTGCTACATTTGCTTTAAAGCCTTTCATTCCGCATTGTGTATCAAAATGTCCGCCTGCAACAAAACGTCCAACAATAAAAGAAAAAATATTACTTCCCACTTTTCTGATCCACGGAATTTCGGTAAAATAACTGGAACCTTTTAATGTTCTATCACCAACCACGACATCAAATTCCTTTTCATCCAAATATTCTAGAAAACGGTCAAAAGCATCGTATTCAAAAGGAATGTCGACATCTGTAAATATTCTGAAATCCCCTTTTGCCAACAACATTCCTCTTCTTACGGCAGAACCTTTTCCTGCATTTTTTTCGTTGGCATCAAAAACACAATTCAACTTTTCGGCCAATTTTTTAGTTGCTCCATTATCTTGCGAACCATCATCAACAATAATAATTTCGAAAGAAAGATTTTTTTGTTTGAAATATGCAATCAACCCTGGAACATTGTTACTCAAAACATCTGCACCTTTAAAAGACGGTATTACAACACTTAATTTCAAGACTAATTTTATTTTAGAAAAGTTTCTACTCGTCAAATTTAATTATTCAAAACTAGATGGCCGAGAAAATAACTCAAAAGGGCGGAGTTTATTTTAATTAGACTTTATAAACGAGTTTGACCTCAACCAGTAATTGTTATAAATGAGATAATTTACGCCATTCTTTTGCTGATGCGAAAATAGTGCCCGACCATTTTGTTTTAAAACTAAAATTTCATCTACATAAAATGGTTGTTTATTTCCATTGCCCGTAATCAGAATATTTATTTTTTCCATGTCAGATTTAAAGGCAAAATCCATTGTAACAAAACACCAATTTTCAACGATTAATGTTGATTGATTTACGGCATAAGTATCTGTCCAAAAGCTTTCATTTCCATTATTGAAAACTTGTTCCACAACCGCTGTTACATCCGCACGATCAACACCTAAATAATACCAAAAACTAATTGTATAACCTCCAGTATCTAATTGATTTTTATTCAACTCTAAGATATTATTGTATCCGTTTTTCAAATCACGTAAGGCACCACCTCCACTTAAATTTTCACCTACTTTATCATTGAAAGATTCATAGTAAAACCAAACATTTGAAGTGTCAGATTTCCATCCTTCGCCAACATCATAAATTGAGCTTTTTTCCAATAATTCAATTTCTTTAAAATAAGTTGAAGAATTCCATTTATCCGCATCAAAATCAAATGCTTTAAAGGTTTCGTTTTCTAATACTTTTTTAGAACTATAAATTAATCTTAGTTCATCAGGTTTAACCGCTTCATTGTTTTTAACGATTAAAATTTTACTGGTGGAATCTAGCAGATAAACTAATTCTTTTTCAACGAATTCGGGCGAAAAAAAGTTGTTCATTAAAATTGTTTCTGACATCGACATCCGCGATGCAATGGCGTTGAACATCGGTTTTCCAGAATGATAACTCAAAATAAACGAGTCAAAATTTCCTTGTTCGGTTCCAATCAACATTAAATTTTCGCTCGATAAATGTGTAAAAGGTAAAAAGATAAATGCGTCATATTTACCCTCTTTCATAAAATCAACTAGTTGCGCATAATCTGGTTTCAAAACTTCTTTTTTAAACATGTTTGGAGACGAAGAAACGGTCTTTGCGGTTCCCAAGTGAGCTGGAAAAAATTCAACAAAGTAAAAACCAAGACAGCAATAAAAGAGAATTTTGGTTCGCATCAAATTCCCCCTTTTCAACATGATGCGATAGAAACCAATGATTGAAAACACGGTAAAAACATAAAAGAAAATCCAAGCAAAACGACCCAATACTCTAAACTGTTTAAGTGGACCCATATAATCAACAAGACCTCTTAAAAAATCATATTTAAGCGGAAAACAAAAGGAGAACATTAAAATAAAATAGGCCGAGAAAAAAAACAAAATAAGTTCGTTTCTATAATATTTTTTAAACTCAACTGTTTTTCTGTTTTTTGCCAGATAAATTAAAATAGTTCCAAAAAAAATGGCGGTGGAAAGACCAACATAATTCCACGATTCCCAATTACCAATATTAATATCAAAGAACACCGTTAAGTAACTCATTGGGCCGTGATGTGCTACAAAAATTGATTTCCAATTGGCATAATAATCAAAAAATCCGGCAGGTGTACCTAGTCGATCAAGATGAGAA
>Ga0105048_10007380_pt1 | contig 17666 bp, 18 predicted proteins | sample MAT05_FD_78382 | JGI IMG/M metagenome (GOLD analysis project Ga0105048, IMG submission 78382) | Freshwater microbial communities from Lake Fryxell liftoff mats and glacier meltwater in Antarctica - MAT-05 | ecosystem: Environmental > Aquatic > Freshwater > Ice > Liftoff microbial mat | place...
TGCACCGAAAGTACTGAGTACTGCACCGAAAGTACTGAGTACTGCACCGAAAGTACTGAGTACTGCACCGAAAGTACTGAGTACTGCACCGAAAGTACTGAGTACTGCACCGAAAGTACTCAGTACTGCAGGTCTGTACTTCCTACTGCATACTTCGTACTCCCGACTTTGTCACCCTACCGACCCTTCCAGCGTAATCCCCAACAGCTGCTGCGCTTCAAGCGCAAATTCCATCGGCAGCTCCTTGAAGACTTCCTTGCAAAAACCGCTGACGATCATGGAAACCGCCTGTTCAGCGTCGAGGCCGCGCGCCTTGAGATAAAAGATCTGGTCCTCACCGATCTTCGACGTGGACGCTTCATGCTCCAGCATCGCGCTGTTGTTGCCGACTTCCACATACGGAAACGTGTGCGCGCCGCAGGCGTTGCCTACCAACATGGAGTCGCACTGCGTATAGTTGCGCGCGCCTTCCGCTTTCGGCAGGATCTGCACCTTCCCGCGATAGCTGTTCTGGCCCTGCATCGCCGAGATCCCTTTGGAGACAATCGTCGACTTCGTGTTACGACCGATATGAATCATCTTCGTGCCGGTATCGGCTTGCTGCCGCTTGCTGGCCACAGCGACCGAGTAAAACTCACCCACGCTGTTGTCGCCTTGCAGAATCACGCTCGGGTACTTCCACGTGATGGCCGACCCCGTCTCGACCTGCGTCCAGGAAATCTTCGCGTCCTTCATCGCCTTGCCGCGCTTCGTGACAAAGTTGTAGATGCCACCGACACCGTGCTCGTCCCCGGCATACCAGTTCTGCACCGTGCTGTACTTTACCGTCGCGCCATCGAGCGCGATGATCTCGACCACCGCGGCATGCAGTTGGTTGGTGTCCCGTTTGGGCGCAGTGCATCCCTCAAGATAGCTCACGTGTGACCCTTCATCAGCCACGATCAACGTGCGCTCAAACTGTCCCGTCTCCGCCGCGTTAATGCGAAAATACGTGGACAGATCCATCGGACACTTGACGCCTTTCGGGATGTAGCAGAAAGACCCGTCCGAGAACACGGCGCTGTTCAGCGCCGCAAAGAAGTTGTCGCTGTATGGCACGACCGAGCCGAGATACTTCTGCACCAACTCCGGGTGTTCGCGCACCGCTTCGCCGAACGACATGAAGATCACGCCGAACTTGCTCAGCTCTTCTTTGTATGTGGTGCCAACGGACACCGAATCAAACACGGCGTCGACGGCGACATTGTTCATCCGCTTTTGTTCGTTCAGCGAGATGCCCAATTTCTTGTAGGTGTCCAACAGCACCGGATCGACGTCGTCCAGAGAACCCAGCGGCGCGCTGGTTTTTGGCGCCGAGTAGTAGCTGGCGGCCTGATAGTCGATCGGCGGATATTGCACGTTGCCCCAGTGCGGCTCTTTCATGGTGAGCCAGCGCCGGAACGCTTTCAGCCGCCACGCGAGCAGCCATTCCGGCTCGTGTTTCTTGGCGGAAATGAAACGCACGGTATCCTCCGACAATCCTGGCGGCAGCGTGTCTGCCTCGATGTCGGTGGTAAAGCCGTATTGGTACTCGCGATTGACCAGCGCGTCGATCGACGTGCTCATGACTGCTCCTGTTGCTCAACGATAGACTGACGTGTTACTCCGTAATCGCATCGTCCACAGCCTTCGTGGCGGCGCGTGCTTCGTACCAGCGGCACCCCCAACAACCGTTCGAGGTAACGCTCTTCCACCGTGCAGGCATCAGGGAACCGCTCGGCGATCTCGCCGAGTGCGCAGTTGTGAATGCGCAGGGTGCTGACCGCCTCACTGCCGGAACCGACCTGAATGGCTTCCGCCATGTATCCCTTGGCCGTCAACAACTCGGCGACGAGCCCTAACCGTTCGTGAAATGGCAAGGCATCGACCACTGGTCCAGCCTCTTCGGCGAGCCGCCGCCATTCCGTTTCCAGCACATCAGTGACCGCAACCGCACCACCCGCATCGCGTAGCGCGTCGAGAGCGGTGGCCAGTACGGTGCCGTAACTCCGTGGGAAGAGCCCCTCGCCAGCCGCTGTCAGCGAATAGGCAAAGACGGGTGCGCCAACGCCCCGGACTTCCCGCGCGTAACGCACTAAACCCTCCTCCTCAAGCACCTTCAGGTGTCGGCGGAGGGCGTTCGGGGTCAGGCCAAACTGCTCGCCCAGCTCAGTTGCGGTAAGCGGTTTCGCCTTCTTGAGCGCCACAAGGAGCTCGGCGCGTAGTCCGCGATACCCCCCCAACGCATCAACGGTGACTTCCATAGGGATAATATACATCGGCTTTCCGGACTAAGTCAACGAAACTGTTGACGAATTCTCTCGATCCATGTTGTTTTCAGGAGCAGTTGCCGATCTTCGCCCCAGACGCTAACTGTTGGTGCTATAACTGAATCTTCCGGTCTCCGGCGGGGTCCAGATCGTATTGCCTGCGTGGATTTTCCGTCTGTGACGCCCTGCTCGGTGTCTTCGTCGTGGCTCGGTGCCACGAGTTTTTTCCCCGCCGTCGGAGGTTTGACCGTCTGTGCGAATGATGCTGGTGGGCACCACCATGATGCTGGCGCTCGCGGTAATTCTCTTTGTCCGCGCTCGGATCATGAATCAGAAGTCAATTGAACGGGATGGGCTTTCGCGGTTCCGCGACAGCTTTCGTGGACGATACCCGGAATTGTTGCTGCAGCAGACGTACGCCTATCTGGCGGAGCGACACGGGGTGGTTGGCCCACACTACAAAGTGCTGCCGGCTGACAGCCTCGAGAGAACCTATGGATTGGTCGACCTGGATCTGGAAGACGCGGTGCTTGTCATCGCCGATCGTGCCGGAGCACGGCTGCCCAACTCGTCGGACCTGGATCAGCTCAAGACGCGCGGCGTCCGGACGGTCGACGACATGCTTCGCTTCCTTGAGCCGTTTTTTCGTCCCGAGGTCGTGAAGAACTGAGTGGGAGCGATCCGGACGGTACGCGCGCGTTCCCGGATCGTACCGGTGTGGATTGTGGGTGGGGTGCTCACTGTCGCAGCGTGCTCGCGCGGCTCGGTGCCACCCGTCGCGCCGATGCCGACACCGGGAGCCGCTGAGGCACCTCTGAGGCGGTCCGATCGGCCGACCATCGCACCGCGGCCAGCCTATCGGTCGACCAGAGACGAATCCATTACGGACGGCGACCTCGACGGGCTGTGGGCCCGCCAAATCATGGTCCCAGTCGAGGGCATGGCGCGTCGGTTGCTTCGGGATGATTTCGAAGCCCCGAGGAACGGCGGCCAACATCGCGCCCTCGACCTTCTGGCCCCACGCTTCACCGCAGTCCTGGCCGCCGATGACTGCGTGATCGGTCGACTCAGCACGGGGCCGATCGGGGGCATTGTGGTCTACGCGACCGACCCCACCAACCAATTTGTATATTACTACGCGCATCTCCAGCGCTATCGGCGCGGCCTTGCCGTTGGCGACAGAGTCGCAAAGGGCTCGGTGATCGGCTACGTTGGAACGTCTGGGAATGCCCCGGCGAATGCCCCGCATCTGCACTTTCAGGTGATGAAGCGGGGCACAGGACGGGCCTGGTGGGATGGGCCGTCCATCAATCCGCTCCTGTTTTTTGCCTCAGACGGCGTCCGCCCCTGAGTGCAGGCCATGGGAGCACTGTCCTCGAACATCGCATGAGCGTGGCATGAGCATGTCTGGAAAGGAACGCGCCGCGTTGCGCGCAGAAGCGCATCATCTCGACGTGCAAGTGCACGTGGGCCATCAGGGGCTGACGCCGTCGCTCCTGCAGAGCCTTGACGATGTCTTGCGAACGCATATGCTGGTGAAAGTGCAGGTGGCCAAGGCAGGATCGCTGTCCTCCAAGGACGCCGCGCACCAGATCGCCGAGCAAATGGGGGCCGAGGTCATTCAAGTGATCGGCCGCACCTGCACGCTGTATCGCGAGAACCCTGAACTCATGCGACTGGACTCGCCGCCTTGGCGAACGTAGCGCGAGCCTCGGTCAACGCGGCCCGGATGTGCCGCAGGAACCCGCAGGAACACCAGACACTTGTAGCCTCGTTCATCCCGTAACTAATTTGCGCGCGACAGTTGGTGCGTCGCGTGTTGACCTGAGACCTTCCCATGCCATACATCATTACCGAAGCGTGCATTTCCGTGAAGGATAAGTCGTGCGTCGACGTCTGCCCCGTCGACTGCATCTACGAAGGACCTGACCAGCTCTACATTCAGCCCGACGAGTGTATTGACTGTGGGGCATGCGAACCGGAATGTCCGGTCACTGCGATCTTCCCGGAAGAAGACGTACCGGTGCAGCTCAAGAGCTATATCGGGATCAACCGTGAAGTGTTTATTGGACCCAACCCGCCGGGACGTCCAACGCGCTAGTTCGCGCGGGCTGGCGCAGTGCCGTACCGGCTGCGCTGGCGCCTTTGTGAGCGTCCTTGTCAGCGTCCTTTCCAAACGAAGACGCCGCACAGGACAGCATACTGCAGAAAAGTTGAGCGTTCGCTCCAGATCGCTTCTTTCCAGTCGTGTTGTCCTGATGTGCTATTGGCAGGCGGCCGACCAAACCACCGCGGTGTGCGCGCTTTGTAGTCCAGATACTCCCGGCCGAAGATCGATTCCAGGACGCCCTCTTCGTAACGCACGATCAGCGTGTACTCGATCGCAAAAAGCACAACGGCGATGGGCAGGAACCAGAACACGCCGGAGATGACGGTAAACCCCATCCACGCCAGGAAATTTCCGACGTATAACGGGTTTCGGCACCACGCAAACGCGCCGTAGGTCACCAAGCGACCTACGTTGCGCGATCGGCGACGCGTCACGGTTCCTGCGGCAGCGACACCGGCGATCCGAATCAGTTCTCCCAGCAACACCAGGAGCAACCCGGCGGCCCAGGTGGTGGTCGTTTGGGTCCCCGAAAAGAACAGCGGGACGGCAAGAAACGGCACCGGCAGCCACCCGCGATTCTTGAAGAGGACCTCTCCGATACGCGCGACGGGAGACTGTTCTGAGGCGGAAATGGGAGCGGTCATCGGTGGTAACGATCAAGGTGATCCAACGTGGTGGGACGGCACTCGGACGCGTTCATCAATGGCCCAATACGTCGAACGACGCGAAGAAATCGGCGAGGACATGCGTCACCGCCGCGGGACGTTCGACGCAGGTGACGTGCCCGGCTGCGGCAATGACTTCGATGCGCGCACCAGCGGATGGCGGCAACAGCTCGAGCATCCGCTCGGCATCGGTTTGCGGGGTGAGGGCGTCTTCGTCGCCAACGATGATCAATGTCGGCACCGTGATCGTTGACAACGTCGCACGCGAATCAGGACGATCGCGCAGCGCAGTCAGCGCTCCGACCATCGCGTCTACGGACTGCCGCGCCATCATCGCCCGCATCTCGTCAACAACGGCCGGACGTTGCGCATGTGTGGTGGCGCCGAGCATCTTCGGCAGCTGTCGCTCAGCCAGCGCGCCACTTCCCTCTGCGCGAACGAAAGCAATGGTTTCGTTACGCATCGCTTTCCCCGCGTCGTCGTCGGCGGTGGCTTTGGTGTCACACAACACGAGCCCACGTACGCGGTCTGGGTACCGCCGCCAGATCGCCATCGCGATGTAGCCACCCATCGACAGACCACACAGCACCGCGCGATCGATGTCCAGTGTATCGAGCAGAGAGATCACGTCGTCGGCGTAGTCGTCCATCGAGATGTTCCCCACGATGTCGACGGCGTTCGATGCGCCAAAGCCACGAAGATCAGGAACAATGCGTCGAACACCGTGGGCAAGGGCGATGCGTTGCTGCGACCACAACGAACGATCATGCGGAAACCCGTGCAAGAACACGACGGCGAGGCCATCCCCTTCATCGTCGAACCCGACGCGTCGATTGCTCGCCGTATCGATCACGAATCACCCTCTGACAGGTCGCCGTGTTGTGGGCCACGGCCAGCGGCACCGATTTCATACTCGGCGGTAACGCGGACGCTTCGAGGCGTCCCGGACACGCCGGCGTCGCGGCGTTTTGCACGAACCATCTCTTTCTCCCGTGCGTTTTCGCGTTCCGCGATCATGCGGATGGGAACAAGGACGGCAGCCGTGAGCGGCACGGCGACCATCAGCCCGATGAACCCGAAGGTCAGCGTCATGAGCGACTGCGCGATGAGCGTGAGCGCCGGCGGAAGGTCCATTTCGCCGCGCATGAGAAACGGGATGAGCAGGTTGTTCTCGAGAAACTGAATCCCCCAATAGGCGATGAGGACAGCCAATGCCTTTTCCGGCGAGTCGATGAAGCCCATCAAAATGGCCGGCACTGCGCTCAGCACCGGGCCGACCGTGGGAATAAACTCCATGAGTCCGGCGATGAACCCCAACGCAAAGGGTGCTTTGACCCCCAAAACCAGCAGCACAATGGTGCAGACGCCCCCGATCACGATCATCGCGACCAGCTGGGTCACCAGCCACTTGCGAAGCACCGTGGCGACCTCGGCGAGCACCCGCCGAACGTGGGCGCGAGATGGCGCAGGAACGGCTGCCAGCATCCAGCCGCGATAGACTTCGGGTTCGGCGCCGATGTAGATGGCGAGGAAGATGAGCAGCACGACGGCCGTCATGACCGCCAGCGTACTCGACACGAACGAGAAGAGATATCCGCTTGCTTTCGACAGTGTCCCGGAAAGTCGCTGCTTGAGTGCGTCGCTGGGCAGCGCCCCCGGTCTTGCGACGGGTGGGTTTTGCGTGGCACTTGGGGCGGCAGGGCCCGCCGGGTTGAGCGCGGGAAGCGCTGGCGCAAGAACCGTTGGCGCGGGAACGGCTGGCGCCGCTACGGACCCGGAGATCGCGCTCGGAGCCCGCGTTGAGCCCCCTCCATCCGACTCCGGTGGCCGAGTCGCCGCCTTGATGAGCGCGCCGATGGCCCCGGTGCGCTGCTTCGAGTCCACCCACTCCTGAAGTTTCACCACCGCGGCCGGAAACTCCGTTTGCAGTTGCCGACCCTGCTCGATGAGCGTAGGGGCCGAGAGCGCGAGCCCCCCGCCGATCACACCGAGTGTTCCGAAGACGATCAACGCCGACCCGATGCCTCGACGAATGCGGAATCGCTCCAGGTAGTCCACGCCGCGGCCTACCGCGAGCCCAAAGAGCGTGGCCAGAAACACCAGAAATACGAGCGAGCTGACGGACCAAAGTAACTGGAGTCCGAACCACACCGCCAAAACGACGATTGCGGCCCGCGCGATCGAGCCGCTGGACCAGTGCGGTCGCTCGGCGGGGGGCGAGTCGGCGGAGGGCGAGCCGACGGGCGAGCCGGCGGGCGGGCCAGCGGGCGAACCAGCGGGCGAACTAGCTGAAGGAAGGGTCATATTCGTACCGAAGAGTCCACGATTGACGGCTATGCGGCAAGGGGCGTGGGTCGCATTCCCGTCAGATGCAGATGCCGATGCATGGGAGACCCCCACGCGCACGGAATCGGTGTACCTTTGAAGATCCATGTCCACGCCCGCACCGCTGTATCTCGACACGGCAGACGCCGTCGATCATTTTCTCGCCGGCTTGTCGGACGTCCGTGCGATTGCCCTCGATACCGAGGGTGCCAGTTTTCACCGGTTTGTCGACCGCGTGTACCTGTTGCAACTCTCAACGGATCAGCACGAAGCGATCATCGATCCGCTGCCGATCGGTATCCCGGCGAGACTCGGCGCGTTGCTCGAAGATCGCGACGTCGAAGTGATTCTGCACGATGCGGACTACGACTTGCGGCTGCTGCATCAGGACTATGGTTGGCGCGTGACGCGTTTGTTCGACACACGCGTGGCTGCGCAGTTACTTGGGTTGCGCTCCTTTGGGCTCGCCGCACTGCTGGAGCAATACTTCGGCGTCAAGCTCGACAAAAAACATCAACGGGCCGATTGGAGCATGCGTCCGCTCCCCGCGGATATGCTCGATTATGCAGCGCAGGATACCCGATACCTATTGTCCTTGCGAGATACGTTGCGCCTCCAGTTGGAGCAGAAAGGACGATGGCACTGGGCTGAAGAAGAATTCCGTCGCGCCGAGGGCACGCGCTGGGAAGATGAAGCAGAGAACACCGCGTATCTTCGCATGAAGGGCGCGCGCGATCTCACGCGACGGGAGCTTGGTCGTCTTCGCGAGTTGGCGAAGTGGCGTGATGCGATCGCCGCCGATCTGGATCGCGCGACGTTTCGTGTTGCTGGAAACGAGGTGCTGCTCGACCTCTCACGCGTCGCGCCGACGAATCGCGAAGGGCTGTTTGCCGTCAAGGGATTTCCTCGGGGAATGTCGGATGTCCGCGCGCAAGAAGCGCTGCAGGCCATCGCCCGAGGCAACGATATCGCGGACGAGGATCTGCCGCGCTTCGCGAAGACGCAGCGGTGGGACCGCGATCCGGATTTCGACGAACGCGTCGCGCGGTTGAAGAGCGTGCGCGACCGCATGGCGGTGGAGTTCGACCTCGATCCCGGGGTGCTCTGTTCACGTGATCGCATGGAGGCCGTCGCGCGCCGCAATCCTCGCACGGTTGAGGAACTGCTGGAGATTCCGGAGCTTCGCCGCTGGCAGGGTGAAGTGCTTGGTGCCGCCTTCGTGAAAGCGTTGGCATCCTCAGCCGTTTCTGGAGCAGCTCCAGTTCCCACAGCAGCTCCGACGCCGACGGTTCCTACGACGGCCTTTAGTCAATCACCGAAGGCGTCGGGCACGTCGATCTCCACGGGTCCCGAGTCGCCGTACCGCGAGTAGGCGTGGCTGTTGGATTGATGCGTCATGTGACTGACCTGTGTCCGCAGCGCAACAGCATATGCGGTGCGAAATGCCGTTCCACTCCCGTGTGACGTGTGTCACAGGCTATCCAAGTCGTTCCTTTTTAATGGGTTAAGTGGCTCTTTCGCAAAGTGGTTGGCAATCGTAGACTAAGCGGAATCGCGGCACGGACAGTGCAATGGTACACGGGTAGAGAGCCGAAGAGTCGGTCTGGCACCTTCGTTCCACATACTTGGAGTCCTCAAGCTATGAGCGTCGCACTTTTCACTCACACCGCTGCCAAACGGCTGGAAGCTCGCGCAACGATCGTGACCTTCGCGACGTTCCTGGCGGTCGCGGCAATCGCGGCGACGGTCGATCTGCTCACGAAGGAGCTTGCCACGGGATTGCTGAGCGACGGACGTCTCATTTCGCTCAGCGACCGCATCGGCTTCATGCTCGTGTACAACACGGGCTCGGCAGGCGGCCTTTCGATCGGTCCCTTTACGCGATCGATCAATGTGCTGGTGACGATGCTCGCGATCGGGATGGTTATGCGGGTCGTCGCACCGTTGGCTCTGGTCGATGCGCGCGCAGCGCTTCCGATGGGCTTGCTGACCGGTGGTGCGTTTGGAAACCTGGCCAGCATGCTGGCGGGGCCAGAGGGCGTCGCAGATTTCCTCGCGGTACGGGTGGGACAGTCTGCGATGCTCGTGATGAACATTGCCGACGTGTTTCTATGGACCGGTGCGCTGCTTCTCGCGCCTGTTGTGTTGCGCCTGCTCCGAGCCATTCGGGCCGAGCGCCGTGCGGCGCAAGCACTCCTTGGCTCGGGACGCGTCTGACTCGCAGGACGCGCCGGTTGTTGCGGGCGGGCTAAAAGCCCATGTAGGCTCGCACGCGTGGCTCGATGCGCTCGGGCGTCCATGGCGGCGACCAGACGAGGTTCATCTCGACGTTACCGATTCCAGGGATGGTCCGCAGCTGCTGTTCTGCCTCTCCCATGATCTCGGGTCCTGACGGACAACCGGGCGACGTCAGGCTCATGTCGATACGCACGTTCTCACCATCGACATGGATGTCGTAGATGAGGCCCAAATCGACAATATTGAGATTGAGTTCGGGGTCCTTCACACGCCGAAGTACCAAGCGGGCCTTGTCTGCGGAAACACCTCCCGAGCCAGCGATCGTCTCGTCGCTAACCGTACCATCAGTAGTATCATCTGCAGGTCCAACAACGGGCTGATCCTCGCTCTCGGCGATCGTGAGGCTTGGGTTCGCGATCCCGGGCTTCGGCTCTAAAGGGGAGTATTCCATTCGTATAAACTAACCTACTCGCCTAGCGCCGTGTCTTTTTTTGCGTCGCGGCGGCGGATTTCATGGTAGGCGTCTTCTTTTTGGCGATCGGACTGCTCGATCGCTTGGGTGAAGTCGAGACGGCCGTCGAAGCCCGGGCAGGGGAGGAGGATCGGCCTTTGACGAGAGCCTTTGAGGAGCTCGCCTTGGAAAGCGCTTTTGCTCGCGCCGCTTTTCCCGTCGACCGCGACTTCGCGGCCGACGCGCGGCGGGCCGCGGCGGCGCGGCGCGAGGCAGCCGTACTGCGCGCGCGCACTGAACGTAGTGGTCGATTCCAGTCGGCAGCAATATCGGCGCGAAAGCTCACGGGCATGGCGAGCACGCCACCGGGCGCGTCCAGTACCGCGAGCACGGCGGCGTCTGCGAGGTCATTCCGTACGTCGGCGATAACCTTGCTGGGTCGACTCGCCCTCGCCGCGTGCACGCGATTCGTGAGCAGGATGACGAAGACCTGGCGATCAGGATCGATCCAGATGGACGTGCCGGTGAAGCCTGTATGGCCGAAGGCTCGCTCGCTCAGGTGCTGGCCGCACCCCGCGCCGCCGTTGCAGGTATCCCATCCAAGGGCGCGTCGTCCGGCGGCGCGTCGGGTGAAGAGCGCGACGGTGCTGTCGGAAATCACTCGCACACCCGCGTATTTGCCGCCCTCAAGCAGCATCTGCGCAAAGACAGAGAGATCGGAGGCTGTGCTGAAGAGCCCAGCGTGACCCGCTACGCCGCCAAGCGCCCACGCATTTTCGTCGTGGACTTCGCCTCGCAGGGGGTAGCCGCGCGGCGGTGCGATCTCGGTTGGTGCCGATCGCGCGGCGTCGTCGGCGTTGAGGCGGAAGTGCGTATCGCTCATCCCGAGCTTGGAAAAGACTTCGCGCTCCAGAAACTGGTCAAGCGGTTGACCGCTGAGCGCCTCGGCGATGAAACCGAGCAGGTCGGCGCCGAGGTCGGAATACTCATAGCAGGCGCCGGGCGTACAGCCGACGGGCGTGGCGATCACAGCGGCGCGAGCCTGCGCGGGCGTCCGGGCGATGCGCCAGAGCTCACGTCCTGCCGGAAGCCCGCCGCGGTGGGTGAGCAGATGACGAACAGTGACCTGATCTTTCAAGCCGCCTGAGAAGTCCGGCAGATAGGTGGAAACCGGAGCGTCCAGATTGAGACGCCCTTGATCGTACAACACCATCATGGCCGTTGTGGTCGCAATCACCTTGGTGAGCGAGGCCAGATCGTAGATACTTTCTTGCACTGACACCCGGGTCCGCCCAGTCCAGTCGAGCGAACCAAAGCCGCGCGAGAGCACCGAGAAGCCCTTGCGGCCCACGACGACCGAAGCGCCAGGGTACCCACCTGCGTCGATGCCTCGCCGGACGACCCGCTCGATAGCGCCGAGTCGCACAGCCGACATGCCAAGCGCTGCGGGCTCCCGTTCGGGAAGTCCGCCTCGCATCGGATCACCGACGGCAAGGATCAGGGCGGCAAGCAGGAACATGTACGGGGGCAAGGGCTGGGATTGGCGAGACCACGCGTGTCACATAGGGGTTTTAAGTCGAACGGGGCGCCGCGTCAAGTAATGAAACCCTCAACGGGGCACTGAGTTGCGTACCCTTTCCTCGCCGACGTTCTTGTTTTCCACGATTAGGACCGACGAAGGCAACCAACGGCGCCAGGCTGGTGACAGATTGCAGGTACCCTATGGAATCAGACGCTGCCATCGTCCGCCGGGCGATCGACGGCGACGAGCGCGCCATGCGCATGCTGTGGATACAGCATGCTCCCCATGTCGAGGCTGTCGTTCGGCGACTCGCGGGGGATCCCGATCTCGCGCAAGACATTGCGCAGGAGGTCTGGATCCAGATTTTTCGTGCGCTGCCGTCGTGGCGCGGGGATTCGAAGCTCAGCACATGGCTTCATCGGGTGGCCATCAATCGGGCGTTGAATGCCCTGCGCCGGACGCGCCGCCTGTTTCTGGTGGAGACGGAGATTGGTGAAGACTCGGCCTCCGTGGAGCAGGACAGTGATCGGAGCATGCTGGCGCAAACTATCGATGACGCGGCGCGTCAGTTAGCGCCCGGCGCGCGCACGGTGTTTCTGCTGCACGACGTCGAAGGGTATACACATGACGAGATCGCGACCGAGCTTGGCATTACGCCGGGCGGATCGAAATCACAGCTGTTCAAGGCGCGCGCAAAGCTGCGTCGCTTGCTGGCCCCGCTTGTTGATCGATCGATCAACGAACGGCTGGACAAAAATTTGGAGCCACGATATGTCGGTGGATATGCGGAGCGATAAGATGCACCTCGAGCCTGAGCGTATGGCGGCGTTTGATCAGGAGCCGTTTACGACAGATGAGCTCGCGCACATGGCGCGATGCGGCGACTGTCGGCGGGAGCTTCGCGCCATGGCGACCGTTCGCGAGCTGGCGCGGGGATCGGTCAGCGCTGACGCGGCGGACAAGGCGCGATTGATCGAATGGGATGCGCTGGCGGTCGCACTGCGCGATGAAGGGATGCTGTCTGACGCATCCCGTCGCGGTGCTGATCCGTTGCGTGATGTGTCGGGTGCTGCCATGCGCATCAGCGGGGGGACGTCTGCCGTACACGCGGAGGCGTCGAGCGTCGCGTCACGAAACAGGCTGCACCCACGTTCGGGGACGTGGTGGCGCATGGCGGCGGCGGCCGTGTTGATGACTGGTGGCGCGACGGTTGGACGGGTGACGGCAACGCGGCCGTTTGGGCGCACGGTCGACCGCGGCGAATCGTCGGCGGTCGCAGTGGCCGCCAGCGTCGGCGCGACGGGTGCGTTCGGCTCGGTGCAACAGGCCTCGGATATTCTGTACCGCGCGCAGCGCGACTACGAACGCGCCTCGTTGTGGTTGGCGGCGAATGACACGACCATGCACAGCAGCGACGTGTATCGTGCGCGCCTTGAGGCGCTGGATCAGATGATGGCCGCATCGCGTGCGGCACTCCAGGAGGCGCCACAGGATCCCGTGTTGAATCACTATTTCCTGTCGGCGTACAACGCGCGTGAGGCGACGTTGCAAGCCTTGGGCGGCGCCCTGCCCGTCGACAAGACGCTGGAGCGATACTGATGCGAACCACGCGATGCGGCAGATCGCTCACCGTGGTGCTTTGGCTTTCCGCAGGGGCGTTTCTTCCCCACGTGGCGTCGGCGCAATCACCGCAAGGGGGCATGCGCGCGACGGGCGCAGCACAGCCAACACTCAGCAATGCGTGCACGGCGTTGATGAAGGCACCGTCGGAGTTGGTGCGCACGCCGGAAGGGGTCGCGCTCTTCCGATTCAAGCGCGAGCTGGAAGGGCTGGCCACCATTTTTGAATCGCGGGTCCCGTTGGAGGGGAAGGAGGCGCGCCGGATGTTGGTGGTGCAGCGTGGTGTTGATTCGCTGCTCGAGGTGTTCGTCCGTTCCAGCGGTGCAGACGGTACGCTGGGCCCCATTATCAAAGTGCCGCGCGGTGACAGTGCGATTACCTTGCAAGGATTCCTGCTTGATGGTGCCACGCCGGTCGAAATCCCCGGGCCTGGCGCGGTGGGCGGTCGACGGAGTATTGCACTCGATATCCGAGCACTCGAGCCGCAAGTCGCGGCGATGGCGTCGGCCGGTGCGCGCATCGTGAAGAGCGCATCAAGCACGGGGTATCTGGGCATCACGCTTTCCGGCTCGCAAATGCGCATCGTCACCGATACGGGAGCATTCACCGCGCACTGCGAGTATCCGAAGATCGAAGCCGTCGACGTCGGCTCACCGGCGCGCGCTGCGGGACTGAGCGCGGGCGACACGGTGCTGGCGTACAACGGTCGTGATGTCGTGACACAAACGGTGAACTATCCGCAACTGTTGGTGCCCGGCAAAGTCGTGCGGGTTCGCGTGCGCCACGAGGGGAAACAGCGCGAAGTTCCGGTGACCGTTCGTGAACGAAGCGTCGTCGCAGATGACGGCCCGGCATTCGACAACGTGCGCATTTTCATGACGCCATCGCGAGGGTCGCTTCCACTGCCCGCCGAGCGAAGCGCGAGCTTCGAGATGTTCTTCCGCGATGGCTCGTCGTCCACCGGCTTGTCGTTTGGTTCCCTGTTCAGCACCTCGCCGCAAGGTGGATCGCCCTCAGCGCGCGTCGTGTTTGGCGGCCCGATCATGTCGTCGATGTTTGGTGCGCACATGAACACCATAGAGGCAGAGCTCGCCGAGAGCCTTGGTCTTGAGCCTGGCGTGCTGGTGATGCGGGTGCACTCAGGGTCCCCCGCCTCTGAGGCAGGGCTTCGCGCCGGCGAAATGATTCGCGCCGTGAACGGTGTGCCCGTTCACGATCTCGCGACGCTGCAACGGATCGTGAACACCGTCGGCGCGCGTGAGGTGAAGCTGACGGTGTGGGGAAAGGGGGGGGCGGGAACAGACCGGTCTGTGAGGATTGTGACGGTGAAGAGTCGGGAGTAGGGAGTACGGAGACGGGAGTACGGACGAGCAGTACTTGGTACTTTTTCGTGCAGTACTTGGTACTTCCTACCGCAGTACTTGGTACTTTTTCGTGCAGTACTTGGTACTTCCTACCGCAGTACTTGGTACTTTTTCGTGCAGTACTTGGTACTTCCTACCGCAGTAGGAAGTACGCTGTGCTGCAGCAGGAAGTAGACGGTGCTGGGGTAGGCGGTACGCGGTAATGCAATATGGGATACTCTGTACTGCAGTACCGTACTCCCTGCTCCGGACTCCCTACTCCCGACTTACTCCCGCCGGCACCGCATAGAGCAGCCTCACCGTCGCACGATCGGCGGGAGTAAGTTCACGTACCCTGATGCGCGCGGACATGATGTGTTCGGCGTCGCTGGCGTGATCGAGACCCAGCAGGTGCCCCACCTCGTGCAGGGCGATCGCTCGCATTTGCGGCGGGGTGACATTGCCCCCGTTGGGGTGCGCCAAGGCGAGTTGGATATCGCTTGAGACCAGCCACCAGGCGGCATTCCGACTCCAGATGGTCTTGCCACTAATGCCGTTGGCGAAGCGTTCGGTGAAGCGCACGTGGACATCGGCGCTCGCGGAGTCCCTTATGTACGTGAAGCGCACGGGGATACCCGTCTGCACCCACCTCTCGAAGGCATCGCGAATCGCCGGTACGAAGTCCGGATTCCAACCTTCAAGCGTTTCGAGTTCGGAGATCCAGACGCGTAGCGGCCGCGTGCTCCGATCGGGCCAACGCACGATCGTTGAATCGCGCGCGGCCAGGATGTCGGCGATGTACGTGCCTGCGGCGCCCTCCTTTAAGCGCCGTCGCAGTTCTGCGGGAGCGACGCTTGCCGACGATGGGCTGGGCGCCGCCTCGCGCACCAACATTTCCGGTACGGCCGTGCCGAAGTCTTGGACCGGATCCGCGTCCGCATTCCGCAATACGCCCATCGCGGGCGCACCATTGGCGATCACCTCGACGGCGTCATGGCGCGTATTCGCGCGACGCCCCCCGGCGGTCTGCCCGCCAATAAAGCAGGCCAACCCTACGACACAGACGGCCAAAGCGGATTCTGCGGACTTCATGTGAAGGGGCTGTGAGCAGGCGTGTTGCACGCGTCGGTCGAGCGTGTCTGTGACGACGAGTGGAGGCCGCTGGTCGTCACGCAGCGACGCCATAGGCCAGCGTAGAGGCCACGGCGCGAGGCGGGCGTAGATGCGATGAACAATGTCCCGTGGTACACTTGGACTCGCAATACGCGAATCGCGTTTTTTTATCCCTTTCCTCACCCCATGGACGCTGACGTCATTGTCGTCGGAGCCGGTCTCGCGGGACTCGTCGCCACGGCCGAACTGGTCGACGCCGGACGGCGCGTCATCCTGCTGGATCAGGAGCCGCCACAGAGCCTTGGTGGACAAGCGTTCTGGTCGTTTGGTGGCGTGCTGCTCATCGATTCCCCGGAACAGCGGCGCCTGCGCATTCGCGACTCGCTGGACCTGGCGTGGCAAGACTGGCTCGGCACCGCGGGATTCGATCGCGACGAGGATGCCTGGCCCAAACGATGGGCGGAGGCCTACGTGCACTTTGCCGCGGAAGAAAAGCGCGCGTGGTTGCATGCACAGGGCGTGCGATTTTTTCCCGTGGTGGGGTGGGCGGAGCGTGGCGGCTATGGCGCGATCGGGCACGGCAATTCTGTTCCGCGATTTCACATCACGTGGGGGACGGGTCCCGGGCTCCTTGCGCCGTTCGTACGTCGGGTGCGCGCCGGTGTTGAGCGCGGTCTCGTGTCCATGCGATTCCGTCACCGGGTGTGCGCGATGACGCAACAGGGCGGAACGATCACGGGCGTCGAAGGCGAAATCCTCGAACCCAGTGACGTCGCACGCAGCGCGCCGAGCTCGCGCGAGGTGATCGGCGCATTTGCACTCAGCGCGCAAGCTGTGATCGTCACTTCCGGCGGCATAGGCGGTGATCACGATCTGGTGCGCAAGCACTGGCCGCCGCGATTGGGTGCGGCACCGACGCACATGCTTGCCGGCGTGCCCAATCATGTAGACGGGCGCATGATCGGCATCATCGAATCGGCGGGCGGTCTGGTCATCAATCGTGATCGCATGTGGCATTATGTCGAAGGCATCACGAACCACACGCCCGTCTGGGCCCGCCATGGCATTCGCATTCTCCCTGGGCCGTCGTCACTCTGGTTTGACGCGCTCGGGCGTCGTCTGCCGACGCCGTTATTCCCGGGCTTTGATACGCTCGGCACACTCGCGTATTTGCGAAGCACGGGACACGATCACAGTTGGTTTATCCTGTCGACGAAGATCGTCAAGAAGGAATTCGGCTTGTCGGGCTCAGAGCAAAATCCTGATCTGACGGGCAAGAGCGTTCGCGGTGTGCTGGGTCGTATCGGTGCAGGAGTTCCCGCACCAGTGCAGGCATTTCTTGACCGCGGGAAGGACTTCGTGACGGCCACCGATGTCCCGTCATTGGTCGCCAGGATGAATGCGCTGACCGATGTCCCGTTACTGGATGCAGCAGCCATTGAGCGTGAGATACGCGCCAGAGATCGCGAAATTGCGCACCCCTTCAGCAAGGACATGCAAATCGTCGCGATGCGTGGCGCGCGCAGTTTTCTGGGCGACAAGCTGTTGCGCGTTGCCTCGCCGCACAGAATCCTGGATCCGGACGCGGGGCCGTTGATCGCGGTGCGTCTGCATGTGCTCACGCGAAAGACTCTGGGCGGCATAGCCACCGATCTTGACGCGCGCGTTTTATGCGCCGATGGATCAGTGCTTCCGGGCGTGTATGCGGCCGGTGAAGCGGCAGGCTTTGGCGGCGGCGGGATGCACGGCTATCGATCGCTGGAAGGCACGTTCCTGGGCGGATGTCTCTTCTCCGGACGAATTGCCGGGCGGGCGGCAGCACGAGCGGTTTAAAAGCGGGACGGCGGGTGAGGGCACTGCCACGGCGGGTGCGGGGCACTGCCACGGCGGGTGCGGGAACGGCCACGGCGGGTGCGGGGCACTGCCACGGCGGGTGCGGGTACTGCCACGGCGGGTGCGGGAACGGCCACGGCGGGTGCGGGGCACTGCCA
>Ga0105048_10007382_pt1 | contig 17666 bp, 11 predicted proteins | sample MAT05_FD_78382 | JGI IMG/M metagenome (GOLD analysis project Ga0105048, IMG submission 78382) | Freshwater microbial communities from Lake Fryxell liftoff mats and glacier meltwater in Antarctica - MAT-05 | ecosystem: Environmental > Aquatic > Freshwater > Ice > Liftoff microbial mat | place...
ACCGATTGGTCTAACGGAGGCGATTCGCTCCAAACAGAGATGGTTGCATGTTGGGCGTCGGTCTCGCCCGAGAAGACCTGGATGGCATCTGCCTGGTCCTCGGTGTAGCGCAGGGCGTTGTCCAACAAGTTGACCAGTACCCGGCGCAGGTGCTCGGTGTCAAAACGCACGCCGATGGCCTGGTCTCCAGGGTGCACGGTTATCCGTTGCTGGCTGCCAGACTGTGTGGACCATTCGCTGCAGATGCGGTGGGTGGACGTGTCCAAGGGAACAGCGGGCATCAGATAACTGGGGTCGTAAGGCTGCACCCGCGAGATGTTCAAAATATCATTGACGATCTTCTCCAGACGTTTGGCGTTTTGGCCCACCATGGTCGTCAGCTTCTTTAACTTGGGGTCTGAAATGTCCTCGTCCAGCAAAGCATTGGCTTGGGTGATCGCTGACAGCGGGTTGCGGATTTCATGGGCAACAGCAGTGGACAAGCGCCCCATGCTGGCGAGTCTCTCGGTGCGCACACGGGCTTCCAGTTCGCGTTGGTCTTGCAAAAACAACACGCACAGGCTATTGCCTGTTTGCCCTTGGGTGGCTGCCAGTCGTGCGCGGGCATGTACGCGGCGCGGGCCTTGGTTGCCGTGGCGAATGGTGACATCTTCTTCTTGATTATGTCCAGTGCCCACGCACAGGCGCGTCAGATTGATCAGTGGTCGCCATCCCACTTCGTCGTTCAAATCGAAGACCTGGCTGCTCAGGGCGTGCTGCGAGCCCAACAGCTGCCGCGCGGCTGGGTTGGCGGCGCGCACGAACCCGCGTTCATCTACGACGATGACACCGTCGGGAAGTGACTCAATGACCAGCTCATTGACTTGGCGTTGCAGGGTTGCCAACTGGTCGCTTTTGCGCGCGCGAAGCCCTTCTGTGGTCAACCGTGCTGCCAACTGGTTGGATAGCCAGGCGATGGCAAAGTAGCCCACACCGCTGAGTGCGGTCTGTGCGAAATAGGGTGCGGCGTCCGTTGGCGCCTTGAGGTAAGACAGCAATGATTCTGCCAGCATCAAGACCGTGATGCCGGCCGCGGTACCCAATGCCAGCCGTAACGAGCCCAGAACCGATGCAACCAGTATGGGCAGAGCAAACAGCGGCGTGTAGTTAATACTGGTACCGCTAGTGCCTTGCAGCATTTGCAGGGCCGAAAAGGTCAGCAAATCCAGCCCGACTAAAGCGCCCCAGACCCGGTTGAGCGACTGTCCCAAGGGACGGGGCTTTATCAACAGCTTGCTCGCCAAAGTGCCGACCAGGTAGGCCACGCTGATGGCTACCTGCGCGGTGCTGTTCGAAGTGCCCGTGGCATACAGCGTAGTTTGTAGCACCACCAATACCACCCCAAGCAGCAGGCGGGCCGTCATGAACCCGCGCCACTGCCGCGTCATTTCATAATTGTCTTCAGGTGGCGGCGTAGTGGCCGCGTGTGGGTCAAACCACGAGGGTGTGGTTTGGTTTAGCGCCACTCAAGGCTCCCTGTTCAAACGGTGGGCAGCGCTGCAGTAGCTTCCTAAAACACCCGGTACCGCTTCGTCAGCTGGAACATGCACACCACAATGGTTGCAGGGAACCATGCCGATGGACTTGTGAGCGGCAGCGGTTTGTTTGTCTGCAGGTTTGCGCAGGCGTGTTTCGCGCCACGTGCGCCAGCGCCATGCCACCAGCAAAACGACCAGAATGATCAGCAAAAATTTCACAGTGCTCGCCCCAATACTATTTCCGTCACAAAGCGAGACCCCACATAGGCCAGTAGCAGGAGTGCGGAGCCACCATATAAAACATGGACGGCCCGTTTGCCGCGCCAGCCAAAAAATGTCCGACCCACCAAAAGTACGGCAAAGGTTAGCCAAGCCAAGGTCGAGAACACGGTTTTATGGTCCCAGCGCCAGGCGTGGCCATGTCCATACAAGGATTCGCTGAATAAAAACCCGGCCAACAACGTCGCGCTGAGCAGCACAAAGCCTGCGCCGACAAAACGGTAAGTGAGCCGCTCCAGCGTCAGCAACGGCAGGCCGCTGCGCGGGTCTTGGGCGTGGCGCATGCGTGCCTCTGCCCGCGTCATGAACCAGGCATGCACCACGGCGATGCCGAAAAGGCCATAGCAGGCCACGCCAAAAGCCAGGTGCACCGCCAGCCAGGCCGAAGCCGTCACCGGCAAGGGGCCGCCAGGAAAGAAAAATCCGGCTAGCACCGCCACGGTACCAACCACACACAGTGTCCAGCGGGTAGGCAGTTGGGGAAATATCTGGCTTTCTACGGCATACACCGCGGCCACCAACCAGGCCGTGACGGACATCGCCGTCGCAAAACCAAAGTGGGGTCGTTCGCCCATCAGGGTGATCGCCAGCACGGCGCCGTGCATCAGCCAGGCTATTGCAACCCAGATGCGCGCCGCATGTTCATTCACCCGTGTCGTGCGAATGGCGGGCCAGGCATAGGCTGCAGCGGCCAAAACTGACAGGATCAGGCTAAGAGGGTGCGCACTGGCTAAAATCATGGGTACAGTTTAGCGTTTTGCTCCCTGCCGGCTTTCGCTGGTCTTCACACCTGGTTCCGTCCAACGGAATACGTCCTATGGCTTCCGCTCTCTCCGACAAACTTTCCCGCCTCGTCAAAGAAATGCGAGGCCAGGCCCGCATCACCGAGACCAATGTGACCGACATGTTGCGCGAGGTGCGCATGGCCCTCCTGGAGGCCGACGTGGCCTTGCCGGTGGTGCGCGACTTCATCGCCCGCGTCAAAGAAAAAGCCCTGGGCCAGGAGGTTATGGGATCCTTGCAACCCGGCCAAGTGCTGGTCAGTATTGTTAGCAAAGAGCTGGCAGCCACCATGGGCGAGGGCGTCAGTGATATCAATTTGGCGGCCCAGCCGCCCGCAGTAATTCTGATGGCGGGTTTGCAAGGTGCCGGCAAAACCACCACCACCGCCAAGCTGGCCAAGCACCTGATCGAGAAGCGCAAGAAAAAAGTGCTGACTGTCTCGGGTGACGTGTACCGTCCGGCTGCGATTGAGCAGCTCAAGACCGTGACCGCCCAGGCCGGTGCCGAGTGGTTCCCCAGCACGCCGGACCAAAAGCCCGTTGACATTGGCCGCGCCGCGCTGGACTACGCGAAAAAACACTTCTTTGACGTATTGCTGGTCGACACCGCAGGCCGTCTGGCGATTGACGAAGTGCTGATGGCTGAGATCAAGGAACTGCATGCGGTGCTGAATCCGGTAGAAACCCTGTTCGTCGTCGACGCCATGCAGGGGCAGGATGCGGTCAACACCGCCCGGGCCTTCAAAGAAGCGCTGCCACTGACCGGCATCATCCTGACCAAACTCGATGGCGATTCGCGTGGTGGTGCAGCACTATCTGTGCGCCAGATCACTGGCGCACCCATCAAATTTGCCGGAACCAGCGAAAAGCTGGATGGCCTGGAGGTGTTCGACGCCGAACGACACGCTGGCCGTATCTTGGGCATGGGCGACATTTTGGCGCTGGTGGAGCAGGTCACGGCGGGTGTGGACGTTGCCGCGGCGCAGAAGCTGGCCGCCAAGGTCAAAAGCGGCGCCGGCTTCGATTTGAACGATTTTCTGGGCCAAATTCAGCAAATGAAGCAGATGGGGGGGCTGTCCAGCCTGATGGACAAACTGCCCGCAGCCATGACCGCCAAGGCCGGCAATGTAAACATGGACCAAGCCGAGAAAGACATTAAGCGCAAAGAGGGCATCATCCACAGCATGACGCCACTGGAGCGCCGCAAGCCCGACCTCATCAAGGCGACCCGCAAGCGCCGCATTGCTGCCGGTGCCGGCGTGCACGTTCAGGAAGTCAACCGCATGCTCAAAGAGTTTGAGCAAATGCAAACCATGATGAAGAAATTCTCAGGTGGCGGAATGATGAAGATGATGAAGCGCCTGGGGGGTATGAAGGGCATGCCCAAGATGCCGTTCTAGCAAAGCGGGGTCATGTGGGGGCAGGCTGTATCGTCTTAAGCGAAAACAGCCTCTAGCCCCCGTCGAGTAAGCCTATACCACTATTGTTTTAATAGCAACGGCTGATTTTTTTGACGTTTAGGCGGTTACCACTTCCTGCGTGACTACCTCACCCCGCAAGGTGTAGCTGCGCGTCTCGGTAATCCGCACATCCACCAGTTGCCCCACCAGACGCGGCTGGCCGGCGAAGTTCACCACCCGGTTGCATTCGGTGCGGCCCATCAGTTCTCCGCCATCCCGTTTGCTATTTCCCTCTACCAAAATACGCTGCACCGTGTTCAGACGGCTCTCAGAGATGCGGGTGATATTCGCGTTGATGGCGGCTTGCAGGTGGTGCAGGCGGCGCAGCTTCACGTCGTGTGGCGTTTCGTCGTGCAGGTTGGCCGCCGGCGTGCCGGGGCGGGGGCTAAAGATGAAGCTAAAAGAGTTATCAAAACCGACGTCGTCGATCAGCTTCATCATCTTGTTGAAATCGTCCTCGGTCTCGCCGGGAAAGCCCACGATGAAATCCGAGCTCATCGCCATGTCGGGGCGTATGGCGCGTAACTTGCGCACCGTGCTTTTGTATTCCATGGCGGTGTAGCCACGCTTCATAGCCATCAAAATTTTGTCGCTCCCATGTTGCACCGGCAGGTGCAAATGGCTTACCAGTTTGGGAATCTTGTCGTAAGCGGCAATCAACGACGGCGTGAACTCGTTGGGGTGGCTGGTGGTGTAACGAATGCGCTCGATGCCCGGAATATCGGCCACGTATTCCAGTAGCGTGGCAAAGTCCGCTTGCTCGCCAGTACCCGCTGCGCCGCTGGTGTTGCTGACAAGCGGTGCACGCCAGGCATTGACGTTTTGGCCCAGCAGCGTGATTTCTTTGACGCCTTGATCGGCAAGGCCGGCCACTTCGACCAGTACGTCTTCAAACGGGCGGCTGACCTCTTCGCCTCGGGTGTAGGGCACCACGCAGTAGCTGCAGTATTTGGAGCAGCCTTCCATGATGCTGACGAAGGCCGACGCGCCGTCTACCTTGGCGGGCGGCAGGTGGTCGAACTTTTCGATCTCGGGGAAGCTGATATCCACCTGCGGCTTATTCAGCGTCTTGCGGGCGTTGAGCAACTCAGGCAGGCGGTGCAGGGTTTGCGGGCCAAACACCACGTCTACAAATGGCGCACGCTTGATGATCTCGGCACCCTCTTGGCTGGCAACACACCCACCCACGCCTATCAGCACGCCTTTCTTGGCCAAGTGGCGCACGCGGCCCAAGTCGGAGAACACTTTTTCTTGCGCCTTTTCGCGCACCGAGCAGGTGTTGAAAAGAATCAAGTCGGCCTGCTCAATATCGGTCGTGGATTCGTAGCCCTGGGCCGCGCCCAGCACGTCGGCCATCTTGTCCGAGTCGTACTCGTTCATCTGGCAGCCGAAGGTTTTGATAAATACTTTTTTGCTGGTCATACCGACCTCTCTGTGGGGTGCTATATATTTAATAGCGTATAAAGCAATCAATACGGGGGCTAGAGCCCTATTTGGCTTACAGGTGTTCGCCTGGGCCCGGCCCAGGTGGTTTACCTGGAGCGGGCAGGCGCTGAGGCGCTGGACCAGGGCACGAACTCGCCGGAGGCCGCACTAGGGTCTGATACGTAGTTGGGCGGCGCAACAGCGCCCTCTCGGGACTGCTTGGCCTCGGTGGCGTTCAGTATCCAGACCTCGTGCACCAGGCCCAGTGGGTCCAGCACATAGTTCACCGTCACGGACTGACCCGCCAGTGAACCGGACATCACCAACAAATTGTTCACCCCCTTGATACGGGCCCCAGGCGACAGGCGCGCAGCCTTGCCATTCAACAAAACCTCGGGTGGATAGGTCACCTCCAGGATGGCGCGTTTCGCGGTCGCAGGGAATGGGCGAACAGCTTCCAGGGCAGAGGCCGCGCCCGCCAGCGCCAATAGCGCGGTAGTCAACAGAGCGTTGCGCCAAAGTGAGGCGAATGGGGAAATGGAACGGGTGCAGCGGTTCATGGTGTATGTCCAGAGGCTGTTAAACAAGGGTTTTATTTTAAGCCAACGCCCGCAGTGCAGGATGAATGGCAGCGCGTGGTCTTTGGTTGGGGCAATAAAAAACCCGCAACGGCTTTGGCCGAAGCGGGTTTTTGCTGTGTCTGGTGGTCGTAGGTGGATTTGAACCACCGACATCAGCATTATGAATGCTGCGCTCTAACCAACTGAGCTATACGACCGAAGCGCATGATTATAGCCAAAAAAAGGCGGGACTTCAAAAAACCTCACGGTCTTGAACCGTATCACTGGTGCTTGAAATCGGCCTTGCGTTTGTTGACGAAGGCGTCCATGCCTTCTTTTTGGTCTTGCGTGGCAAAGAGCGCGTGGAACAGGCGGCGCTCGAACATGATGCCGTCGGCCAGCGTGCCTTCAAACGACCGGTTCACCGACTCTTTGGCCGCCATGGTGGCGATTTGGGAGAAGCTGCAGATCATCAGCGCCGCAGCCAGAGTTTCTTCCATCAGCTTGTCCAGCGGCACGACGCGACTGACCAGACCGGCCCGCTCGGCCTCGGTGGCGTCCATCATGCGGCCGGTCAGGGCCAGGTCCATGGCCTTGGCCTTGCCCACCGCGCGGGGCAGGCGCTGCGTGCCACCGGCGCCGGGGATGATGCCCAGCTTGATCTCGGGTTGGCCAAATTTGGCGTTGTCGGCGGCGATGATGAAGTCGCACATCATCGCCAACTCGCAACCACCGCCCAGTGCAAAGCCGCTGACCGCTGCAATGACCGGCTTGCGGATGCAGCGAATGGTTTCCCAGTTGCGGGTGATGAAGTCGCCCTTGTAGGCATCGGCAAAGCTGAACTTGGCCATGGCGGTGATGTCGGCGCCGGCTGCAAAGGCTTTTTCGCTTCCAGTGATGACCATGCAACCAATAGCGGGGTCGGCGTCAAAGGCCTTGAGCGCCTGGCCTAGCTCGTCCATCAACTGGTCATTCAAAGCGTTCAGTGCTTTGGGGCGGTTCAGCGTGATGATGGCGACTTGTTCGCCTTCGACGCGGGTCTCGATGCATTCGTAGTTCATGGCGGTGGTTTGGGTGATCAGGAGTTGAAGGGGTAGGGCGTGTGTGCCGGGCTCTATTTTGCAGACTTAGCCGCAGTTTGCGGGCCTAGCCAGGCATCGACCAACGCCGCGTCACGCACCGTTAGTCGCACGGCCTGGCTGGCCTTGGGTAGCGTCAGAGTCAGGCTCAGCAGCCGCTTGTCGCGCGACACGATGGCGGTCACCTTCTTGGCGTTACCCGCGCACAGTGTGAAGTCGTCCAGAGACTGCAGGCGCCAGGCACCGTGGGCATCGCTGCCACTGGGCTGCACAGAAATCCATTCGTCGCCGCTGGCAAAGCCGGCTTTCTCGGCTACACCGCCGCGCAGTACCTGGTGGATGAACAAGCCGCCACCTTCCTTGACGCGCAGCCCCAGTTGTTGGGCAACCTGGTCAGGCTCGTGGTGGACCTGAACGCCGTGGCGCTGCAAAAGCGCATCCAGTGGCAGATCGGCCGTGCCATGCACCCACCGGGCGATGTCGGGCGCGAAGGAGCGCCCACCCAACTGGGCCAGCACGGCCAGCAGGTCTTGCTCCGCCATGGGGCCGCCCTGGCAGCGACTCCACAGCGCGCGCATCACGGCATCGAGCGTGGTTTTGCCTTCAGCGCGCAGCGTCAGGTCCAGACACAGCGCAACCAGTGAGCCCTTGGTGTAGTAGCTGATGGTGGCGTTGGCGGTGTTTTCGTCTTGGCGGTAATACTTGATCCAGGCGTCAAAGCTGGCTTGTGCCACGCTTTGAATCTTGCGCCCCGGCGCCTGGGCCACGCCGTTGATCGTCTTGGTGATGAGCTTGAGGTAGGTGGCGTTGTCGATCAGCGCGGCACGGCGCAGCAGCAGGTCGTCGTAATAGCTGGTAAAGCCTTCAAAAAACCACAGCAGTTCGGTGTAGTTCTCTTGCGTGTAATCGTAGGTGGCCAGCTCGGCGGGGCGCAAGCGTTTGACGTTCCAGGTGTGGAAATACTCATGGCTGATCAGCCCCAACAGCGTCGTGTAACCCTCTGGCTGCTTGTGTGTCGTGGGGGCCAATGTGGTGCGGGGCAGGCGGGGCAGGTCTGCTCGCTTGCAGATCAGCGCGGTGGAGTTGCAGTGCTCCAGGCCACCATATCCATCGCTCACCGCATTCAACATGAAGACATAGTCTTTGAACGGAATCGGGCTCAAGCCCCCGCCATTCTTGCGTGTGATGCTATTATTTTTGATATCGTCACCATGCCAGAAGCGGATTTCGGCCTCGCAGATGGCTTGGGTGTCGGCCAGTAGTTTGGCACCGTCAAAGCTGGGTGGCGCACCGGCCACAACGAAGCGATGCGGTATGCCGCAGGCGGTGAAGCTGCCGCTCCAAAATGGACCCATCTCAAAGGGGCAATCCACCAAGGTGTCGTAGTCTTTGGACAAGTAGGTGCCAAAACCCTGTTTATTGACTTTCAGGGGGTTAGCCCCCGTCGCTATTGACCAATGCGCTATGGATTCAGTAGCAGTCAGTTCTAGGGTGTGCGGCTGGTCTTGCTGGCCGTCGACCTGCAGACACAGGCTGGTGCCGTTGAAAAAACCGCGGTTGGCGTCCAGCCAGGCGGTACGCACGGAGTTGTCAAAGGCATAGACCTCGTAGCGCACCACCAACGGTTGGTCAGGCGCGCAATCCACGACCCAGGTAGCCTTGCCGATTTGTTGCGCGGCGATGTTCTTTTTGCCTTGCTGACAACCCAGATTTTGCAGATTCTTTGCAAACTCGCGCACCAGGTAGCTGCCCGGTATCCAAACCGGCAGACGCAGCGTCTGTTGTGCGGCGGGGGCGTCAATGGTCAGCGTGACGCCAAACAGGTGGGCCTGCAGATTGGCTATTTCTACCCGGTAGTGGACGGCGGGTACTTTTATAGAGCGAGATTTTGCTGGCCGTGAGGGTGCGCGTGTGGTCGTCATGGATAGTAGGCTTAGCCCTTGGCGGCTGCCAGCAGCTTCTCAATTTGTGCTGCATCGGCAGCGCCGGGCAAGCGCGTGTCGTCAACGAAGAACAAAGTAGGTGTGCCGGTGATCTTGTACTTGCGGCCGAATTCACCGTTGCGGGTCAGTGCATTGGTGTCGCAACTTGCGGCAGTGACCGGTTGGTCGCGCACCATGTAGTCCTGCCAAGCCTTGGCGGGGTCCTTGGCGCACCAGATGGCCTTGGACTTTTCGACCGAATCGGGTCCCAGAATGGGGTACAAGAACATGTACACGGTCACGTTGTCTATCTTTTGCAAGTCGCGCTCAAAACGTTTGCAGTAACCGCAGTTGGGGTCTTCAAATACTGCGAGCTTGCGTTTACCGTTGCCACGCACGACGGTAAATGCGTCTTTGAGCGGCAGGTCCTCAAACTTCACGCTGGTCAGCTTGGTGATGCGCTCTTCGGTCAGGTTGCGCTTGGCCCGCACGTCGATGATGTTGCCTTCAATCAGGTAGTTGGCCTGCGCATCGGTGTAGAAAATTTCGCTGCCATTGATGCGCAACTCATACACGCCGGGTATAGGAGTTTTGGTGACTTCGTCCACCACTCTGATCTGGGGCAATCGCTCGGCAATATTTTTGCGGATTTGAGCCTCTTGCGCCAGCACTTGGGCACACAGTAGGACCGTGGCGGTTGCCAGCAGAGTTTTTAGTACAGTTTTCATATAGTTGGTTCGTCAGTTTTAATCGGTTTTTGGTTTGCCCCGTGCGCCCATGGCGCGCCGCGCAACCCATTGTTTGATAGGTCCACTTGCTTCAAATCGGTTCATGCCCCAGCCGCGCATGGCCTGTACGACGGGATGGCGGTTGGTAAACAATTGCTGCAGCACATCGTTGCCTTGGCCCATCACCGCAAATTCGGCCTTGCGCGCCCGCTCGTATTGGCGCAGCAGCCGCACGTCACCCACGCTTCGCCAATACGCCCGCCCCGTGATGATGGCCACCAGCTCGGCCACATCGGCCAGGCCCATGTTCAAACCCTGCCCCGCCAGCGGGTGCACGGTGTGTGCCGCGTCACCGGCCAGCACCCAGGCACCCTGCTGTGATACACCACTCCAGCGCCGCGCCAGCGCCTGTTGCAGAGGCCACACTTTTCGCGCGCTGGTTAGCGTGGCGGCTCCCAGCACCCCGTGGCTGGCCAAATCCAGCTCCCGGCAAAAATCTTCTTCACCAGCGGTCTGCAGGGCTTGCGCCCGCTGTGGACTAACTGACCAAACCACGGCGCACAAGTTCCCGTCGGCGCCGCCCAACGGCAAAAAAGCCAGAATCTCACCCTTGTTGAACCATTGCCTCGCCACCTGTGCATGCGCTTGTTCGCATTGCACACGGGCAGCCAGCGCCCATTGGTCGTAAGGAGTTACCTCCCACTCTACGCCCCATTCCTGGCGGGATTGACTGGCCTTGCCCTCACACACCACGGTCAGTGCGGCGGGTTTGGGTTCGTCACAGACTTCAATAAGGGGCTGAAAACGCACCGCATCGGCCAGCCGTGCCTCCAGCGCGGGCACATCAACGATCCAGTTAAGGGCTTCTGAGTGGGTTTGCGCGGCGTCAAACGCGACCTGTGCGCCATCGTCGTTGTGTACCTGCATGGACAACACTGGCGTCGCATGTTGCGCATCGGGCCAGCAGCGCACGGCCTCCAATAGTTGGCGCGAAGAGAGGCTGAGTGCATAGGCTCGCACGTCCGCTGCCAATGCCTCGTCTGGCGGCACACTGTGCGCAGCTGGTGCTACCAATGCCACCCGCAGCTGCTTGCCCGCCAGATGCAGGGCCAGTGTGCGGCCCACAATGCCTGCGCCACGGATGCAAATATCAAATGGTCTTGTCATGGGGGGATTGTAGAAGTCGCCCCAAACCCTTAGACCACGGGGGCCGGGGTCTCTAGTTGTGAGGCCTGGGTGGGCGCCGGTTCCAGGAAGCGGATGGGGCGGCGGGTATTGGGCGACATGCCCGCCAGCAGACCGCGCAAATCGTCCAGCACGCGCTCAGGTGGAAGTGGGTTTTCATGCAGCAGCACGCAGGCGGCCTGGAAATGCAGGGTTACCTCGGGAACCAGCCCGGGCAGCGGAATCAGGCCCGAACCGATCAGCTTCACCATGCGTTCGGTCAACGCCTGCCGGGTGTTGACCCCTTCCATCAGCAGACCAAATTGTGCCGTGCCAACCCGGCCCGCAGGATCCACATCGCGAAGGATGCGCTGCAACTTGACAACCGCCCGCAGCAGGCATTGCTCGGCCGTGGTGTCGCTGTAGGCCATGCGAATATGTTCGTGGTTGGTGACGCGCACAATCACCAAAGCCAGCGGTTCGCGGTGGTCTATGGCGCGCTGTACAGCGCTCTCCAGGTGGGTCTGAAACACTTCTGGCGTCAGTAGCCCGGTCAGTGCGTCCTGTGTGGGCAGGTGATTGGCCCGCACCACCAGCTCATTGCGGTCGTGGGTGAGTTGGCTCAGGGCGTACAGCAGTATGGGAACCGTAATGGAGACGCTGAGTGATGTCACGTACCGCATTTGCCACAGCAAAGGCACCAGGCCCAAGGTTTCGCCCAGCATATAGGCCAGCGCAAAAAAATGCGGTACCAAGGCCAGCATCAACCAGCGCGCTACGGTGGTGCCGTTGTACCAGCTCAAAAAGGTCGCCCCCAACCCGATCAGGGTGGCAAAAATCATGACCATGGAGCTGACACGGTCAGCCACATAGAGGTCTGTCACACCAAACACCAGCGCGGACGCCAACGTGCCCCATCCAACACTCGATAAAAAACGATCGAAACGGTGAAAGTGGACATGCAGCACAAAGACATTGCGTATGAAGAGCAAGGTACTGCCAACGGCCACTATGGGCATGAAGCTCGACGCGTAATTGCCGATCTCGGGCACAGCAGCCCAGACAAATGCGTTCAGCACGCCAGTGATCTGCGCCACTGTTGTGGCAATCAACAACCCAAACAGAGCCGCCCAGCCGTCAATTGGCTGGCGATGCTCCAGGTAACGCATCAGAGACAGTGCTGCCAAGCTCAGCAGTACGCCCAGCATCAAACCCAGCCCCAACATTTCCATCTGGCGCTGGTTTTCGCGTTGTGGCGACAGAGTCAGGCGCAGGGGTACTGACACCTGCTTGAAGTTGCGTATCTGCAAGTACACATCTTTGGTGATGTTGTCGGTGAGCTGTAAATCAAAGTCGGGATACAGCCCTTGTCGGCGCCATTCAGCATGTGCCACGGTATCGCCCGCGCGTTGTGCGGTCCAGAGACCGGAGCCGTCGGATTGGTAAAGCGTGGCCGCGTCTACTATTGGCATGGGCAAATTCAGAGTCCATTTCCCCTGGGAGCCCGTTGCACGCTTGAAGCGGAGTTTGATCCACAAGGTGTCGTACTTGTTCAGTGCATACCGGGTCAAGGCTGGCTCGGGTTTGAACTTCACGCTACCACTGGCAACCTGTTCGATATTGGCGTTGGATCCCTCGTCTATCCAACTGTCGACTTCTGCCGTGACCTGGAGGGACGGCGTGCGGTCGTCCAGCACGATGGTATTGCCCACCTGTCCGTTGCTGGACGCGGGCGTGGCAGCATGCCCGGGTAGTCCATACAGGCAGCAAATCGTCAGCAACACTCGTACTAGCAGGGATGGCATACACTTGTCTCCCCCGTTTTTAGAGGTTTTTATGAGTCTGAAGTGTGGCATTGTAGGCCTGCGAAGTGTGGGTAAACCCACGCGCTTCAATGCACTGGTGCTGCTGAAGACCATGGGAAAGAACTAAGAGTTCGTCGGGGGGCACCACGGTTTTGCGTATCCATTGCCTGTCCGTGGTGCAGAATTGGGTTCCGCAAGGCTGGGAGCAATATCTGGCTCGGAACTCAGTGGTCTGAGCAGTAACTGCATGGGGTACTGATGGACGCAGGGCCGTACCGGAACAGGCCGGTCTGCGCGCTGTCAATGACCCCGCTTTGTTTGGCTCACTGCGGCCGTATACGACGATGGCCCTTGCACCTGGCATGCGGAACACAACATCTTGCGCGGCCCGAATTCTGATTTTTTAATTATCTTATGTCTGCCGAAATACCTGAAGCCAGCCCACTTGTGAGTGTCTTGATCCGCAGCATGGATCGCGCCAGTTTGTCCGAGGCACTCGCAGCGGTTGCAGCCCAAACCTACGAACCCATAGAGGTGGTGTTGGTGAATGCAAAAGGTGGCGGGCATCGGGATGTCGGTGAGTGGTGTGGCAGCTTCCCGATTCGCTTGTCCAGTTCTGCAAGCGCGCTCACTCGAAGTGCAGCCGCGAACGAGGGATTGGTACAGGCGCGTGGTACGTATTTAATGTTTTTGGACGATGACGACCTGATTGACGCTGGCCATATCGCGTCAATGGTCAATACTTTGAGAGAGTTTCCCAACAGCAGAGCCGCATTCTCTGGAACACGCGTCACTGATGCGGCTGGTTTGACCGTCGGTACCTACCACCACGAATATTCCCGTGAGCAATTGCTGGTTGGGAACTTTTTGCCCATCCATGCTGTGCTGTTTAGCCGGGAACTGGTGCAGGAAGGATGTCGATTTGACACCACGTTTGAGACCTACGAAGACTGGGATTTCTGGCTCCAGATTTCAAGGCGCACTGATTTTGTCCCCACGGGAGTCGTAAGCGCAATTTATCGCTCGTTTTTGGGCGATTCTGGCATGTCCCGTACCGAGGATCGGCCCTTGCAAAGGCAGCGGCGATCCGTGGTGTGGCGCAAGTGGTGGCCGCTGTGGAGTGTTGAAAACCTGGACTTGCTGGCATCAGACCTGGAGCGAGCACGGGAGGAAAAGGAGAAGGAGAACGCGGAGCTCCGACGTGCGCTCAATGTTGAGGTTGCCAAGAACAGTCAGTTGCACCATGACGTGGCAGCTGTGCAGCGGTCCATGGGCGATCAAGTATCCAGTCTAGGCCGCACCATTTCTGACCTGGACGCAACTTTGACTGAACTCAAAGCTACTTTGGCAGACCGCGAGATTGTGTTGACCCTTCGGGAGGAGCAAATCAGCAGGTTGAGCGCGACCATTCTGGAAATGGAGCTGTCTACCAGCTGGAAGCTTAGCGCCCCGATACGCCAAGCTGGCCGTGCAGCGCGAGTTTTGCGCCGAAAAATCAAAGCCGCAGGCTTACTCGCCGAGGTGACTTGGAACTATCTCAGGCGCGACTCGGTTGGCAACCAAATGGCGCATGCCTATCGCTACGTGCAGCAACAGGGGTGGCCCGGAGTCAAGCAGCGGTTGATCCAAAATGCGCCGAATCCCATTGGTGTCAATACGCATGTGTTCCCCGCACCTGTGTTAACCAAAGAGTTGGAGCCAAGCGCGGCGGTCAGGCTGACAAGAGACGATCACAAGCCGCTCGTATCCATCGATGTGGACAGGTATGAATATTTCTTCTTTGATGTGTTTGATACGGCGGTTATCCGCTTGCTTGAGAAGCCCGTTGATGTATTCAAGTACATCGGGTTTGTGACGCAATCCGCTGCATTTGAGAGCATACGTGTTCACCAAGAACGCATGGCACGTGAGGTCAATAAGCATCGCAAAGATGTCAAGTTGGCCGAGATATACCAAGCCTTTAGTGGGTCCGACGCTGAGTGCGAGATGCAAGCAGAATTGAAGTTTTGTGTGGCGCATCCCGAGACACTTGCCTTCTATTCTGACCTTGTCTCTAGAGGAAAGAAAATATACTTTGTGTCTGATATGTACCTGGACAGGGAGACGATAGCGGCGATTCTGCACAAGAATGGGTTCGACAAATATGAGGACATATTCGTCTCGTCTGAAGATGATTTGATTAAGGGCGACGGCAGCCGTTTCGCGTGGCTTAAGACAGCAGTGCCCGAGTCCGTTGGGAATGCTATTCACATTGGGGACAACCGGGTCTCCGATTGGGCCCAACCCCGTCAACACGGATACGACGCTTTTCACTATACCGAGAGCATAGAGTTCTACCGTCACGATGCATTTTTGTTCTCCAAGGCCCCGCATTTGATTGCGCAAGACAGCTTGGGGATCTCATTTATGCTGGGTATGTTCAGGTACTGGAAGTCCGGCACTCTGGATGCCAAGCCTGGGTACTGGCGGCAATTTGGGTTCTTGTACGGTGGGGCATTGGTCTCTGCGTTCTGCGGCTTTATCAACAACTCAATTGCGAAAGCCCAGCTCTCTACCCCGCGTGTCTTCTTCCTGGCTCGCGATGGAGACATCATGAGCAAGGTGCATAAGTTGCTATACCCGGAGGTCGATGCAGTCTATTTGTTGGCGTCGCGGCGCTGCATGAGTTTTCCGTCCCTGAGCACGATGGATCTGGCTGACGATGGCGATGCCATGAAGTTGTTTTCCACTCCGATTGGTATTGCTGGCGTGGGCGACCTGATGGAGCGGTTTGGCTACGACGACCTGCACGAATTGAGAGAAGCACTCAGTCAACTGGCGTCAAGAGGACTCCTCAACAGTGAGTCTGAAATACTAAACTGCCTTGTTGACAATAAGACTTCCGTGTTGGCCAAGGCAAATGCTGAGCGTACTACTTTGCTAGGTTACCTTAGCGCAATCAAGTTTTTTGACGATCCCGATATCGTCATTGCTGATGTTGGATGGGGAGGAACTATCCAAAATGCCCTCGTGAAATTACTGCAACATTCAGGCAGAGCCGACCGCAGGCTGCATGGAATTTACCTTGGTGTTGCCGACGGGGTGGCGCATGAAGCGTTTAAGACTGGCTTCTTGTTTCAGGGGGACAAGTCACGGTTTTCTGAGTTCTTGAATCTCATCGAATTGATTACATCTTCTCCAAAAGATGGCGTTTTGCGGGTTGCTGAGCTTGATGGTAACTATGCACCTGTTGGCGTTGGAAAGAACGCGGACGAATTGAATCGGCAATCTATTGCGGCAGAAATTCAGACTGGAATTTTGGAATTTGCAAACATTGTCAAAGACAAAGAGATTGGGAATCTGGACTTCTTCAAGCCCAGAGACTTCGAGGTGCTTTTTCGCGCGCTACAGGAACATCCGTCTGAGGAGGATGTAGATCACCTCGGGAGGGTCAAGCACGCAATGACGCTGGGCAACCATCTTGGTGACCAAGTGCTCAATAAGAAAGAGCCAAATGCCGCAGCGAAACTAAAGATCATCACTGTGTTCATAAATCCGTCGATGTATGAGAGATTTTTCTTGAAGAACGCAGTAGTCAACGGCTGCGATCTTGTTCCCATAGACAACCGTCATCTGAACCGGGGATTGCCTGCCATTTACAACGAACTCATAGCGCGTCATCTGGATGAGAATTGCTGGCTATTTTTTGTCCACGAAGACTATGAAATCAAGGACGGGTTATCGGTCATTGACCAATTGGACCAAAACCATGTTTATGGAACCTTTGGGCTGAACTTTGAAAACAATTCACCGGTTCCTTACGGGCTACACGTGTGTAGCAACAAAGATGGCAGCCGAGCGGTAGAGGTTGGACATGCCATCTCACAACCCGCAGCCGTGCAGACTTTGGACTGTCAAAGCATTTTGGTTCACTCTTCGCTTTTGCGAAACAACCCCACGCTGCGTTTTGATGAAAAGTTGACTTTCGATCTCTATGCGGAAGACTTTTGTATCAATGCGAAGTATCAACTAGGCATCATTTCAAAGGTTTTTCCGCTTACGTTCCAGCATTATTCTCATGGCAGCATCACAGAACGGTATCACTCTGGCCTTCGCTACTTGGCAGAGAAGTATCCCGATGTGGCAGTCGCAGGAAGCTGTTCGTTTATTGGTGGTCGGTCTAAAGACTTGGAGAAGTATTTTGTATACGGCGCGGGGCAAGTACAGAGTACCCCTGGTAGCTCAATCTCTCAAAATTGAAAAGCCTCTGCTGTCTCAGAATTTATATTTTGGCGTGCGCATACAGGGCTTTCGAAGTTCGATCCCGGATTGGCAGTTCATTCGGGCCGTGGTGTAGGCCCCTGCAGCAGCCCATTTCGCAGTGGGAGCACGGATTCTGTGGTCATTACAATCATTGACCGCTCCCTGAAACACAAGCCCGTTCACAAAGGCTGTGTGAGAGCGCATTTTCGGGCGATGGCGCGATGGGCACCGAGTAGCTCGATGCCGTAAGAAATTTATGATTAATGAGGATGTTTTATGAGTCTGAAGTGTGGCATCGTAGGCCTGCCCAATGTGGGTAAATCCACCCTGTTTAATGCCCTGACCAAGGCTGGTATTGCGGCGGAGAACTACCCCTTCTGCACGATTGAGCCCAATGTTGGCATCGTGGAGGTTCCTGATTCGCGCATGGCGCAGCTGGCAAATATCGTCAAGCCTGAGCGTACCGTGCCCGCTGTGGTGGAGTTTGTGGACATCGCAGGTTTGGTGGCAGGCGCCAGCACTGGTGAAGGCCTGGGAAACAAGTTCCTGGCCCATATCCGCGAGACCGATGCCACTATCAATGTGGTGCGCTGCTTCGAAGACGACAACGTGATCCACGTTGCTGGCAAGGTAGACCCGATCTCTGATATTGAAGTGATCCAGACCGAGCTGTGCCTAGCCGATTTGGCGGCTGCAGAGAAAG
>Ga0105048_10007384_pt1 | contig 17665 bp, 9 predicted proteins | sample MAT05_FD_78382 | JGI IMG/M metagenome (GOLD analysis project Ga0105048, IMG submission 78382) | Freshwater microbial communities from Lake Fryxell liftoff mats and glacier meltwater in Antarctica - MAT-05 | ecosystem: Environmental > Aquatic > Freshwater > Ice > Liftoff microbial mat | place...
ACCCGTTGCAAACTGCCATCGGCCTTCGCTGCCGTCTGCCAGCCGTTCAAACCCACCACGTAGAGGTGTGCATCTTTCGGGTGAAATTTCCCCGTGCGGGAACCCGACAGGAACCGCAACGGCAACTCGGTCGTCCCGCCCTGTACCACGTCGCCGATTTCCTGCCGCAATAGCACGAACGCCTTGCACCGGCCATAGCTGAAGTGCAACGGCAACCCTGCGAGCGCACCCCAACGGGCATCGTTGGGAACCCAGACCTGGCAGCCTGCCGAGTTGTCGACTTCACGCGGCAACCAGCAGAGCGGCGCGTCGTAAGTCTTTGGAGGAACTTCGCGGTGGTGTGCCCGCATGTCGCCGTAGAAGCCGCCCTTTTTGTACTGATCGATCCGCGTCGCGGGCATCCAGTTCCCTTCCTGGTCGGCCCCCGTCAGGATGCCCGTCGGCGACATCCCAAGGCCGATCGGATGACGGAACCCCGTCGCGAACACGTCGGCGTTGCTTCCATCTTTCAGAATCCGCATCAGGCAACCACCGGTCGGCGTGTCGGTGTCGCCGGTCTTGTGGAAATAGAAGTTCCCTTGCGGATCGGTTTCCAAACTTGTGTCGTAAGAGTGTTCGCCACCCGAGCAGTGCCAGTCGTTGTTCACGCACTCGTAGAAGTCCGCTTCGCCATCGTTGTTGTTATCGTGCAACCGCGTGAGTTGCCCGCGTTCGAGCACGTGAATTTTCCCGTCGATCACCTTTAACCCGAGCGGTTGATACAACCCCGTGGCGAACCGTTGCCAGTGGCATTCGTCCTTCGCTTCATCGACGCGCACGAGCCAAACATCGCCGTGAGCGGTACACATTGCGGTGCGGCCATCGGGCAGGAAATCGACCGCTGTGCAGAAAAACAGCGCCTTATGCGGATTGTCGTACGGGATCGTCAAAGTGTCTGTGGCGAACGGACCATCGGCAGCGCCGCGTACCAGTTTCGTGACTAACGGCTTGCCCCAACGCGCGGGGCCGCCCTTGGTGTAATCTTCCATGTTCACCATGTGACGGGAAACGAAGTCACCGTCGATAATTATCGTTTGCCGAGGGCGTTCACTCGGCGGCAATGTGAGGCTCTTTCCCCCCGCTTGCAGGGCCAGCACAGTTTCAGACGGCCCTACCCGCAGCACCCGTAACAACTTCCCGTTCACAGAATCCCAGCCGATGGTTTCGAGAACTTCTGTACCCTGCACTTCGTATTTCAACACGACGCGGTCGCCGTGCAAATACATTCCGCGATACTTCACCCACTCCTTCGGCAACGGAGCCGTGTACCGCTTGACGCCCGCATCCCACTTGCCGTTCGCGTCCGCCCATCCTGGACCCGGCGGCAGTGAAAACAGCATCTGGCCCTTCGGCGTCGGCGTGTTCATCAGCCCGAAGCGGCGGTCGCTGATGTTCACGAAGCCGCCCGTCCAGCCCGCCACCGTCTGCATCGTGTTGCGGTCGAACGCGACTCCCGCTTCGCCGTTCTTGCCGAGCTTGATCACCGTGGCCTTATAAGCCATGTGTGAATCTTTGCCGACATAATAGCGGAAGCTACAATTGAGCATCGGTCCGGTATCGGTCAGTTGGAAACGCTTATCGTCCCACTCGGGGTCTTTCATCCGTTCGTACGGCTCGCCTTTGCCAATTGCCGGTCGTGGCGTCCACTCGCTGATGTCGATCGGCGCAACAATCGGCGCTTTCGGCGGTTCGGCCGCAAATATTGGCGAACCGAACAGCACAACGAGCAAAATGATCGACCGCATGGTGACACCTCAGCCGTAGGGAAAGCGTGTTGACATCGTAATCGAAACCGCAGCAATGGCGCGGCGGTTTATCTTCTTTAGCCGTTTAACTTCGTTTAGCCGCGCCGCGGAGGCTCTGCGTAGCAAAGCGCGGGGCGTGAACCCAGCTGCCTCTCCACCGGCCTCACAGAGGCCAGCGACATTACAAAGTGAGCGAAAAATCGCAAAACCGGGTCGTGGATTTCTCCGATTCTAAAAGTCGTGTTCGCTTGACTTCGCAAACTCCTTCGTCTAAACTAATTCATTATGTTAGCTTCAACTACGAATGGCACTTATCGCAAATTTTCGCTCTTCGCGCTGCTTGGCCTTTGCTTGGCGGGTTGCAAGTCTGATGCAACTACGGATGCGCGCATTCCGATGGTCGCCACGACTTCGATCCTTGCCGATGCAGTCAATGCGATTGGCGGGGATCGCGTTCGCGTCGAGTGCTTGATGGGGCCGGGGATCGATCCGCACCGGTATTTGCCGACTTCGGGGGATGTGCAAAAACTGGCGGTTGCGAAGGCGATTTTTCATCATGGATTGCACCTCGAAGGCAAGATGTCCGAGATTCTGGAGAAGCCGCGGCCCGGTCAGCGTACGCTGGCTGTTTCGAAAGGGATTCCGGATAGCGATCTTCGTCATGCCGACGAAGGGGCACACGATCCGCACGTCTGGTTCGACCCGTTATTGTGGTTGATTTGCGTGCAGAATGTGGCCGACGAACTCGCGATCATCGACCCCGAACATGCCCCGGAATACTCTAGTCGTGCAGCGACTTACATCGCTGCGATTCATAAAACGCACGAAGAGCTCGAACGCATCGCGCAGGCGATTCCCAAAGCGAAGCGCGTGCTCGTGACTTCGCACGACGCCTTCGGGTATTTTGGGACGCGATATGGCTTCGAAGTTCACGGGTTGCAAGGGGTATCGACGGCGAGCGAGACGAGTACAAAAGACGTCGTCGCACTTGCGGAATTGCTCGGCAAGAATCGCATTGAAGCGGTGTTTTGCGAAACCTCAGTGCCATCGAAAGGCCTCGAAGCGGTGCTGGATTCGGTGAACATAAAGTATGGCTTGAAAGTGAAATTGATCGGCGGTGACGACTCGCTTTACTCCGATGCACTCGGTGAAAAGGGCAGGGCGGGTGACACGTATGTCGGCATGATCCGGCACAACATGCAAATCATCGCCCGTTCGCTCGGTCATCCGTCGCCATGATGTCAACGCCCGCCATAGACATCCACGATCTCACCGTAGCCTACCGCGACAAACCGGCCCTGTGGGACGTCGATCTTCAGGTACCGGCCGGGGTACTTTCCGGCGTCGTCGGGCCGAATGGCGCGGGCAAAACGACACTTCTCAAGGCGATGCTCGGCTTGCTGCGGTCTGCTTCGGGCGAAGTGCTCATTCACGGCAAACCGTACGCGGAGAGCCGCAAGTCCGTCGCTTACGTACCGCAACGGGGCAGCGTCGACTGGGACTTCCCCACCACGGTTTTCGATCTCGTCATGATGGGCACCTACGGCCAACTCGGTTGGTTTCGGCGGCCCGGTCGCAACGAGAAAAAAGGAACCGAAGAAGCGCTCGCAAAAGTCGGTTTATCGAACTTGGCCAACCGGCAGATCGGGCAGCTTTCCGGCGGGCAGCAACAGCGTGCGTTTCTGGCGCGGGCACTGGTGCAAAATGCCACGGTCTATGTGCTCGACGAGCCGTTTCAAGGCGTCGATGTCGTCACCGAACGGGCCATCGTCGAGCTATTGCGAGGCTTGAGAAACGAAGGCAAAACTGCCATCGTCGTTCACCACGACCTGCACACCGTGCCGAGCTATTTCGACCACGTCACCCTTCTCAACGTCCGTGTCATTGCCAGCGGCCCCGTCGCAACGACGTTCCTGCCAGAAAATGTGAAAGCCACCTACGGCACATGAGACACGATGATTACCAAGGCTGCACGGTAATCGGCATTCTCTGTACAATTTCGATGTCATGACTCGCGAAACTTCCGCCTGGAGACATCGAAATGAAGTTCTGGTTTGCCGTTACACTTGCAATCGTTTTGTCGGCGATTCCCACGACGATTCCTGCACAGGCTCCGAAAGAACTCCCGACAGGTACGAAGATCGACCGCGACCTCGCTTATGGCGAACACGAACGACAAAAATTCGACCTTTACGTACCGAAATCGGAGACGCCGCTACCGCTGATTATCTGGATTCACGGCGGCGGATGGGAAGGTGGCAGCAAGGACAATAACCCGATGATGCTCCTGCTGGCGAAAGGATACGCAATCGCTGGAATCAACTACCGATACAGCAAACAGGCTCCCTTCCCCGCACAAATTCACGACTGCAAGGCGGCGATCCGCTTCCTGCGTGCGAATGCGAAAAAGCACAACCTCGATACGGATCACTTCGGAGTCTGCGGTGCGTCCGCGGGTGGGCACCTCGTCGCGTTGCTGGGAACGAGCGATGGCGTGAAGGAACTCGAAGGCGATGGCGGCAACCCGAAGGAAAGCAGTCGCGTGCAAGCGGTGTGCGATTGGTTCGGGCCGACCGATCTCTTGAAACTCTCACCTGCGGGTGGTTCGCCGAACGCGGTCACGCGCTTAATCGGCGGCGACCTGGGAGTGAAAAAGGATCTGACTGCCTCTGCAAACCCAATCACGCACATCGCCAAAGACGACGCGCCGTTCCTCATCATTCACGGCGACAAGGATCGTCTCGTGCCACTCTCGCAAAGCGAACTCTTGCACGAAGCTCTGAAAAAAGCAGGCGTCGAAACCGAACTGCTGATCTTCAAGGGGGCTGGGCACGGCGACCAGGAGTTTCGTACGCAAATCACCACGACCGAGAACCGCGACAAGACCGTGAAATTCTTCGACAAGCACCTGAAGGCGAAGTCGTGATCGACGCTCCATAAATATTTCCAGTACTTGCGTGCGCGGCCTGGGTGAGCGGGCATTCCTTTACGAGTCAGGTAGAAAGGCGGATGCAATGCCCTACGACGGTCTTTCGCCGGTTGCACGACATTTGAATCGGTTGGCGGGCACGCACCAAACCGAGACGGATCGGCAGTTGATGGCCCGATTCGCTTCGGAGCAAGATCAGTTGGCGTTTGCCGAACTGGTGCGGCGTCATGGCGGGTTGGTGCTCGCGACTTGCAATCGGATTTTGGGGCACACCCAAGATGCCGAGGATGCGTTCCAGGCGACGTTTCTCGTCATCGCGAAGAAGGCCGGTTCCGTGTCGTGGAACGATTCGGTTGCGGGCTGGCTTCATGCGGTCGCCATCCGGCTATCGCACAAAGTCCGCACGGGCAACGCACGGCGGCAGGCACTTGCAGCGAAGGTTACGACCGTGCCACCGAACGCGCATCGACAACCCGAACCCGATGAAGCCTTGCTGAGTGCAGCCATCGACGACGAAATTCGTCGGCTGCCGAAGGAATACTCGGAAGTCGTGTTGTTGTGTGCAGTCGAAGGCCTTTCGACCCCGCTCGCAGCGGCGCGACTCGGCGTGTCGGATGGAGCCGTGCGGGGGCGGTTGTATCGCGGTCGCGAAATGCTTCGCACGCGGTTAACCGAGCGAGGAATCGAAGTTTCCGCAGTCGCACTCGTTGGGTTTTTGTCGCAGGTGGCATCGGCGTCTCTACCGGCTCGCAGCGTCGAACAACTCGTACAGGCAGCGGTTTCCTTCGCGGCGGGTCAATCGACCACCGGGCTGGTTTCCACTAGCGCGACCCTTCTTGCAACAAGGATGATGACAACGATGTTCCTCACACGAATCGGCATCGCAATCGTCGCGACGGCCACAATGCTTCTCGCCACGACGGGCGTGGCACTCACTTACACACCGACAGATACCACACCGGCAAAACCAGTTGCCGAGAAGCCGATCGTCAAGCCAGTTGACGAAGCGGCGAAAAATGAAGACGACATTCCGAACGACGCGAAAAAAGACACGGAACGAGTCGAGGCGACGATTGTGAAAGTCGATGCGGCAAAGAATCAACTCGTTTGCGGCGTGCAAGAAGAAGGCGGCAAGCGCGAATATACCTTCGAACTGAAGTCCGGGGCGAAGGTGCACTACGCGAAGAAGCCTGCAAGCCTGAATGATGCAAAATCGCGCATGCGGGCGGTGATGATCGTCGAAAAGAAAACGGGAACGATCGTGCTGGACCTCGAACTACTCTGGCCGGACTTCGAGGCCAACGTCACCGCAGCGGATGGAGCCAAGGGTTCGGTTTCGGTGGAAATTGTCGCACAAAACGAGGAAAAGTTCGTCAATCAGTTCGAGTTACAGAAAGACGCGCGCGTGCTGATCGATGGCATCCCGGCGGGTGTCGACGATCTCGTCGGATCGAAAGCCCGCTTCACGTGGGCCATCGACAAAAAGAGCTTCATCGTGGCCGACGCGGAAAGCGCCACCGGCGATCTGTTCGGCACCATCATCAAGATGGATTATGCAGCGGGTACCGTCGAAATCATGCTGAAAGTCAATGGACGCCACAACGAGCGGAAAGTGATCTTGAACCTGCCACTCGACAAGACCGCACGCATTCGGCTGCTCGGCAAAGACGTACCGCAACAAGAGATTCTGCCGAAGATGCCCGTGCGGCTGAAACTGCAAACCGACCACCGCACCGTCGTAGGCCTGTGGGCAGATTCGATTCCGACAGGCAAAGACGAAAACGACGAAGATTAGTGCGATCGATTCGTCGCGATGCGAAGGTTGCGCGTCGCGGCCGTAACGGATTTCGCATAATGCGCGATATTATCTTTTCTGGCGATGGAACTTTTCGTAGCTTCTTAACATCCCACAGTTAATCCCACCCCGATTGTCAAGAGTTTCCCAATGCCCGTCACCGAAGCTGCCACAAACGACGTTGAAGCGATCGAGAAGCTCCGCAGTGCCCACCAACGGCTGAAAAAAGAGATCGGCAAAATCATCATCGGGCAAGATCAGGTCGTCGATCAGTTGCTGATGGCGATCTTCTGCCGAAGCCACGCGTTGCTGATGGGCGTGCCCGGTTTGGCCAAAACGCTCATGGTGAGTACGCTGTCGCAGGCACTCGAACTCTCGTTCAAGCGGATCCAGTTCACGCCGGACTTGATGCCGTCGGACATCACCGGCAGCGAAGTGATTCAAGACGATCCCGTCACGCGGCAGCGAATGTTCAAGTTCTTGCCAGGGCCGATTTTCGCGAACATCGTGCTCGCCGACGAAATCAACCGGACGCCACCAAAGACTCAGGCGGCACTCCTCGAAGCAATGCAGGAACGCAAGGCATCGATCGGCGGGAACGACCACCCGATGCGGAACCCGTTCTTCGTACTCGCCACGCAGAACCCGATCGAGCAAGAAGGAACGTATCCACTTCCCGAAGCACAGCTCGACCGGTTTTTGTTTATGATCAAGGTCGACTACCCGACCGATGCCGAAGAAGAGCAGATCATGCGGATCGGCACTTCGGACCATTACGACAAGGTTTCCCCCGTGTTGAACGGCGACGACATTATCGCGTTGCAACAAGTGGTGCGACGGGTGCCGGTGTCGGACAAGGTGTTCCACTTTGCGAAGCGGATCACGCGGATGAGCCGGCCGGGAACTCCCGATGCGGCCGATTTTTCAACGAAGTGGCTGACGTGGGGTGCCGGACCACGAGCGAGTATGAACCTGATTCTCGCGGCGAAAGCGCACGCGATTCTGCGTGGCTCGAACCACGTGGCCGGCGACGATGTGGTAGCCGTGGCCACGCCAATCTTGCGGCACCGGCTCATCGTCAATTTCGCGGCCCAAAGCGAAGGTATTACCGTCGACGAAGTCATTCGCCAACTCGTAATGAGTGCCGCGAAGTCGGTTGCTGCGTAACGGTTTCCTTCGTTTAACTTCAATGTGACGAGACATGCCCAGCACGTTGTTACAACCCGAAATCCTCGCCCGCGCCGAAGCCCTCGGTGTCATGGCGAAGCAAGTGGTCGAAGGTCTGCGAGTCGGCGATCACAAGTCGCCGTACCGCGGGTTTTCGGTCGAATTCGTGCAACACCGCGAATACGTTCCCGGCGATGATATTCGCCACATCGACTGGAAGAGTTACGGTCGCAGCGAACGCTACACGATCAAGCAATACGAGCAGGAAACGAACTTCACCGCACACATCGTGGCCGACACGAGTAACTCGATGCGGTACGGCGAAGGACTGCAAAACAAGCACGAATACGCGAAGTTGCTCGCCGCTTCGCTGACGTACGTCATCGTCAAACAACGCGATGCGGTGTCGTTGCGGTTGTTCGATTCGGACTGGCGGGCCGAACTTCCTGGCAGCAGCCAGATGCGTCACGTGAACGTGGTTTGCAAGACGCTCGAAGAAGCCAAGCCCGCCGACAAAACGGGCACGGGAGCGTTGCTCGAACAACTCGCCGAACGCGTTAGCCGCCGGGGAATCGTCTTCGTGATTACCGATGGTTTCGACGATGTCGAGCCGATGCTGAAGGGACTGCGGCACCTGCGGTTTCGCGGGCACGAAGTCGTGTTGTTCCACGTGCTGCACCGCGACGAAATCGAGTTCCCGCTCGATGGCAACGTACGGTTCATCGACCTCGAAGGCATCGGCCAACTGATGACGCGCCCGCATATGTTGCGTCCCGCTTACCTGCGTGCCGTGCAAGACTACCTGAAGGCGATGGAGAAGGGTTGCGATGTGGGGCGCGTCGAATACGTCCGCATGGTGACCGACAAACCGATGCAGGCGGCACTCGGCGATTACCTCGTAAAACGCTTGCAGATCAGCCCGCGCTAGCCCACCGAACTCACTGACACGACTATGTCATTTATTGCTCCGATGATGTTGCTGGGTGCTGCGGCGATTGCCGTGCCGTTGGCGCTGCACTTCTTCTATCGCGCCCGCTATCGGCCACTGCCGTGGGCCGCGATGACGTTTCTGAAACAGGCGATCGAACAGACCAGCCGACGGTTGCGATTCCAGGAAATCTTATTGTTATTGTTGCGGTGTGCAGTACTGCTACTGCTGGCGTTTGCGATCGCGCGGCCGACATTCAGCGGATCGACGGCTGCGGGGCGTGGCGAAAGTGTCGATGCCGTGTTCGTGTTCGATACGTCCTACAGCATGGGTGCTCGCGACGGCGAAAAGACGCGGCTCGAACGTGCGAAAGAGGCGGCATTAACCGCAATTGAAAACCTGCCGCCTCGTTCGACGGTGCAGATATTCAGCTGTGCCGACCGTGTGGCCGCACTCGGGCCGATCTCGCCGGGGAACCTCGATCAGGCGCGGCAAATCGTCGAAACGATCGATTTATCTAGCTTAACGACTGACCTATTGCCGGGCATTACCGAAGCGCACAATGCACTCGAACGCGGTGCGGGGACGAATAAAGAAGTCTACATTTTCACCGACATGCAGAAGCTCGGTTGGGACCGTCAGGCGGCGGCGATTCGGGCGAAGTGCGATGAAATCAAACAGCGTGCCACGCTGTTACTGGTGCGGTGCGGTAATCCCGAACGTCCCGTGCGAAACGTCTCGGTCGTCGATATTTCGTCGCCCGGCGTGGAAATCCCGCACTCCGGGACGCGTATTCCATTCGCGGTGCTGATCCGAAACACTGGCAAAGAGCCAGTGCGGAACGTGGCGGTGGCGTTGGAAGTCGATGGCAAATCGATCGAAAAAGAGGGCGAGGTGATCGAAGTCATCAACCCCGGCGAAACGCTCCCCGTAACGTTGACGGCGAAACTCGATGCTGCCGGGCCGCGAGTCGTGACTGCGACGATCACCAACGACGACCTGCCGGGCGACAATCGCCTCGATAAAATCATTATGGTTCGCGATCAGCTTCGCATTGTCATCGTCGATGGTTCGCCGGACACGCGCGACCCGAAGGAAGCGAGCAGCCATTACATTCGCAATGCGATTCTCCCCGTAAGTTCCGGCGATCTCGACAACTACTTCGTGCGTGTCACCGTTGTGCCAGCCGATGAAGCGGGGCCAGGATTGCTCGGTGTGTGCGATGTCTGCATCTTGGCGAACGTGCCCGCATCGAGTGCGGATCGGCCGGGAATACCGGGACTGTCCAAGGAGTTCGTCGATCGCTTGGGCGAGTACGTGAAGAACGGCGGCGGATTGCTGATCGGCCTCGGCGATAACATCGTCCCCGCGAGATACAACCAGGTTCTGGGCACGAGTGGCGCGAATTTGTTGCCGTTCGATCTGGAAGACGCGATCGTCGCTACGGCGGACAAGCCGTTCAAAATCGCACCCGACACGACCGATACGCCATCGTATCTCGAACGATTCAAAGACGAGCCATTTCGCACCGTGATGGCCGACGTGGACGTGATGAAGTTGATCGGCATCAAAACGACCGGCTCGCCGAACGGTCGCGTGCTGATGCGGATGACCGATCAGAAGCCGTTCCTGAGTTCGCGCGTGATCGGCGAAGGGGAAGTGATTCTCGTCGCGGGTTCGCTCGATGCCCGATGGAGCAACTGGCCCGCGAAGGCGGGGTCTTACCTGTCGTTCGCTCGCATGACGCTGCAACACCTGACGGGCAAGGCCGCACGCGGGGCCAATCGCATCGCTGGGGAAACGCTGATTTGGAACCCGACCGAGGCCACGAAGCCGTTCGCCGTAAGGCAGCCCGATGGCAAACGTGTGAAACTCGGTCGCGCCACGGGCGGCGAAGGTGGCAAGAAACTGACCGTGACTGCGGCCGATACTTCGCTCGCGGGTGTGTACCAGATCGGCGTCGAGGACGAAGAGCCTCTTAGCGGACCGCGTTTTGCCGTTGCTCCGGACCTTCGCGAAACGGACGATCTGACTTCGATGACCGATGGCGAAGTCGAGCAGTTTCTCGGCTTCAAGCCGGTGTTTTTGCAGGCAAACTCGGCGAACGAGCAAGGGATTGCGAACGAGCGATCCAAACGCGAATGGACGGTCTGGGTGCTGTTGGCCCTATTCTTCTTTGCCGTCGGCGAATCGTTTTGGGCGTGGTACTGCGGCAAAGCGTGGTGAGGATTTGCGGATATTTTTGAAGGCGACCCGATGACGCAACTGTTATTTGCCGAACTCGCATTCCGCGGCTGGTTCCCGATGGGAATCGCCACGTTCATGGGCATCCTTGCCGTCGTGGCAGTCGTGTTGATGTACCGCCGCGAAGCGGGGCGGCTGCCGGTTGTCACACGCATTTTTGCCGCGTTGTTGCGTGCCACGGCGCTGGCCACGATCCTGTTTTTGTTAATGCGGCCCTCGTGGTTATCCGAAACCCGCGGCGAACGGCTTCGGCCGATCTCGCTCCTGATCGACGACTCGCAGAGCATGACGACCCGCGACCCGCGCACGACGTACCCCGACAAATGGCGTGCGGCAGTGGCGAACAATCTCCTGCCGCCAGACAAGGCATTACCCGTTCAACCGTCGGCAGGCGACATCCCCGATAACACGCCCGAAAAGCCATCGCGGATCGAACTCGTCAAAGCGGTGTTCGCGAATCCGAAGCTCGATTTGCTCGCGCGAATGTCCACCATCGGTCCGATCCAGCCTGCCACGTTCGGCTTGCGGCGTGCCGCGAAAGATCCGCGCGATGCAAAGTGGATCGAAACCCTCGCCGGTACCGAACCGCGAACGGCGATGGCCGATGCGGCGTTCGACTTGCTGCGTCGCGATGAGAACGAACTACCGGCGGCGATTGTCATTGTCAGCGATGGCCGCGAGAACGCCAGCGACCGCAGCCTCGACGATTTGGCGAACGAATGCGCCCGGCTCAAAGTGCCCGTTTACATCTACGGCGTCGGCAGTTCGTCGTTCGGCTCGTTGCAAGTTCGCGATGCGGCGATACCCGAAACGCTGTTCGTCGACGATACCGTCAGCGTTCCCGTTCGCTACCGCGTTCGCGGCTACAAGGATGGCAAAGTCGAGCTTATCGCGAAGCTGAACGGCAAGGAAGTCGCACGCAAAACGGTCGACCTGCGAGAAGGCGACGACCTGAAGGAAGTGCTGACGTTCGTACCGAATCTCGAAGATTCGAAGGTGGCAGGCAAGCAAGAATTCACGACGACAGTGCGAGTGATTTCCGGTGCGGAAACGCCGACCGACGAGATGACGAAAACAGTGCGCGTGATCGACCGCAAAGTGAAAGTCCTTTACGTCGAGTCGATCCCACGCTGGGACTTTAAGTTCCTCCAACGTGCATTGCTGCGGGATCGGCGAGTAGTGGCGGAGTTCCTGCTCACCGATGGCGATTCCCGCGCGATGAAATCCGGCTCGCCGTACGTGGCGACATTTCCCGTCACACGCCAGGAATTATTCGCCTACGATCTGCTCATCTTCGGCGATCTGCCGGCATCGGCACTTTCACCAGACCAGCAAGCGATGGTTCGCGAGTTCGTGGCCGAGGGTGGCGGCTTCTTGCAAATCGCAGGACGGAATCACGGCCCCGCTTCGTACGTCGGCACGCCTCTGGCCGATGTTTTGCCGGTGGAAATCCAGTCGGTGAAGTTCTCGAACGACGCAGGTAACCGACCCCAATCGTTCCGCCCCGAACTGACGCCCTCCGGCGTTCGCTCGGCACTATTGAGCCTCGACGACGATCCACTCGAGAACCTGAAACTCTGGAAGACGCTACCCGAGATTTACTGGAGTTACCCCGTCCAGAAGCTGAAGCCTGGAGCCGAGGCGTATCTGGTTCATCCCAGGGAAACGACGACCGACAACAAGCCGATGCCGATTCTGGCATCGCACTATTATGGCAAAGGTTACAGTGCATTCGTCGGGTTCGACGAAACGTGGCGATGGCGATTCAACGAGGCCGACAAATACTTCGCCCGCTTCTGGAGCCAAGCGGTTTACGTCACCGGTGTGCCGCGTACACTCGGTACGAAGTTGACGCAGTTATCGCTCGATACACCCGACCCGTTACTCGGTAAAACCGGCCAAGTGTACGCACGCATCTTCAACCCGGACATGCGACCGCTCACAGCGGAACGGCTCGAAGCGCGGCTCGAACGGATCGATGCCGGCGCGGAAGAGAAAGACCGCAATCTGCCCGTGGAACTGAAAGCGCTGCCCGGCCAGCCCGGCGAATACGTGGCGACGATCCCGTTCAACCGCGTCGGCCGGTTCGCGTTAAAAGTCGACAACGGCTCGGATCCTGCCGCACTCGAGTTCCGCGTTGCCCTCCCACCCGACCACGAACTCGCGAGCGGTGGCTTGGCAGAAGAAGCACTCCGAAAATTAGCCGAGGCGACGAACGGCAAGTTCTATCGCGAAGAAGATTTGAACCAACTGCCGAAGGACATCGTTTCCGTACCCGCGCCGTTTACGCGCCGCGAAGAATCGCTGCTCTGGAACAAGTGGCTCATGATGCTCGTAATCGGCCTGTTGACGCTGGAATGGTTCGTGCGGAAATTCAACAGCCTGAGCTGATAACGGTCGAACAGGGTTAACATGCAACAACTCGTGACACAACTGAAACGCTGGCAGTCCAAAGAACGGTTCAACCGTTTCGCGTGGGGCTTTGCGAAGTGGGCGTCGATTGTTATCGTTGGCCTTGCGATCGCGTGTTTTACCGATTGGCTGATCGATCGTTATCGCGACACGCCGTTTGGCGTACGTGTGGCGATGACCGTCGGCCAAACCGTGTTGTACGTCGGTGCGGCCATCGCGCTGTTGTTCCGTTTGAATGTGCCCAAGCTCGATTCGCTTGCGAGCAAGGCCGAGGAATCGATCCCCGAGTTCGGCCATCGACTCGTCACGGCACTGCAACTCAATCGCCCCGGCGCGAAGACCGATGGCATGTCGACGCAGCTAATACAGGTGGTGACGTCCGAAGCCGAGACGATGGCGGCACGGCACGACTTGCGGAAACTCGTCGATAGTAGCCGTCTCGAATGGGCCGCGATGCTGTTGATTCCCGCGTTAATTTTCGCAGGTGCGTTCATCGCATTGCGGCCGACACTGAGTTCCATATTGCTTCGTCGCCAATGCCTGATGAACGTCGATATTCCCCGCTCGCTTTCGATCGAAAATCGCACGCCAAAACTCTGGCCGAGTGGCGATCCTGTGACGCTGACTTTTGCCATAAGCGGGCGATTTAAGGACGAATCGACGGGCATCGTCGATGTCTACCCCGATGGCCAACCTTCGGAAAGTTACACGCTGAAGTTCGCCGATAAAACCGGAGAAGAGGCCGCGACGTTCATCGCGGAACTACCCCCGTCGTCCGCATCGTTCACGTTCCGTGCGCGACTCGATGATGGACGAACGCGGAAACTTGGCGAAGTCGCATTCGAGCCACGGCCCGTCGTCAACGAAGTTCTTGCGTGGCTGCGAATGCCTTCATACGTCGACCCCGATGGCAAACGCCGTTACGAGCGTTCGCAACCGCAGGGTGAAGTGACGGCGTTGCCCGGTTGCGGCTTGCGTGTGACATCGGCATTCTCGAAAGCCGTTGCTTCGGCGAAGATTGTCTTCCTCAAAGGCGGTACGGGGCCGGAAGCGGGCAAGCCTGTCGGCAATTCTTCAAACATGACTCTCGACGAAAACCGCCTCGGTGCGAGCATCGAATGCGAAATCCCTGCGGTGGCCAGCAGTTATCGGATCGACGTTCTCGACGACAATGGCTTCGCCAATCTGAACCCGCCCCGCCGCGGCATCTCGTTCGGGGCCGACGACCCGCCACGTGTGAACTTGCTGACGGAAGTGATGAAGGACCCGCGCGATCCGGGGCCACTCGACGACTACGAAATAACGGGGATGCCGTTGGTGCTCGGTAGCCAGGTGCAAATCGGTTTTGCGGCCCGATCGCCGTTAGGGTTGTCGCGTGCGTTCGTGATGTACCGCGTCGGCGGCGACGATGCGCCGTGGAGCCCGTTGCCGTTGGCACCAACGAAAGCCGATGCTGCGAAAGTGGGCAAGTTCCTGCCCGAACTCGGCTGTTTTGAAAACTCCGGTCCGTTCGGATCGGTCGAATTTTACCAGACGCCATCGAACAACATCGAGGAAGAAGCGCCCGGCCTCGATGGCGGTGGGCGACTGAATTTTCAGACGGGTGCGTTGAAGAAACTCACGAAGGATGGCAACGAAACGAAACTCGAGGTCGGCGACCGGGTTGAATTCTACGTGGCCGTCTACGACCGTAACCCCGACCCGAACCGCCTGCCCGGCAAATCGGAATCGCGGATTAAAGCCGTCGTGACGATCGGCCAACTCGAAGACTGGAACCGCCAACGCGATCAGAGCCGCGAACGCCTAAAGCAGCTCGAAGAGAAACAGCGCGGCGTCTTCAAGCCAGGGACGAATTGATAAATAATGTGCCGCTGCGAATTTGGCCGTTGCAGTGATGACAATATCATTCGATACTGTAAGTAGTCTCCGCGTTGAGACTCGCTAAACCTGTGTTGAATCCTACTAATCGTTCAGGAGCCATACATGTTGACCATCCGCCGACTTGCCGTGCTAACGCTTCTATCCGGTTTCGGACTGACGCCTTTCTCGCTCGCGGCGGATATCGATCCAGTCGCGCAGCGCGAACAGCAGAAGAAAGTCATCGCCGACGTCGAACAGACTGCACGCCGAATCGGTACCACGTTGCGAGTGATGGCATATCAGAAACTCGATCCGGGCACCGAACAGAAGATGCTCGACGAAGTCGCGACGACACTTCGCGGCCTCAGCCAGGATCAACTGAAAGCCGTGCTCGTCCACATCGAAAATGCGATCAAGTCACCCGACGATGCCACGGCGACGGCCGAGCAAAAAGAAGCGTACCAAAAACACCGCCAGATCGTGACTTCGATCCGCGGCTTGCTCAGCAAGCTCGATATCCTGAAGTCGCTCGATCAGGCGGCGAGTCGCATCGATCGCTTGGCGAAAGACCAGCACGGATTGCACCTGCGTTCGATTCAATCGGAGACATTCAAACCGGTCGCCCGAACGCGACGCTCCACCGACGACCGCGAAGAACAAGCCGACTCGCAGGGCGATGTTCGCAACGATATGACTTCGCTCGTTAAGCAACTCAGCTTGATTAAGCCGAACTTGACGCCAGAGCAAAAGCAACGGGTCGATGCGGCTGACACCTTCGGCAAAGGCAGTCGGCTGATCGCGGACATGGAACTCTCCGCCCAGGCGTTGAACAGCGGAAATTTCAAGGACTCCGCCGACCGGCAACTGCGGACATCGAAGGAACTCCAGGCCCTCGCGGCAGCTCTGCGTGCGCCGCGAGACAAGATCACCGCGATGAAGGAAGCCCGCGACAAGATCGAGAAAACGATCCAGGCACAAGAGGCACTGAAGGCGGAAACCGCGCAGAAGTTGGCGAATCCCGAAATTAAAGAACCGCGCCGTACCGAAAAGAACCAGCAAGACCCGGCAAAAGTGCAGGCGCATCGCCTTGCAGATCAGCAATCGAAACTCGAATTCGACACGCGCGATGTCCGCAAGACGCTCGAAGAAGTGGCGAAGGAAATCGCAGCGAAACTCACACCGGCCGAATCCGAAATGCGACGGGCGCAAGACGAGCTTCGCCAGAACCCGGACACCGAGAAAGCGACCGAGCCGCAGGCGAACGCGAACGAACGCCTAAAGGAGGCCCGCAACGAACTCGATAAGCAGATCGAAGCCGCCGAGAAAGAGAAAGCCGACGCGCTCGCCGCGACCAAGAAGGCCATCGAAGAGATCGCGAAGATCATTCAGGAACAGAAGAAAGTTCAGGAACAAACCAAAACCGAGAAGAAGCCCGAGAACCTGAAAGCGGTCGCCGACGCACAGAAGGAAGTTGCCAAGAAAACCGAGGAAGTCAAAAACCTGCCGCTACCGGACAATCAGAAGGTAAAGGAAGCCCTCGCGAAGGCGACCGAAGAAACGAAAGAGGCCGCGAAAGACCTCGCGATGAACGATAAAGCAGCTGCGGTACCGAAGCAAGAAGACGCGATCGAGGCACTCGAAGAAGCGAAAAAAGCCCTCGAAGACAAGGCTAAAGAGATCGAGAAACGACGCGATGACATCGCGAAGTTAGAAGACGCTTCCAAGAAACTCGGCGAGCTGGCGAAGGAAGAAAAGAAGATCGCGGCCGAAGCGAAAGCGAACGCCAAAGCGAACCCCGAGAAGCCAGACGAAGCGAAGAACGCGGACCTCGCCAAGAAGCAGGGCGACCTGACACCGATGACGAAAGAAGTCGGCGAGATGGTAAAAGACGCCGCCCCTGAGGCGGCGAAGAAGATCGAGGAAAGCGCCGCCAAAATGGACGACGCCAAGGCCGATCTGAACGACAACAAGCCGATGCCCGCCGGCGAAAAGGGCACCGAAGCCGCGAAAAAACTCGAAGAAGCGCAGGCCGCTCTCGACAAGAAAGCCGACGAACTCAAGGCGATGGAAATCGCCGATCAGGCCGCATTGCAGCCGAACCAAGTCAACCCCGCCGACGCGGCCCAGCAACTCGCGAAAGCGATCGATCAGGCGAACAAGGCTGCCGATCAGGCGAACAAGGCCGCCGAACAACTCGGTAAGCCGATGGACCCGATGAAGGCCGACGCGGCTCCGATGAAAGCGAACTTGGCAGAACTGCAAAAGCAGATCGCCGATCAAGCCGCGAAGTTGAACCAACCCGAAGCGGCCAAGAACGCTGAAGCCGCCGCCCAAGCTCTTGAGAAGGGCGATATTCCCGCTGCCGTAGCCGAGCAACAAAAGGCAATCGACAAACTCAACGAGGCCGCAAAAGGCGAACCGATGCCGATGAAGGGCGAGGGTTCGCCGATGAAGGGCGAGGGTTCGCCGATGAAGGGCGAGGGTTCGCCGATGAAGGGCGAGGGTTCGCCGATGAAGGGCGAGGGTTCGCCGATGAAGGGCGAGGG
>Ga0105048_10007385_pt1 | contig 17663 bp, 13 predicted proteins | sample MAT05_FD_78382 | JGI IMG/M metagenome (GOLD analysis project Ga0105048, IMG submission 78382) | Freshwater microbial communities from Lake Fryxell liftoff mats and glacier meltwater in Antarctica - MAT-05 | ecosystem: Environmental > Aquatic > Freshwater > Ice > Liftoff microbial mat | place...
AAAGGAAAAGGAGATCGAAAGGTCTCCTTTTTTTGTTTGCTTTATCCACTTCTATGTACTTATTTGTATTTACATATAAAAAATGAACCTAGCCATAATTTCCATAGCAAACTCCATAGGAATTAGGTTGCCCAAGGTGGTTCTTGACAAATATGGTATTCATAACAGCATTGAAATTATATTGGAAGAGGATTGTATTATTTTAAAACCCAACACCAATGTAAGATGGGGTTAAGAAAAATCATTTAAAGCTGCGCAAAAAGAGACTGACATTGAGCTGCTAATAAATGATGTTTTCGAGGACTAAAGTTTTGAAAAATGGGATTAAAACACTACCAAATTGTACTTGTGAATTTGGATCCAACGATGGGGAGTGAGATAAAAAAAACAAGACCTTACATTGTTATTTCCCCAAATGAGATGAACGTCTATTTGCAAACAGTTGTAATTGCTGCTATGACCACCCAATCCAAAAAATACCCAACGAGGGTGGCAGTTAAACACAACCATACAAAAGGTTGGGCGGTAATTGACCAAATTAAAACGATAGATAAAAAAGAATTGTTAAAATTTTAGGACTGCTGTCGGAAAAAGAAATTAAAAATGTAAAAATGGTGCTACACGAAGCTTATGTGGCGTGATGAAGCAAAATGACTGGAATTGAATAGGAAAACTTTATTTCTGAAGATAGATAAAACTTAAATCTTCCTTCTCACTGAAACCGCATGGTTTTTACTGCTGTTAGCTTAGAAATAATCATGGCGGGCAAGAATAAAACCACAAAACAGATGGCCAAGGTTCCTAAATTTACTACCAAAACATGCCATGCTTCTATGTCTATCAATACGTGGTTTACGTAATAGGTTTCTACCGGCAGTCTTATAAATGCATACTTCTGCTGCAGGAAACAAACACCCAAACCCAAAATATTACCCAGGGCAAGGCCTGTGGCTGCAATAAAAATAGCCTGGTAAATAAATATACTACGGATGGATTGGTTTGCGGCACCAAGGGCTTTTAACACACCCACCATTTGGGTTCTTTCGGTAATCAAAATAAGCAAAGTAGTGCACATGGTTATGCTGGTAATTAATGTCATCAATGCCAAAATGATAATCACATTGGTATCTAGCAAGCCCAGCCAATCAAAGATTTGGCGGTTGTATCGCTGCACGGTGTTAACAGAAAATACACCAGCCGGTAGTTTTTGTTCTATGCTTGTTTTTATTGCTTCTGCTTGGTTGTAATCTTTCAATACAATTTCCCATTGGGTGAAAGACTCATTTTTGGGCAGCATTTTGCGCAACAAACCGCGGTAGGTTATTACCAAAGACTTATCATACTCTTCAAGTCCTGTTGCAAAAATTCCGCAAATAACAGGTACTATGGCCCTCGCCATTTGAGGACCTTCTATTTCTTCTTTAAAAAATATGGCCTGTAATTTATCACCTACTTTCAAATTCAACCTTTTGGAAGTAGCCTCAGAGATAATTGCCTGATTGGTATCCTTATCAAAATCGGGAATTTTGCCACTCACCAAATTCCTTTTAAAAAAATCAAAATTATAATTGCGATCGACACCTTTTGCAAGCATTCCATCAATTTCACCCTCCGACCGGACAATGCAAGGCCGAATCAAACAAGCGGAAACATTTAGAATACCTGAGGTTTGAAAGATAGAATTGGACAGTTTTTCAAATTTATGGGCCAAAGGGGTGGGTACCGAACCCTCTGTATTGAGCAAATTATCCACAATTATGTGTCCTTGAATGCCAATTACTTTTTCTTTTATGCCATTTTGAAAGCCTGAAACCGTTGCCAATGCTATAAACATGACAGAACTGCCCAAAGCAACCGCGACTATTGCCAACCGAATGATTGTTTTTGAGAACGATTTTTGTTCTTTTGTAGCTAAGTGCCGGGCAATTTTAAACGGCCAATTCATGGGGAGGGTCAAAATTACTACGATTGGACTTTATTTGGTCTATATATTTTTTCAGTTTTCGGCAGAAAAACTGAATGCTGCGGATTTAGCCAAACCAGGGGCTTATCAAACGGAAGTTTATATTCCAAAACTTAAGGGTAAAACCATAGCCATTGTTGCAAACCAAACCAGTAAAATCGGCAAAACGCATTTGGTAGATTCTCTGCTGAAACGTGGCATAAATATTAAAACTATTTTTGCACCCGAACACGGTTTCAGGGGTGATGCTGCCAATGGAGAAGAAGTAAAAGATGGCAAAGATGTGGTTACAGGAATACCCTTGATCTCTTTGTATGGGCAAAATATAAAACCCACTTCGGAACACTTAAACGGGGTTGACATCGTGCTTTTCGACATTCAGGATGTTGGCGTCCGTTATTATACCTATTTAACCACACTGCATTATGTGATGGAAGCCTGCGCAGAAAACGACATTCAATTAATATTGCTTGACAGACCCAATCCTAACGGACATTATACAGACGGGCCAATTTTGGACAGTACCAAAAGAAGCATGGTGGGAATGCACCCTATTCCATTGGTGCATGGTATGACATTGGGTGAGCTTGCCGGAATGATCAACGGTGAAGGTTGGCTTAAAGGCAAAATAAAATGTCAATTGACGGTCATTCAAAATGAATTTTGGGACCACAACCGCAGGTATATTCTTCCAATACCGCCATCGCCAAATCTTCAAACGGCTGAATCAATTATTCTTTACCCTTCCATGGGTTTGTTCGAAGGCACCATAATGAGCATGGGCAGAGGCACCGATTATCCTTTCGAGTGCTTTGGTGCACCCTGGCTAAAAGTCGGTCAATATAAATTTGTACCCCATAATATTCCAGGTAGAACCATCAATCCTCCTTATTTAAATGATACTTGCAAAGGTTTTTTGGTTACTGATTTTGCCAAAAATTACCTGGTGGACATTCGGAGCATTTATATAGAATGGTTGGAATTGTTGGTGCAAGAATGCCCAGATAAAAGTAAATTTTTTAACCCGTTTTTCGACAACTTAGCTGGCACGGCAGCATTAAAGCAACAACTTCTCAGTGGCATGTCGGCTGCACAAATCCGTAAAAGCTGGATACCGGGTTTGGCTGCATTTGAAATAAAACGGAAACCCTATTTGCTTTATTCATGCTATTCCGAGATTGGATTTAGAGAAGAATAAGATTTTATTACCAAATTGTTTTCTTTAAGAATTGTTAGCTTAACATTTTCGTAATTTTGCGCACCATGCGGGGTGCACTTTCTATTTCTATTTCAGCAATATTGGCACTATTGTGCATGACCGCCTGTCGTTATGCATTTTTTAGATTAAACAATTTTGAATTGGTTGACAATCCCCCATTGCAATCTATGATGGTAGGTTTTCGTTTTGATTTGTCAGTAGTCTGTTGTTGGCTTCTCCCTGTTATTTTTTTGGAATTGTTTTATGCCATAAAAAAAACAATAGTTCCCAAGATCTGCGTAAATTTCAAATTATTTTACTTGCGTTTTGGCCTTGCCTTTATTGCATTTATTTGCATTGCCGACATCTACTTTTACCAGCAGTTTGCCACCCATATTAATGCATCTATTCTGAATTGGATAGAAACACCTAACGAAATGTTTGGCATGCTGTGGCATGAAAAAATATACAGACTGGGTATTCTATATTTATTCATTGCCATTGTTGTTCTTTTGTTTCTTCATATTTATTTATTGAAAAATAAAAAAAACAAACCCTCCGCAAACCATTGGGGCATTGCCATTCACAGTGCACTGATGCTTCTCGTTTTTTTTGGAATAAGGGGGGGAATTAGGGCGACCCCTCTGAACATGAAAGATGCCAACGTAAGTGAGCATTATTTTTTCAATCAATTGGCCATGAATCCTGTATATAATTTGTATAATTCTTTGGCGGAAAACACTGAATCTTTAGGGGCATATAATTCAGAAACCGAAACAGAGTTAATGGAAATGGCCACCCAATACCTCGATACAACCTCAACAATCTCTACCAGCAGTAAAACAAAACCCAATGTGGTATTTATTCTCATGGAAAGTATGGCATCTTTTAAATTAAACCGAACTCCATTTTTAAATTCACTCATTAAAAAATCTATTTATTTTGATTCATTTTACAGCAGCGGAGAACATACTTACAATGGTATTTTCTCCTCGTTTTATGGCGAAGCATCTATTCCGCAAAAACACATGCTGAGATGGATGGAATATTCAGAAAACAAAGGCATTCCGGGTATGTTTAAAAACCAAGGTTATTTCAATATTTTCCATATACCACATACAAGGTATTTTGACAATATGGGAAATTTTTTATGGCGTCATTCATTCGATTCTGTGGTGGACAAAGTGAATGTCCCAAAAGACCTAGAAGGCGGCTCCAGATGGGGAACGGCTGATCATAATATTTTGGCTTTTGCCATCCGCAATATGGATGAGTTGGTTAAAAAAAAGAAGCCCATTTTTAATGCCATTTTAACCATTAGCGACCACCAACCGTTTCTTGTTCCTACGGGACAGAATATTCCAATATTTAAAGGAGAACTTAAAGACCAGTTAATTGGCTATGCCGATTGGAGTTTGCAAAAGTTTTTTGAAGTGGCCAAAACCAAATCTTGGTATAAAAATACAGTTTTTATATTGGTGGCCGACCACGGGCATATGTCTGGGAAAGAAGATTTTCCCTTGCCTATTTCTTTCCACCACATTCCATTGCTTATATACAAACCAGGCGCAGAATCCAAAGCGAAAAGGATACATTGTTTAGGCGCCCAGCCAGATATTTCCCCCACCCTAGCCGCTTATTTGGGGTTACCCTATTTAGAGCATCCGCTTTCCAACAATTTGTTTAAAACAAACCGCAATTTTGTATACTTTACGTCAGACAATTATGCAGGATATCTTGAACAAGGAAAATATTTTATTTTGGGAAATTCAAATGAAAAATATGCTTTTGACAATGGTGGAAAAGCAATTCCTACCGAACCATTTCCTGAAAATTTCAAAAACCTTTTAAATCTTTCTCGCTACGCTGCTTTGAGGCTAGATAAAGCAAAAAAGAAAAAATAAGATTGCCGATAATAACTTTGGGTAGTTGTTTTTTTCTTTGCGTCCGCCCTCGCCCCCGCTGCGGCTGGACGCAGCGGATTGCTCCCCTGCGTACTATTTTTTTTTTGCCACAAAGGCCCGAAGCTCTATGGGATGCATCTATTTCCGATAATAACTTTGGGTAGTTGTTTTTTTCTTTTCTCCCAAAAAAGCAAACAAACACCAAAAACCCTTTTTCCCATTTTATTTAAACAGAATCTCCTATTCAATTTAAATTTTTCGATTACATTTGAACCATGAAAAAAATATTCTTAGGATTGGTAAGTTGTATGCTTTTATCCCAGTGTAGTGAAAGCAAAGTATATGGAACAGACTTTGATGTCAGCAAAGCCATTGCAATTGATGAGGCACTTATTGCTTTTAAATCTGGCGATGCAAAATCAAAGATTGTAAAAGGTGAAATTTCTGCCGTTTGCCAAAGCGAAGGTTGTTGGTTTAACTACAAAACCAAAGATGGAGATGTGATGGTGGATTTCGACCACAAATTCACTATCCCAAAAGATTGTAAGGGCAAAATGGCGATGGCAGAAGGCAGCTTTTCCTATGACACTACCAGTGTAGAAAAATTAAAAGATTGGGCCAAAGACGACAATAAAAGTCAAGAAGAAATTGACAAAATCACCAGTCCAAAAATCAAATTGCTTTTCAACGCAACTGGTTTCAAATTCGCAAAATAAAAGAAAAGCCCGTTAAACCGGGCTTTTCTTTTGTACTTTATTAAGGATGTTTTATTTCGAAGGTGTTCATAAAGGCTGTTGTAAAATTGCCTTTTCTAAACTCCGGATCTTGCATCAGCTGCAGGTGCAAAGGAATGGTTGTTTTAACCCCTTCTATCACAAACTCGCCTAAGGCGCGTTCCATTTTTACAATCGCTTCTTCCCTAGTTTGGGCACAAACGATTAGCTTGGCTATCATGCTATCATAATACGGCGGAATGGTATATCCCGCATAAATATGGGAATCTACGCGCGTTCCATGCCCACCGGGCTTATGTAACACCGTAATTTTACCTGGGCAAGGCCTAAAGTTGTTGTATATGTCTTCTGCATTTACACGACATTCTATAGCATGTTTGGTAGGGTAATAATCTTTGCCAGAAATAGGCACGCCCGAAGCTATAAGAATTTGCTCTTTCACCAAATCGTAATTAATGACTTCTTCAGTTACCGGATGTTCAACTTGAATGCGGGTATTCATTTCCATAAAATAGAAATTTCTGTGCTTGTCTACCAAAAATTCTACAGTGCCCACACCTTCATATTTGATAATCTCAGCAGCCGCTTTGGCAGCTACACCCATTCTTTCGCGAAGTTCGTCGGTCATAAATGGGCTCGGTGTTTCTTCAAGTAATTTTTGGTGTCTGCGTTGAATAGAACAATCGCGTTCACTCATATGGCAAACCTTGCCGTATTGATCGCCAGCAATTTGGATTTCTATATGGCGCGGCTCTTCTATGTATTTTTCCATATACAAGCCATCGTTCCCAAAAGAGGCCGCGGCTTCCTGCTTGGCGCTATTCCATGCTCCTTCTATTTCTTCCACTTTCCAAACCACACGCATCCCTTTTCCACCGCCACCTGCAGTCGCTTTCATGATGACAGGGTAACCAATTTCTGCCGCAATAATTTTTCCTTGCTCAAAACTTTCAAGCAATCCTTCAGAACCAGGAATGGTCGGCACACCAGCTCTTTTCATGGTATCTTTGGCATTGCTTTTATCTCCCATAGAATCTATTTGCTCTGGTGTTGCTCCAATGAATTTGATTCCATGATCTCTACACAGTGCACTGAATTTCGAATTTTCACTCAAAAAACCATATCCCGGGTGTATTGCGTCTGCATTGGTAACTTCTGCCGCAGCCAATATGCGAGGCATATTTAGGTAACTTTCTTTGCTTGCTGGAGGCCCTATACACACTGCCTCATCTGCAAAACGAACGTGCAAGCTTGTAGCATCTGCGGTTGAATAAACAGCTACGGTTTTTATGCCCATTTCCTTGCAGGTACGTATTACCCGTAAGGCAATTTCCCCGCGATTAGCAATTAATACTTTTTTAAACATCTGAAAAGTGTAGATTTAAATGGGCTCCACAAGAAACAGAGGCTGGTCGTATTCTACAGGATTGGCATTTTCAACCATAACCTTAACAATGCGTCCACTTACTTCACTTTCAATTTCGTTGAACAGTTTCATGGCTTCAATAATCCCAACGACTTGTCCAGCTTTTACCTCGTCACCAACATTCACAAATACAGCTGAATCTGGGCCAGAGCTGCGATAAAAGGTACCAACCATTGGCGATTTTATGGCAAGCGAATTGTCAACTTTGGGTTCTGATGCTGCGGGTTCAGAAACCGCAGGTGCAGCGGCAATTTGTGCGGGCGCTGCAGGTGCAGATACACTAACCATTTGAGGCATAGCCATAGGGGTAGCATATTGTACTGGATTTTTTTTAATTACCAGTTTAAAATCTTTGCGATTGATTTCTACTTCATCCACTTCATTGATAGACACAAATTTTATCAATGCTTGTATTTCCTTTAAATCCATAATTTATGTTTTTTGATGGGGGGCAAAGAAAATGCAAAAAACATCAATTTGTGGTGCTTTTTGTTAAAAAAAGGCAATTATTTTGTGTTTTTAATGCAATTATTGCATTTTTCGCCTGCAAATTATCAAATTCTCACTGTTACGCCTACCTGCAAAAATGTTTTTGCCAGGCCTAATTCTGCATAAATAGCCACCGGTGGCAATATATGGTAGCGCATGCCCAGTGTTAAATCGCCACCTATGGTTGGCACACGCAATGTGTGCGGAATTCTCTTGGTAATAAAACCCAAATCTACCGGAAAATTCCAACGATCCGTTTTGGTATCATTGCTCGTTACAGATAGATTATTTGCTCTATATCCAATGCCCAATCCCAAATAAAAGTCAAAATTGTTTTCTTCTAAAATATGATAATTGACCCGCGCCAAAACACTCCAAGTTCTATAGCTTAGTTTGCCAGAAATGGGTATATTTAGGCTTGTTACACTATCCATACTTACATTCACATCTAATCCGCTATAAGCCAGATCTAAACCCAAACCCAAATGGGGTGTAATTGCGTACTCGGCTTTTCCATACCAGGTATTTCTTTTGTCAATGGTTACATGTTTCCAATTCGGGGCAATGGAATTTTTTAGTTTAGAAGCAAGCACATAATTTAAATTCACAGTTCCAATACCTGCAGAAAAATAGAACTTGCCTTGGGTAAAACCTGGTACATCGTTGTCCCAATCTCCAGATTTATAAGGCATCCCTAAACGAGGGCCTCCGCGGGCACTGCAACTTAAACTGCACAAAAACATAAGGCCTAAAATACTGTTTTTCATAATTTAAATAGCATGTTACAATCTTTAAATCACAATTGCCATACCAATCTTATAACGGTATATTTCCGTGTTTCTTGCGTGGCAAATTTCTAACCTTGTTTTCAAGCATGGCATAAGCACCAATCAGTTTTTTACGGGTTTCCTCTGGAAAAATAACTTCATCCACAAATCCTCTTTCAGCTGCCCTATATGGATTGGTAAAAATTTCTGAATACTCTTGTTCCTTCATTTTCAGGGCCATTGTTTTGTCATCTGCTAAATCTATTTCGCGTTTGAATATAATTTCAGCGGCCCCTTTTGCTCCCATTACCGCAATTTCTGCCGTTGGCCAAGCATAATTCAAATCTGCCCCAATATGTTTGCTATTCATCACGTCGTAGGCACCCCCATAAGCTTTTCTTGTAATTACAGTAATGCGTGGAACTGTTGCTTCACTAAAAGCATACAATAATTTTGCACCATTTGTAATGATGGCATTCCATTCTTGATCTGTACCTGGCAGAAATCCGGGTACATCTTCTAGCACAAGCAATGGAATATTAAAAGCATCGCAAAAACGCACAAAACGCGCCCCTTTTTGGCTGCTATGTACGTCCAATACTCCCGCCAAATGAGCTGGCTGATTGGCCACGATTCCTATACTTCTGCCAGCCAACCTGGCAAAACCGACTATCATATTTTCTGCAAAATGCTTGTGCACTTCCATAAAACTATCCGTGTCTATAAGATTGTCGATAATTTCATGCATATCATAAGGTTGATTTGCATTTTGTGGCACTACACCCTTTAATGCTTCCCTTATTTCATTGCCCTCGTGATAAACAACCATCGGTGGACGATCTTCGCAATTTTGAGGCATGTAGCTCAGCAATTGTCTAATATTTTGAATGCAAACCACTTCATTCGCCGATGAAAAATGGGCTACACCGCTTTTTTGACTATGAACAGAGGCTCCACCTAAGGCTTCGCTGCTTACATCCTCATTTGTAACGGTTTTTACAACATTGGGTCCAGTAACAAACATATAAGATGTTTTTTCCACCATGAAAATAAAATCAGTGAGTGCAGGGCTGTAAACCGCACCCCCTGCGCATGGCCCCATGATGGCTGAAATTTGTGGAACCACTCCACTTGTTTGAACGTTGCGATAAAAAATATCGGCATAACCACCCAAACTTACGACGCCTTCTTGAATTCTGGCGCCACCGCTGTCGTTCAAACCAATTAAAGGGGCCCCATTTTCTAGTGCCATATCCATTATTTTACAAATTTTTTCAGCATGCGTTTCGCTTAAAGACCCACCAAAAACGGTAAAATCTTGAGAGAAAACATAAACCAATCTGCCATTTACGTTACCATACCCGGTTACAACACCATCCCCGAGAAATTGTTGGTTTTCCATGCCAAAATCTTTACTTCTATGGGTTACAAATGCTCCAATTTCGGAAAAAGTTCCCTCATCTATCAACAAATTAATTCTTTCGCGGGCTGTTAATTTTCCTTTAGAATGCTGTGATTTAATGCGTTTTGCACCGCCGCCTAATTGGGCCTCTTCACGTTTTTGTGATAACACTTCTCTTGGGTCTAACATTGGCTGCAAATGTAAAACCATCTGGGCATAAAAAAACCCCATGGTTGCGCACAGGGTTTTAATTTTTTAAAAAAAAATTATCTCAATTATCATCAGCCATTGCACCGATATCAAACAACAGTGAGAATCTCAACTGATTGGCCAAGGGATGCTGTTTGAAAAAAGGGAAAAGTATACCCACGTCTACCGCAATTTTCTCCATTTTGATACCCAATCCAAAAGTGGCATATTGCCTTCCTCCCTTAGTTTTGTTTTCATAAAACAAACCTCCGCGCGCTGCAAATTTTTCTAAATACCAATATTCTGCGCCGAAAGACAAATTGTATTCTTTCAATTCTTCTGTGAATCCACCAGGAGAATCATAAAACGATTGAATCATGCCTTGGACAGGTGACACATCCGTGTTTTTGCCAAATTCAACTACACGGCCGCCATTGCTATTTAAACTATCTCCACCTTGGGAGTTTAACAAAAATTTAGGACGGGTAGGTACCAATAGTTTATTAACATCCGCATAAAAACCCACTTTATTGTACTTATCTACCTCATACTTCCAGCCTACACCAATTTTCAAATTGGTCGGAATAAAATCACGTTGCTCCTTGGTGGTATAGGTCATTTTACTGCCTATGTTTTGAATGTTCGCACCAAATTTAAAATCAGATTCTTTGCCTTGAATTTTAATTTTGGTTTTGTAAGTAAGGTTTATATCCCCAGCAGCACTTGTGCCAGGTTTGGTTGAAATCCCATTCAAAACCCTATTTCCGGCAATATTTGAATAGATAAAACGGAGATTCACACCCATAGAGAATTTTTTATTGAACCTTATAGCATATCCACCTTCTGCGGAAAACTCATTTGGGTTAAAATTACCAGTTGGATTGCCATCAAAATCCGTAAAATTGATGTTCCCTAAAGAAAAATAACGAATGGCTCCTCCAACTGCGCTGTTTTTTCCAATCTTCGAATACCCAGAAAGATATGAAAATCCAACATCTGGCACCAAATTCCGCAACCATGGAGCATAACTCATACTAAATCCTGTTTTTTTATCTGCATTTACCAGATTTGACATGTTCCAAGCCACGCTGTTGGCATCGGGCGAAAACAATGCAACACCAGCGTCTCCTAATGCCGCTGAACGGCTATCCGGGGTAATGGTAACGAATGGAACCATAGTGGTTACTACATTTAACTGACCCGCAAGATCTTTAGAAGATACCGGTTTGGTTTGAGAGTAAGCCATTTGAACGCACAGAATTGTGCATATCGAAAAAATTGCTGAAATACCTATTTTCATGTATTTGGTTGCTGCAAAAATAGGATTTACCAAGTTAAATCTATGAAGTTTATTAAACTCTTGAAGTTTCATTTTATTAAACATTGTCAACTAAACGATATTTACCGTTGTTTTTATATAAGAGGTTCTGTCAGATTTTGATCATTTTTCCGCGAACAATCGTTTGGCTGCCATCATCCGCTTTCAGAAAAATTTGATACATATAGAATCCATTAGGAAAGGGTGCTCCACCGCTAGATCTCCCATCCCATTGCACGCGGCTTTCCCTAGATGTTGCTTGGTTAAGTTCAAACGTGTGTTTGTATTGCACCATTCCACTGTTGTTATAAATTTCCAAATCCGCTTGCAAATTGTGGCCAGCTTTATTGTGTTCGAACAACAAGGTAACTTCTGATGTAAATGGATTTGGAAACACATTCTGGTATGTAACATTCAACTCATTTTCATCCGCAACCACAAATTCTAGAGTGCCCTCTGCGCTGTTGTTGTGAATATCCCAAATTTTAAAAGTCAGTTGGTGTTTTCCAACCGTTAATCCTTGCATAGGAAAAGAAACCTTTCCACTGGTATATGAGTTTAGGTCATAACTGAAAAACTCATTCAAAATATAGCTTTTTTCTTGGGCAGAACCTTTGTCTAAAACCACAACCATATCTCGCCCTATGCCCGCGCCTGTTGCATTAATTCCACTCAGATCCTTTATTTGGGCTAGAAATACGGCGTTTGACAAAACCTCTGCGCCAAATTTAAAAGTGGTATCATTCATGAATAATTTAACCAAAGGACCTGTAAAGTCTGGTGCATAATTTAGTTCACTGCTGCCTATTAACAAATTTTTAGCGCCACTAGCATCTGTCGCGCCATTATGCGCATACAGGAGAATTTTGCCTAAGCCAACATTGTATGCGATGTCCTTGGGTATAGAAAACACGATAGAAAAATCGCCATTTGAAACCGATACTATGCCTTTATATATAGTGCTGGTTTGGTCCTTAAAAGCCAACTTGGCATTCACCTTATCATTGTCTAAGGTGTATTTGGTTGTTGGCTTATCCAAGACCTTCACCCATAGCTGTCCATTAAAAGTAGAAAATTTACTTCCAAGCCTTTCATGGATATGGCCTTTCATTCTTACAATTGAAAATGCTTTTAAAGTATCTACGAAGGAACCCTCGGTTTTTCCATTGATAGAATCAATCACAACTGAGTGAACAGGAAAAGCCAAGCGCATACTAGGATCGCCAAGTAAGGCAAACTTATTATCCTCGGATGTGATTGTGGGTCTATTCTTCATGCGCTTAAACAAGTCTCCAATGGTAGGGACGGGTTCATTCGGTTTTGGAAATCCATAATTGGTCCAGAAATCACTGTTGATTTGTGAATTCCCAGAAACGTAAACCAATCTCGTGGTTGTCATCAATGCAACCGCGCCTCCATCCGGGTTTAACAGGGCCAATTCACCACCACTAACCAACGCAGGGTTGTCATACCTACCAAATTCGCATGTGGCTGTAAACAATACAGGCATATTCCAGGTGTTTTTCCATCCATTAATTGTGGGAACAGTCAATATTTCCTCTTGTGCCCATCCTTTTTCCCCGCCATGCCCTTGGTAATTTAGAAACAATGAACCACTATTGATACTTTTGGTAATTGCAGAAGTTACTTCTGGGTATTGTTCAGTATTGCCATTGCTAACTTGCTTATACGCATCGGCGTAAATTTTATTCACTTGCAAATCTGGATGGACAGCTGCGATGGCTGAAGCATATTGTTCAGATTCAGCAACAAACAACTTTTCCCAATTGTTGTCTACATCATCGCAAACGAATGTCAGTTCGGAACGCCATGGACCCAATGATTTTGGAGAATAATATCGAATCAGTTTTTCAACCATGGCATTCGCATCCACTTTGGTTCTTGCAGGAATGCGACCGATAGATAGCCCCAACTTGTTGGGATCTATTGCCGGGCGACCCATATTGCTATCCAAATATCCATAGAAATCGTCTAGACAAAAGGTAGATGTTTTGTAATACGAATAGTCTTCATAAATGGGAATTTTGTTGGTATTGGCGACAATTCGGTTTTTGAAATCGTACGAACTTGCCCCAATCAATAAAACATATCCCAATTCTGTACCTTTGGATTTAGACTTATTGTATTCATCTCTAATATAATCCCTAATGGCCACTATATCCTGCATGCCACAGTTGTAGGCGTTGAAAATGCTTTGGGGTGTAACCACTTTTGTAGAATATCCATCATTCAACTTGCGAAATGTTGCCAACTTTTCTGCGGCTTCTATAAAATCTGGATGGGAAATGATTAGAAATTGTATTGGATTTCCCGCAATTATATCCGCATTGGCTATTTTTCCATCAAAAACAACTGGGTAACACTTATCTGCATTGAAGGCCACAAAAGAAAAATCTTTGGTTGCACTGTCGGTTTGAAAATACTCTTTTACCGTTGGTTCTGACCTTACTAAGTATTCGGTAGGGTTCTTTTCGTTTGAAATTCCCCAAACCCGCAGATTGAAATTACCTTCCATGTCTATTCGACTTGGCTTATGGTTATACAATACTTTATTCCTTATTATAATAGGTTGATCGTCTACCCTAATTTTCCTGGCACAATTGATTTCTATATAATTTAGCCAAGCGGCACATTTAGAATTTGGTCGAACCAACTCCAAACCAATATTTAAACTTCCGCCATTGGTTGGGTATGAATTTCGGCCGTTGCCCAAATCAAATTCTTGAGCATCGGTATTGATAGGGTTACAACTGTAAGTTTTTTTGAACCCATTTATGGTAGTAATAAATGTACCATTGCCATCAAACATAGCAGAAGCATATCCTATATTTACAAAAGCAGAATCATCACTTAGTACCGGAAGTGTATACAGAAAACTACGTTTTAGTGTTTCATTCCCCATTTTTTCTCCCAACCAGGTTCTACCCATAGCCACCGGATTTACCATATCACTATCATGGGAGAAAACATAATCGGTTTTGGTAACTACTTGGACAACAGGTTGGCTAGCTTCAGGTAAAGTTTTTACCCGCATTCCATTTACATTGCTCACACCTAAATATAACCAGCTTGTATTTTCATAATCATGACCTACGTGAGTCCAGCTATTGCCATTGGTTAATATCCATTTGGTGGTTATACCACCATAAAAAAGTATAAAATCCGAGGGGTTAAATATGCCATCGCTTTCGCCTTCAATCCAAATGGGTATTTCGGGCAAACCTGTTTGCCGGTTTAAATTCGACTCAGGCAACATGGCACCTTGATGTCCCCGCAACTGAATTTTCCTTGGGTCCAAGGTGGATACATTAAATCCAGCATTTTTTAAATCTTGATAATTTACGCGATAAACACCTTCGCGGCTTATTTTTACTTTTACCCAAAAACCTGAGGCTATGGGACTTTGGGCAGAAATACATAAGTTGCCAAAAACAAAAAGACAAATCGAGAGTAAATACCGCATATTTATAGATGATTTTATTAATTTAGAACCTTATAACTGCAAATTTCGGTAAATATTGTCAGGGTTAATCCACAGAAATGTAAAAAAAAGTATTTTAATAAAAATTTTTTGTGCGAGAAAACGTTTTACTTTGTAACTTTGTCAGATATAGTATGAGGAAAAATATACTGTTAGCAGCAGGTGTTCTAGTTTCAGGGTTCTATTCAAGTCGCGTAAATGCGCAAGACCCAGAACTGTCGCAGTTTTACGCATCCCCCGTTTATACCAATCCAGCGATGGCAGGCACTGCAGTTTGTAATTATGGTGCAGCGGGTAGGGTAGCTTTAAATTACAGAAACCAATGGCCAGGCCTTCCAGGAACCTTTAGAAGTTTTGGCGCATCCTGGGACCAGCATATTCCAAGTATTGGTGGGGGCTTGGGTGCTAGTTTTTTCAGCGATGTTGCAGGTTCTGGTCTATTGACAACCAATACTATCAGTGGCGTTTATTCTTACTTATTGCCTTTGAAAAAGGGTAAGTTGTTTATGCGCTTTGGCTTGCAAGGTTCTGTAACGAACAAGTCCCTTAACTTTAACAGATTAAAGTTTGGAGACCAAATTGTAGCTACGCAGGGTTTCGTGTTACCCACGGGGGAGCAAAAACCGGCAAATAGCATAACCTATCCAAATTTTAATGCAGGTTGGATTATGTATTCTTCGAAATTTTATTTAGGCTTTGCAGCGCACAACGTAATTGAACCAAACTGGAGTTTTTACCAAAATCCGGATGAGGTATTACCCCGCCGTTATACCATTCACACGGGTGCTGTAATTCCTTTGAATCCAAGAAACAGGTTTGATAATTCAAGTATATCACCAAATGCATTGTTTATGATGCAACGCAACTTTACCCAATTAAATCTGGGTTTTTATGTCAACAAGGGTCCTTTGGTTAGTGGTTTGTGGTTCCGTCAAACATTTGGCCAATACAAAAATTCCGATGCAATTATTATGTTAATAGGCTTTAGAAAAGATCGTTTTAAATTTGGATATAGCTATGATTTCACTGTAAGTGACGGCAGAAGTGCCATACCATCAAGCCACGAAATCAGCGCAACGATTGATTGGTGCGTTCCTCCAGGCATGAAACCGTTTAAACCTTTAAAGTGTCCTGAATTTTAATATTTAATTTAAAAAGAATTTAAGAAGAAAAGGTTTTGAACACAAATTCAAAACCTTTTTTTAGTCAATTGGAGAAAAAATCGTTATGTTTGCGCAATATTTTTAAACTACATACGTTATTAAAAAACGAATGACAAACAATAATTTGGTAAAATTCGCCGGAATAGCAGTCATTGCAGCAAGCATGGCTGTATCTTCATGTGGAAAAAAGAGGGCAAGCAACACCACGGGTCAATCCTACAATGATCCCAAATGGGGTGGATTTGCCAATCCACGTTACAAAGGACAGGAAACTGGACCTGGCTTGGTTTTGGTAGAAGGTGGATCCTACACTATGGGGTCAACCGAAAAAGATTTAACATATAACAATGACAACGTTGAACGTCGTGTAACGGTGAACTCTTTTTATATGGATGAAACCGAAGTGAGTAATATTCAATATCTAGAATATGAATATTGGCTACAAAAAGCTTTTGTGGATGACATAACCATTTACCAGCACGCATTGCCAGATTCTTTGTGCTGGAGGAGTAAGTTGGCCTATAACGAGCCATTTGTGGAGTACTATTACCGCCACCCTGCCTACAAAGATTACCCAGTAGTAGGTGTTAACTGGCATCAAGCCAATGACTTTGCAACTTGGCGCACGGATCGTGTGAACGAAATGATTCTAGATCAAAAGAGAATCGTTAAATACAACGTAAATGCAGACCGTGTGGCCGAAAATAATTTTAATACCCGCGCTTATCTTGCGGGTCAATTTGAATTCTCTAAAAAGGGCAAAAAACCTTTAAAAGATTATTCTAAGGCTAAAAATAAGGACCAAAAACGCTACCGTGCCAAAATGGAAGATGGGATTCTTTTGCCAGATTACAGACTACCAACTGAAGCAGAATGGGAATATGCAGCGCAGGCAAACGTGGGCGAAACACAGTTCGATAATGTAGATCAAAAGAAAGTATATGCTTGGGATGATTATACCATTCGCATTAAAGAAGGCAAAGAAAAGGACCGTGGAAAAATTCGTGTAAACGTTTTACGTGCCAAAGGGGACAACGGTGGTTTGGCCGGTGGATTCTTAAATGATGCTGGATTTATCACTACACCTGTTTTCTCATACTGGCCTAATAGCTATGGCTTATACAATATGTCTGGCAACGTTACCGAATGGACATTGGATGTATACCGTCCATTAAGTATGGAAGATATGGATCAGTTTATGCCATTCCGCGGTAACGTATACAAAACTATTTTATTGGATCAATACGGAGCCATTGAGCAAAAAGATACTTTGGGTCGATTAATTTACAGAGATGTAACTGAAGCTGAAAACATCAACCGACGAAATTATAAGAAAGCTGACAACATAGGATTTAAAGACGAAGAAAATTACAATGATGGTGAAATGACCTATGAATACGGAGTTACTTCACTGGTAAACAATAAGGCTCGTGTGATTAAAGGTGGAAGTTGGAATGATCGTGTTTATTGGGCTTCTCCAGGTACACGTCGTTTCCTTGATGAAAAACAAGATCTTTCAACCCTTGGTTTCAGATGTGCCATGATTCGCATTGGTGCACCAGTTGGTAATAGTAAGAAAAAATACAATGGTTTGCCTTCTAGTGGTAT